>Ga0265293_10001111_pt1 | contig 60450 bp, 54 predicted proteins | sample Munlanlewell138R_FD_192505 | JGI IMG/M metagenome (GOLD analysis project Ga0265293, IMG submission 192505) | Leachate microbial communities from a municipal landfill in Southern Ontario, Canada - Leachate well 138R | ecosystem: Engineered > Solid waste > Landfill > Unclassified | place: Canada...
AAGCTGCATGGTCAACCGCACCGAAGTCGGCGACGCAACGACGATTTCCTCCGCCAGCGCGCGGGCCGCCTCCATCACCTTGCCGGGTTCGGAAACGCGGTTGAGGAGCCCCCATTCACGCGCTTCGGCCACGTCCATATGACGCCCGGTCAGCAGCAGCTCCACGCCGATCTTGCGCGGGATCTGGCGCGGCAGCCGCACCGCACCGCCCGCGCCCGCGATCACGCCGACGCGCACTTCGGTCAGCCCGAACTTCGCGGACGGATCGGCCACGGCAAGGTCGCAGGCCAGAACCGTTTCCAGCCCGCCGCCGAACGCGATGCCGTTGACGGCGGCGATCACCGGCTTCTTCGTCCGGCGGCTGGTCAGCCCCGCGAAGCCGCCTTCGGGCATCGTTCCCGAACTCGCGTTCTTAAGGTCCATCCCGGCGCAGAACGCCTTGTCGCCCGCCCCGGTGATGATCGCCACCCAAAGCTCGGGATCGGCCTCGAACGCATCGAAGATCGCGCTCAGTTCGTGGTGCGCGGGCGACGGCAGGCTGTTGCGCTGATCGGCGCGGTTGATGGTCACTTCCAGCACATGTCCGTCACGCCGCACCAGCGCGTATTCATAGCTTTCGCGAAACGCGGGCGCGTCTTTCGGCAGGGCCGCGATAAGCGCCTTGCGCGTGAAGGCGAAGCGGTTGCCCGCGGGCGTCGCCGTAACGAACAACTCACGGCCCAGCGGGTCTTGCGCCGCCATCTGCGCCAGCGTGTCCGCATCGGCGTTGTTGGCGATGAAGCGTTCGCCGCTGTCCAGCTCGCCAAAGACGATGCCTTGCGCGGGTTCGCCCGCCTTGTAGTTGATGGTGTAGGTCAGCACCTTGCCCCGCCCCTGCGGCGTCTTGCTGACTTCGGGCATCGGCTCCGCGTCGATCTCGGCCTGGATTTCCGCCTTGCGGCAGGGCTTCCACGGCGCGGGCGCGGTGGAGAGCACCATGCCGCCGTATTTGGAGATCATGCCGCCGTTGAGGCCGATCAGCCCGAACTCGCCGGGCCGCGCGCGCAGGCGCGCGCTCATCTCCGCGATGGCGTGCATCGAATAGTTGTTGCCCGGCCCGCCGAAGTAGGGAAGCCCGCCCGTGACCGTCAGCTTGCGCGGATCGTCGGGGGCAAGGCCCAGCCCATCGACGGCGGCGGCGAACACGGGAATCGGGAAGCAACTGTAGAAATCGAACAGTGCCATATCGTCCGTGGTCTTGCCCGCATCGGCCAGCGCCGATTGCAGCGTCAGCCGCGCCGCGCTGGATGCGCCGGGATCGGGGCGGCAGATCATGTCCCGCTCCTCGCCCAGCGCGCTGCCGTGAATGTAGACCAGCTTCGCCTCGTCGATCCCTGCGGCCAGCGCCGCCTTCTTCGACATGATGAGGACGGCCGCGCCCTGGTTGACCTGATCGCGCGACACCATCTTGAGTGTATAGGGATGGGAAATCATGCGGTTGCGCTCGCCCGGCGTGGCGATTTCCTCCGCCGACATCGGCGCCGACTTCGCGCTGGAATAAGGATTGGCGGCGGCCACTTCGCTGAACGGCGCGAACAGGCGGCCCATTTCCGCCATATAGGCTTCGCGGCTCATTCCCAGCCGGGCGCGCCGGGCGTTTTCCAGCAAGCCGTAGGACGATGGCGCACCCTGGATGCCGTGAGTCATGTTGTAGCGCGTGACCAGCCCTTCCAGGCCGCGCCCGTGATCCTCCATCTCGCCGTCGAGCGTTTCCGCCCAGTCGCGCTTCTCGCCGGCCTTGGAGAGATGACGTACGGACGAGATCGCTTCCGAACCGACGATCAGCGCGGCCTCGCTCTTCCCGGCGCGAACTCGTTCGGCCACGTCCGCCAGCAGCGAGAGTGGAGAATTGCCACCCGCCTTTTCCAGAATCGCGGTGTGCGGCGTCAATCCCAGCCGCCTGGCGATGGCCAGCGTATATTTGTCCGGCTTGCCGAACGGCGCGGGCATCGGCGAACTGTCCTCGAACGTGCGGATACCGCCGACAATGCCGATCTTCGGCGCGACCGCCTCAGCCGCGCCGGTATCCGCGATCGCCGCGCGCGCGGCCTCGGCCGCGATATCGGCGGGGGACAGGCCGCGATAGGCCGGATCGTCCAGCCGCTCCACGAACTGGCCCACGCCCACGATCACCGGCACGTCGCTCTCTTCCATCATCTGCTCCCAGGATTGCTGTCGAATCCCGCGTTACCGCGATCCGGCAGGAAATAGAAAGATAGTATTTTTGGCGAACCGCCCGTTCAGGCGCCGGGAACCGCCCGCCGCGGGATCGCGATACAGGCGATGAGCGTGACGAGCGCGCAAGATGCCAGAAACAGATAGGTCAGCCCATAGGCCGCGCCATCGGGCAAGACCTCGCCCGCCGGCCCGGTGACATGCGATGTCGCCAGAAGCACGCCCGCGATCTGCGCGCCCAGCGATACGCCGAACGTGCGCGCGAACGACAGCATGCCCGTCGCCTCGCTCGATCGTTCGAGCGGCGCGATGGCCAGCACGACCGAGGGCATGGCGGCGAGAATCATCGACATGTTCGCGCCCACGAGGATCGAGAACAGCACGACCAGCCAGAGGCTGTCATGCGCGAGGATCATTCCCGCCCAGGCGATCACGCCCAGGCAGCCGCCGATGATCGCGGCGACGCGCGGCGAGCGGCGCCCGCCGATCCACCCCGCGAACGGACCGGCCACGGCGGAAATGAGATTGGACGGCAACTTCAGGAGGCCGGTCATCGCCGCGCCGATGCCGAGGCCGACGCCGGTCCACACCGGCTGCTGGATCATCGCCATGACCACCAGCGGCAATTGCATGGAGCCAAGTCCCATGAACAGGAACGCGACGTTCGCCATCGCCACGCCCCGATGACGCAGCAGCCGCACGTCGATCAGCGGATGGGCGGCGGATGCTTCATGGCGGACCCATGCGACCATGAACCCGGCGGCAGTCGCCAGCACGCCCACACTTGCCCACACCGGCCAGACAAAAACATACGTGACTGTCAGCAGCAGCGCGACCACGCCCGGAACCAGCAGGATCGCGCCCGGCAGATCCAGCGACGGCGGCCGTTCCCCGGGTCTGTCCGCCGGCACCGCAAGCATGACCAGCGGCATGACGAGGACCGGAAGGAACAGCGTGACGTAGAATATCGAATGCCAGCCGAACTGTTCGGTCAGGACGCCGCCCAGCAGGAAACCCGCCGCGCCGCTCGCCGAATAAAGCCCGGCCAGCAGCCCCACCACCACGGAAAGCCGGCTCGGCGCGACGATCTGGCGCGCGATGCCGAAGCACAGCGGCAGCAGCGCGGCCGAAACGCCCTGAAAGGCCCGGCCGACGACGATCATCGTCAGGCTTTCCGAAACGGCGCTCAGGAGCGAGCCGAAGGCCGAAATCGCCAGCACCCATTGCAGCACGCGCCGCCGCCCGAACAGATCGCCCAGACGCGCGCCCAGCGCCACCGTGGTCGCCTGGACCAGAGTGAAGATCGAAACCAGCCAGGCCACGTTGCTCATGCCGCCGAACTGCCGGGCTATGGTCGGCAGCGCAGTGTAGAGCATGCTGGCCTCAAGCGAGCAGAACAGCTCGACAAGCAGCAGGACAAGGATCGCCCGGCGCACGCCGAACCTGGGGGCATCTGCCATGGTCAGCCGGTCATCAGCCCGCCGCCCTCGACCGCGAGAACCTGCCCCGTCACTGTCTTGGCGGCCGGCGACGCGAAGAAGGCGACGGCGTTCGCGATGTCTTCCGGGTCGTTCGGCCCCAGCGGGATGCGGGCCTGCCGGGCGCGCATCTCGTCAGCCGCGGCCTGCCCGGTCGATCCTTCGAGCATCTTCCTGAGGTTCTCGGTCACGGACTGGCCGGGGCAGACGCAGTTGGCGGTGATCCTGTGCCTGGCGAATTCAAGGCCCGCCACTTTGGTAAGCTGGATGACCGCCGCCTTGCTGCTGCAATAGTGCGAACGATCGAGGTAAGGCTTGAGACCGGCGGTGGACGCGATGGTGACGAGCCGCCCGCCTTCACCTTGCGCGATCATCCGTTCCGCCCCGGCGCGCAGCGAAAGCATCGTGCCGCGCACGTTCACGGCGTAGGCCGCGTCCCAGGTATCGGCGTCCATCTCGAGGATCGGAGTCGCCGTGCGCGGCATCGCGGCGTTCGCCACCAGGATGTCGAGCCTGCCAAAAGCATCGGCCGCCGCCTGCACCGAAGCGCGAAGCTGATCGAGATCGCGCACGTCGCAGACCGTGCCGACGGCGCGCAGCCCTTCGCCTCGCAGGTTCTCGGCGGAATCCTCGACGCCAGCGTCGATGTCGCTGATCGCCACGGCCGCGCCGCGCCGCGCCAGTTCGCGCGCGATGGCCAGGCCAAGGCCGTATCGCGCCCCGGTTACGAGCGCCACGCGCCCCGCCAGTTCCTGTGTCTCGTTCATTGCATCCATTCTCCCGCACCGATCCATCGCCGTTCCCGCGCCGAGCGGGCCAGAGCCGAAACAAGGCGCTGCACTTCCGCCGCGCGCGAGAACGAGGGCGCACACTCGCCCTCATTGTCGATAGCCGCCAGCATCGCCGCGAACTGGCGGCCAAGGCTGACGGCCACGGGCGCGGTGGCCTGCGCGGCGGGAAGTCCGCCCGGCACCTCGAAAAAGCGGTCCGCAACCGGCACCGCGATCTCATCCACGCATGTCACCGGAGCGAGCCGCCCCAGCGCCAACCGCACTGTCCCGTCAAGAGGATAGGCGGGCGAACGCGCCGTAAGGCGGGCCTTCGCGCCATAGGCCGTCAGAGTGAAACCTTCGCCGCTGGGAACGGCCCGCCCGGCGCGGATGCCGAACAGCGCGCCGTTGGCCAGCCTGCCTATCACATTGGCCGTATCCGGGACTTCGGGAACGATGTCCTCGCCTGTCTCCAGCGTCCATACTTTCTTCACGATCGCCGCATCGGCAACCAGTTCGCTGACCGGCCCGAACATCTCCCGCACCAGATGCAGCAGGTGGGCGCAGGAATTCTCGAACACGCCCGTCCCATTTTCCGCCTTGCCGGTCCACAGATAGGGATAGTCCGACTGCGGCATGACGAACTGCGCCATGTCGAGGTCGATATTCACTGCGTAAAGCTCGCCCAGTTCTCCCGCATCGATCATCGCGGCCATCGCCGACAGTCCCGGCGTCCAGCGGAAATAGGCGTCGACCGCGCCGGCCAGCCCCGCGTCCCGCTGCCGGGCGGCCATCGCATCGGCCTGCTCCACCGTGACGGCGAAGGGGATGCAGGTATAGACGTGCTTGCCCGCCGCCAGCGCGGCCAGCGTCATGCCCACGCGGGCGGGCGGCGGACCGCCGAGGCTGACGATATCCACGTCGGGATCGGCCAGCATTTCGGCAAACCCCGCATAGGCGCGCGGCAGGCCCAGCCGGTCGGCGGCGGCCCGCGCGGTTTTGGCGCGGCGCGTGGCGATGCCGCGCACGTCCACCCCGCCGGGGAGCATCCGCCAGCCCGGCAGATGGCCGCGCGCCGCCCAGTTGGCGCCGACGATCCCGACGCCCAGACGCTTGCCGGTCATGCCGGATACCTCGTCACGAAAGGTCCGTCGCCTCGTCGGGAAAATCCGCCGGGCCGCGATGAAGCAGTTCGATGCGGACATCGTCCGGCCCCTTGACGAAGGCGATGCGCACATCGGGCCGCAACGTCACCGGCTCCAGCAGGATCTCGACGCCTTTCGCCCGCAGGTCCGCCACGGCCGCGTCCACGTCGTCGACATGGAGGCCCAGGTGCTCCAACCCGGCCAGCGGGCCGAAGTGCGTGCGCCGGTCGCGCGGGCAATCCGCTGGCAGTTCGGCAACGTAAAGCATGATTCCGCCGAGTTCGAGATCGACGCGGGGCCGCCCGTTCGACTGGTGGCGTCTGGTCGCCCGCATCCCGAACTTGTCGCGATACCACCGCGCGGTTTCCTCCACGTCCTCGGTGAACAAGTGAAAATGATCGATGCTGTAGCTGGGCATCCCGGGCTCTCCCCCCTGTTTCAATCCGCCGGGCGGCTGACGATCCCGGCTTCGTAAAGCGCCTCGATCTCCGCATCGCTGCGGCCGAGCGACCGCAGGATCGTCTGCGCTTCGCTGCCTTGCGGCGTCGAGGCCGCGAGCGGATCGGGCGGCGTCCTGGAAAATCGCGGCTGCGGCGCGGGCTCCATATTTCCTCCCACTCGCGCGAACAAACCGGAGGCGAACGCCTGCGGATGACGACGCGCTTCATCGAGGTCCAGCACCGGCGTGCAGCAGGCTTCCACTTGTGCCGCAAGCCGTGCCCATTCGTCGCGCGTCCGGGTAAGGAACGCCCGCGCGAACCGCTCCGCCGTGGCGGGCCAGGTGGCGCGGTCCATCTGCCCTGCGGGGTCGACTTCGCCGGAAAGCCCCAGCAAGCCGACCAGCGCCGCGTAGAACTGCGGCTCTATCGCGCCCACGGCCATGAACCCGCCGTCCGATGTTTCATAGCAGCGATAAAACGGCGCGCCGCCGTCCATCCAGTTGCTCTCCCGCTCCATCACCCAGTCGCCATGGTCGCGGATCGTGTAAAGCTGGCTCATCAACGCCACCGCGCCGCCCATGATGCTGGCTTCGACGACCTGCCCCTCCCCGGTCGTCCGCGCATGAGTCAACGCGGCGAGCAGCCCGGTCACGAGATAGAGCGCGCCGCCGAAATCGCCGACCACGTTGAGCGGCGGCATCGGCAGGGCGCGCGGACCGATGGCGGCGAGCAGGCCGGACAGTCCGATATAGTTGATGTCGTGCGCCGCCGCGTCGGAAAGCGGCCCGCCCGCGCCCCAGCCCGACATGCGGCCATAGACAAGGCGGGCGTTGAGCGAGAGCGCATCGTCCGGCCCCAGCCCCAGCCGTTCGAGCACGCCGGGGCGGAACCCTTCCATCACGATATCGGCGCGGGCGACGAGATCGCGCGCCACCGCCTGTCCTTCCGCTCCCCGGAAATCCATCGCGATGGTCTGCTTGCCGCGCGCGAGAAGATTGAGCTTGCGGCGGCTTTGCGACAGCGGATCGGCGCCGAGCGGCCGCTCGATCCGCACTACGTCCGCGCCCATGTCCGCGAAATACATCCCGCAGAACGGCACCGGCCCGACACCGCCCAGTTCGACGACGCGCACGCCGGAAAGCGGGCCGCCGCGCCCTGTCCCGCGCCCAATCCCACTTACTGGCCCGCTCACTGGCCCGCTCATGCGCCGGTCCAGCGCGGCACACGCTTTTCGGCGAAGGCGCGCGGCCCTTCCTTCGCGTCCGCCGATGCGAAATTGCGCGCGACGAGCCTGCGGCTCAGTTCCCAGCATTCGCGCTCGTCTAGCAGTGCGGCTTCCTCGACGACCCGGCGCGTCAGGCTGACAGCCAGGGGACCGTTGGCGGCAACCGCTTCGGCCATGGCCACGGCCCGGCCGCGCACCTCGGCGCTGTCCGTCAGTTCGTTGACGAGACCGAGTTGCCAGGCCCGTTCGGCCGAGATCGTGCCGCCGGTAAACAGCATCTGGTTGGCGACATTGCGCGGCAGGCGGCGCGGCAGACGGAACATGCCCCCACCGGAAGCCATGAGGCCCCAGCGCACTTCCGAAAGAGCGAATTTCGCATCGTGCGCCGCGACCACCATGTCGCACGCCAGCACGATTTCCAGCCCACCGCCGAAGGCCGGGCCCTGCACGGCGGCGACCAGCGGCTTGACGTGTGTGCGGCTGACGATCGTCTCGCGCTTCGGCCGATCCGCTCCGGTGGGGTTGCCCGAGGCGTTGACCTGCTTCAGATCGGCGCCGGAACAGAACACCGGCCCGTTCGCCGCGATCACGCCGGCCCGCAAATCGCGGTCGGCGTCGATCGCTTCGAGCGCGTCGAACAGCGCCTGCTCCAGCTCGGCATTGATGGCGTTGCGCGCATCGGGCCGGTTGAGAGTGACGATCCCCACCGCGCCGCGCTTCTCGAACTCGATCATCACATCCTCTGCCCGAATTAATCTTATTGCATTAGCTACTATCGCAAAGACGAAAACGTGCAAGGCAAATGGCGCGAAACGGGGATGCGAACCACCTTCATGACGGGTCATACGCCCCGGCAAGCGCCGCCTGATAGCTGCTCCGCGCCATCAGCAGCAGGATTCCGCCAAGAGCCATGGTCACGCAACCGACCAGCGCCAGCGAGTGCCGCAGCAGCAACGGATCGCCGAACACGTGTTCAGTGACGAGCGCGATAGCCGTCGCCCCGCCCGCGTATCCCACCAGCGCGACGATCATCATGTGAATGGCGAAGACCTGCCCGCGCAGGTTTCCGGGCAGGAGATCCTGCAAGGCCGCCGGGAACGTGCAGGTCATGAAGTTGAAGGCCGTGCCGAACAGGACATAGAGGACGATGGCCAGCGGCAGGCTGCGCGCCTCTGGAAACAGCGCCGCGAAGGGCACGGTCAGGAAACAGCCCAGCGCCACGACATTCAGCTTGCCGCCCGTCGCGCGCGCCAGGCGTGACCGGTCGGCGACCATGCCGGAGAGCGGCCCGCCGATCAGCACCGAACCGATCAGGCACAGCCCGATCCACAATCCGCTGGTGGTGGGCGGGATGCGCCATGTCCGTTCGAAGAACGCCGCCATCCACGCGGTAACGCCCGTCCCGGTGACGGCGCAGAAGCAGTTCGCCGCGACCATCAGGCCCAGCACGCGCATGTTGCGGCGAAGGAAGCGGAACAGATCGCCAAGGCTCGCCGGTGTCGCCGCGCCCACGCCCTTGCGGGCCGGTTCGCGCACGAACAGCAGGCCAAGCCCGGCCAGCAGACCCGGGAACCCGACGATGAGAAACGTCAGCCGCCACGGCTCCAGGAAATCAACGATCCCCTCGGCATGGAGATGGTTCGCCAGCCGCAGCGCCTGCGCGCCCAGAATGAACGAACCGCCACCGCCCAGCACCGCCGCCGTGGTATAGAGCGCCAGCGCGCGGCCATGCCGTTCAGGGCGGAAAGTGTCGATCAGCAGCGACGCCGCCGCCGGTGCGAGGCAGGCCTCGCCAAGCCCCACGCCCAGCCGCGCGGCGAACAGTTCCGGGTAGCCGGGCGCCAGCCCACAGGCGATGGTCAGCGCGCTCCACAGCACCAGTCCGGCGAGCAGGATATTGCGCCGGTTCCAGCGGTCCACCAGCCGTCCGAAGGGAATGCCGCTGACCGCGAAAAGGATGGCGAAGGCCGCGCCTTGCAGCAGGCTGATCTCGGTATCCGACAGCGCCATGTCATGCCGGATCGGTTCCAGCAGCAGGCCGATCAGATAGCGGTCGAGCATCGCCGTGAAGGCCACGATCATGATGACCGCCAGCGTCGCGTTGGCGCGCGAGGCCGCCGGATATGTCGCCGGACAGGACGTCACGCCGCGTCCGCCGCCCTGACGATATCAAGAATGAGGTCCGCCGTTTCGCGCGGGTGGGAGACCATGCAATCGTGCGGCGCCTCGAACGTGACATGCCGCCATGACGGATCGCGCGCGACTTCGGCGGCGCGCGCGGCGATTCCGTCCATCACGGTCGTGTCGCCGCGGCCAGCCGTGCATTCGATGAACCAGCGGGGCAGCCTTGCGTGGTCCGTGACGATGCGCAGCGGTTCCAGCACCGTCCGCGCGCTCTGCGGCGTGACGTGCGCCATGACCCAGGCGATATCGGCGGGATCGGCAAGGCCGAAAGTATAGTCGGGAAACACCGGGATCATGCCGTCCGGCAAGGCGGCATAGTCGATCCTCAGCCCGCTGATGTCCGCCGCGCACTCCCCGTCGCGCGGCGCAAGCGCATCGAGGTAGACCACGGCCACCAGCTTCTCGCCGATGGCTTCGGCCACGCCGGTGATGACCATGCCGCCATAGCTGTGGCCGACCAGAACGAACCTTTCCAGTTCCTCCGCGCGGACCATGGCAAGCACATCCTCGACATGCGTGGACAGCCCCACCTCCCGCCCGCCCAGATGGGCCCGCTCGCCAAGGCCGGTCAGCGTGGGCGTGAAAACGTCATGGCCCGCCGCCGCCAGCAGCGGACGCATCCGCTTCCAGCACCACCCGCCATGCATTCCGCCATGCACGAGCACGATCGGCGGTTTTTCCCGCGCCATATCCCCTCTCCCCATCTCACCGGCCTAGGCCGACCGAGCGAAACCCCACGCCTGTTCGATGAACGCGGGCACGCGCTGTTCCAGCGTGCGGTGCGGCGCATAGTCGTTCTCGCCCCGCAGGACGCGCGCGTATGCCCCTTCCAGAATGATCGCGAGCTTGAACAGGGCCAGCGCGCGGTAATAGGCCAGCGCATCCACCGGCAGGCCCGTCAGTTCGGCATAGCGCGCCGCCATCTCGGCGCGGGTCGGCATCCCGGTGAAGTCCGCGTCACGGAGATAGGTGCGCGTTTCCCCCGGATCGCACCAGCCCGCCAGCAAGTGGCCGAGATCGAGCAGGGGATCGCCCACCGTGCAGCTTTCCCAGTCGACGATCGCCGCCTGCCGCACCGGCAGGTCGCGCGCGATCATCACGTTGGGAAAGCTGTAGTCGCCGTGCATCAGCGATGTGGCCACCTGTTCGGGGCGATTGTCGCGGAGCCAGTCCGCCAGCGCGTCGAGATGGGGAATGTCCCGGCCCCGGTATCGCGCGAGCTGGCCCATCCAGCGATCGACCTGCCGTTCGAGGAACCCTTCGGGCTTGCCGAAACCGTCCAGCCCCGCTGCCTTCCAGTCCACCGCGTGCAGCGTCGCCAGCCCTTCGACCATGGCAAAGCCGATCCGCCGCCGCAGCCCGGGATCGCTTGCGAACGGTTCGGGAAATTGTCCGATCGGCGAGAACCCGTCCACATAGTCCATCACCAGAAACGGCGCGCCGATCACGCCCGCGTCCTCGCATTCCAGCACGAGGCGCGGGTGCGGCACGGCGGTCCGGCCCAGCGCGCGCAGCAGCCTGACCTCGCGCGCCGTGTTGTGCGACGTGGGATCGTATCGTTCCCGCGGCGGGCGGCGCAGCACCCAGACTTGCCCCGCCCGTTCGATACGGAACAGGAGATTGCTGGACCCGCCGGTGATCGGACTGATCGCGAACGGCGCGCCCGCGCCCGGCAGGCGCGAGTCCAGCCACGCGGTGACGCGCGCCTCGTCGAGCAGGCCGCCGTGATCGCCCGTCACCTGCCGCTAGGCCCAGGTCAGCGGCAGATTGTGGACGGTCAGCACCGCGCCGCCCGAGCAGCGGATCTCCTCACCCTCGCTCACCCGGAACGGCGGCAGCGTGCGCAGCCAGACGTCGATCGACGCGACGATTTCCACTTTGGCGAGATGCATCCCGATGCAGATATGCGGCCCGAAGCCGAACGTCAGGTGGCGGCGCGGGCCATGCCGGAAATCGACCGCCCCCGCCCCCGCGAACTCCTCCTCGTCGCGCGAGGCGAGCGTGGTGGGCAGGGAAACGACATCGCCCGCCCGCATGGGAACGCCGTGGAACTCGGTGTCGCGCACGACGCGGCGGGTGAGCGATACGATCGAATAGGCGCGGAACATCTCTTCCACTGCGCGCGGAATCTCGGACGGGTTTTCGCGCAGGAACTGCTGGTCGGCGGGATTTTCGGCCAGGTGGCGGAAGTGCCAGGCCAGCGAGTTGGTCACGGTGTCCAGCCCGGCGATGTAGAGCAGCAGCGCGGTGCCCAACGCTTCATCCTCCGTTCGGCGGCGCCCTTCCACCGGCGTGTTGACCACCAGCGACAGCACATCGTCCGCCGGATTCTCGGCACGGTCGCGGATTTCCCCGCGCAGATAATCCGCCACGGATCGCAGGCCCTTAAGCCGATCCTCGAAACAGGTGGAACCCATGATGAGTTCCTCCCATTCAAGAAATTCCGGCAGGCGTTCATGCGGCAGGCCGACAAGATCGAGGAACATCTCGCTCGGCAGGATCTTGGCGAAGTCCCGCACGAAATCGCATGTGCCCCGCGCGGCGAAGCCTTCGATCAGGGCCGCCGCGCGTTCACGCGCCTTACCGTCGAACCGGCGCACGTTTCGCGGCAGGAAAATGGGGTTGAGCAGGCCGCGCGCGACGCCGTGCTCGGGCGGGTCGGCCTCGATCGGGGCCAGTTTGAAGGTGCCCCCCAGCGCTTCGGGAATGCCCGTGGTGTGTTCGCTGCTGAACGTCGCGGTATCGAGCAGGAGATCGCGCGCTTCCTTCGCGCGCGTCACCATCCAGCAACCATTCGGCGCATAGCCCACGATATGATGGCGCGGCGAATAGACCACGCGGCCGAATGCCTGCGCGCGCGCCAGCGCCTCGTGCGGGCGATCCGCCAGATTGTCCCACGGGTCGAACGGCAGGACCAGTTCGGGCGGAACATGATCTGGGATGACAGGCATCGCGGGTTCGGCGGCAATTCCCATGTCAGGCTTCTCCCTTCGGTCAGGAACGGGCGGCAAGCACCAGTTCCGCCCCCTTTTCGGCAATCATCACAGTCGCGGCATGCGTGTTGGCGGAAACGATCGCCGGCATGATCGACGAATCGATCACGCGCAGACGATCAATTCCCCGGACCCGCAGCGCGGGATCGACAACGGCCCGTTCGTCCGTGCCCATCTTGCAGGTGCCGACGACGTGATAGGACGAACGCCCTTCCCGCGCGGCATAGGCCAGCAGCGACGCGTCGTCGGCAAAGGCGTCGTCCGGGCCCGCCGGGCCGTCCCGGCAGGAATCGAACGCCGGTTGTTCCAGGATACGGCGGACCAGGCGCAGGCCGCGCCGCACAACTTCGCGGTCCGTCTCGCTGTCGAGATAGTTGAAGGCGATCTCCGGCGGCGCCGAGGGATCGGCGGACACGGCATGGACATGGCCGCGGCTTTCCGGCCGGTTCTGGTCGAAGCTGAGAGTGACGCCGGGAAACGGCTCCATTTCCATCCTGTTCTCGCCTTTCGAGCCTTTGACCACGGCGACGGAACCGGGAATGCCCCAAAGCTGGATGTCGGCGGAAGCCGAACCTTCCATCACGTTCGCATAGCCCGTCACTTGCGCGGGCGTGACGGAAAGCAGCCCGGTGCGTGTGAGCAGATAGCGCGCGCCGTGGGCATAGACCCGCCAGCCGCGCATCTGCCTGTTGATGCTGGGCGCGCCCTTGAGCTTCATCTTGACCGCGACGTTAAGGTGATCCTGCATGTTCTCGCCGACGCCGGGAAGCGCGGCGACAGTGGCGATGCCCAGCGCCGTGAGACGGGCAGGATCGCCGATGCCCGAAAGCTCCAGCAGCTTGGGGCTGTTCACGCCGCCCGCGGCCAGGATCACTTCGCCCCTTGCCCGCACGGCAAATTCCCGCCCGTCCCGGCGACAAATGACCCCGTTGGCGCGGCCGTCCGCCACATCGACGCGCAGGACTTCGCAGCCCGTCATGACCGCGAGGTTCGGCCGTTTCATCGCCGGTTCGAGATAGGCCTTGAACGAACTGAAGCGGCGGCCCTTCCATGTGTTCGATTGGGCGGGGCCAAGCCCCAGCGGGTCGCCCGAGTTGTAGTCCGTCCCCGCCGGAAGGCCCGCCTGGGCGCCAGCCTCGATCAGCCGGGCGCTCAAGGGGTGGAGGGGAATTTCCGTGACGTGCATCGGCCCGGTCCGCGAACGGTTTTCCGTGTGGGAGCCGTGGAAGTTCTCGATCCTGGCATAGAGCCGCCGCGCCTCGTCCCACGACCAGCCTTCGTTGCCGAGCTGACGCCAGTGGTCGAAATCGGCGGCATGGCCGCGCACGTAGGCCCCGCCGTTGATGGAACTCGACCCGCCCAGCAGCTTGCCCCTGGGCGTGAATATCCGCCGTCCGTCCAGCCGGGGTTCCGGCGCGCTCATATAGCACCAGTCATAGTCCGGCCGTCCGATCACCTTGCCGTAACCGCTCGGCATCTCGACCAGGAAGTCGCTGCCCTTCGCCCCCGCCTCGATCAACAGAATCCGGTGAGCGGGATTCTCGCTCAGCCGGTTGGCCAGCACGCATCCCGCCGAACCGGCTCCGACCACGATGTAGTCGAACGCGCCATACTCGAACTCTCGGGCCATCGTCAGGCGACCGCCGCCGGAGGGTGGGGCATGTAGATCGTCTTGATCTCGGTATAGGCGTCCAGCCCCCACGGCCCGCCTTCGCGCCCGGTTCCCGAAAGCTTGTAGCCGCCGAAGGGAAACATGCTGTCATGCTCCAGCCCGTTCTGGCTGAAATTGCCGGAGCGGATGCGGCGGGCGATGGCCCAGGCCTTGTCGGCGTCTTGCGTATAGACCGCGCCGTTCAGGCCATAGGGACTGTCGTTGGCAAGGCGGATCGCCTCCGCCTCGTCGTCCCAGGCGATCATGCTGATGACGGGCCCGAACACTTCTTCCCGCGCGATCGCCATTTCGTTTGTCACATCGACGAACAGCGTCGGCTCGACGAAGAAGCCTTTGCCTTCAGGCACGCCCACAAGATGGTCAGGACGGCCGCCGCCCGTGACGATCCGGGCGCCCTGCGCCTTGCCCTGCTCGATATAGCCCATGATCTTGTCGAGCTGGCGCCGCATCGCGACCGGCCCCATCTGCACCGAAGGCTCGAACGCATGGCCGATAACGACTTCGCGCATCTTCGCGGCATAGGCATCGGCCAGTTCGTCGCGGCGCTTGCGCGAAACCAGCACACGCGTGAGGAAAGCGCAGCCCTGCCCGCACATGCGGACGCCGCCGCCGTCGACCAGAGTGGCCACGACTGTCTCCACGGGCATGTCGTCCAGCACGATCGCCGCCGACTTGCCGCCCAGTTCCATGCTGGACCGGGCCATGCGCGACGCGCAGACCGATGCGATATGCGCGCCGGTGGCGGCGCTGCCGGTGAACGACACCTTGTCGATGCCGGGATGGCGGACCAGATGGTCGCTCGCCTCACGGCCGCAGGGGACCATGTTGAACACGCCGGGCGGCAGGCCGATGTCTTCCGCCACTTCGGCATAGAGGAACATGTCCAGCGGCGATTCCGGGGCGGGCTTGCCGACGATGGCGCAGCCCATCGCCATCGCGGGGGCGGCCTTCAGCGCCATGAGATGCGAAGGATGGTTCCAGGGCGTCACCGCCGCCACCACGCCCACCGGCTCGCGCGCCACGATGGCATGGCCGCCGTTATCGCGCCGGTGGACCGTCACCAGGTTCTCCCGCTCGATCAGGTCGGCGTAATAGTCATACATCCGCCCCGGATCGGCCAGACCGTGCGCCGCGATGGTGATCGGAATGCCGGTCTGGAGCGACCACGCGGCGGCGAAGGCATCGGCGCGCGCGCGCAGCCCGGCGGCGAACTTGCGCATGTAGCCCGCACGCTCCGCCGCGCTCATCCTCGGCCATGGCCCCTCATCGAACGCCTGGCGCGCCGCCGCGACGGCCCGGTCCACATCGGCGGCGGTCGCGGCGGCGACGCGCGAATGCACCGCTTCGTCAGAGGGAGAAACGAGATCGGCGGCCGCCGACGCCTCACGCCATTGCCCACCGATATACAGGCCGTCCGGCCGGCGCAGGCGGACACGTTCATGCGATTCGAACAAGGACAACAAACCTCTCCGCCCGTAGAATTAATGTTGTTGAATTAATAGCGCGATGTCGGCAAGTTGCCAAGCGGGAATGGGAATCATGCCGACGATGGCATGGCCATACCGACATAGGGAGAAGATATGCCGCATCCTGCGCCTGACCACGCCGTTTTTTCCTCCGCAGCCATGTGGATCGGCGGAGAGCGAGTCGAATCCGGCTCTCGTGGCGAACTGAGCCATACCAATCCGTCGACAGGCAAGGTGCTGGGCAGCTTTCCCGCGGGCGGCGCCGATGAAGTCGACCGGGCGATCCGCGCCGCCAGGGCGGCCCTCCCGGCATGGAGCGCCCGGCATCCGGTGGAGCGGCGCGATATCCTGCTCCGGGCGGCGCAGTTGATCCGCGAACGTTCGGAAGAGCTGGCGAAAGTCGCGTCGCACGAAACCGGCGGCGTCTACAGCCCGCAGCAGTTCGTCGGCGCGACCGAGCAACTCACCTACTACGCCGGATGGGCGGACAAGATCGAGGGCGGAGTCACGCCCATGGGGCCGGGGGTGTTCAACTATACGACGCATGAACCCTATGGCGTGATCGCCGCGATCACATCGTGGAACGGCCCGGTCATCAGCGCGCTGATGAAACTCGGCCCGGCGCTGGCCGCCGGCAACTGCGTCATCATCAAGCCGCCGGAACTCGGCCCCTTCGCGACTCTCGTCATGGCGCGGATATTCGCCGATGCGGGGCTTCCCAATGGCGTTCTCAACGTGGTGCTCGGCGGCCCCGAAGCGGCGCAGGCGCTGGTGACGGACCCGCGCATCGGCAAGATCAGCTTCACGGGCGGCCTGCCGACCGCCCGGCACATCCTGCGCGCCGCCGCCGACAACGCCACGCCGGTCGTCACCGAACTGGGCGGCAAATCGGCCAATCTCGTCTTCGCGGACGCCGATCTGGATCAGGCGGCGGGCATGGCGGCGATGATGGGCTGCCTCGCCCACGCCGGGCAAGGCTGCCTGTTTCCCACCCGCCTGCTGGTCGAGGATTCCATCTACGACGCGATGGCGGAGAAAGTCCTCGCGATCGTGCGGGCCACGCCGGTCGGCGATCCCTTCACGCCCGGCGTGGTGAGCGGCCCGGTCATCAGCGAGGCGGCGGCCGACCGCATCATGGGCCGGATCGAGGATGCCAGGACAGGGGGCGACGGCAAGCTGCTGACGGGCGGCGAGCGCATGGGCGGCGAACTGGCCGACGGGTTCTTCATCAAACCCACCGTTTTCGGCGAAGTCGACAACAGAAGCCGGCTCGCGCAGGAAGAAGTGTTCGGCCCGGTGCTTTCGATGATCCGCTTCAAGGACGAGGAAGACGCCATCGAAAAGGCCAATGACACGGCCTATGGTCTGGCCGGTTACGTCCACACCACGAACCTCGCGCGCGCGCACCGCGTGGCGGGGCGGCTGGAAGCGGGTTATATCGGCGTCAACGCATTCCCCCCCATGCCGGTGCAGGCGCCGTTCGGCGGCTACAAGCAATCGGGTTCTGGGCGCGAAGGCGGCAGGCCGGGCATCGAGGAATACCTGCGACTCAAGAACGTCTACATGGCATTGTGACGGGATCTCCCATGATGGCGGAGTCTCGCACATGACCGAAGCCTATATCGTCGATGCCGTCCGCACCCCGCGCGGGATCGGCCGCCCCGGCAAGGGCGCGCTGTCACACCTCCACCCGCAGCATCTCGGCGCGACGGTGCTGAAGGCGCTGGTGGAGCGCAACGCCATCGACACGGCATCGGTGGACGACGTGATCTGGTCGACCGCGATCCAGAAATGGAAGCAGGGCAGCGACCTCGGCCGCATGTCCGCGCTGCTCGCCGGTTTCGACGTCAGGGCCAGCGGCGTCACGCTCGACCGGTTCTGCGGCGGCGGCATCACCGCCGTCGCCTTCGCCGCCGGGCAGGTGCGCTCCGGCATGGAGGACGTGGTCATCGCGGGCGGCACCGAAATGATGAGCTATCATCAGGAGATGGCCGCCATCGAGGCCGGCGCGGGGATCAAGCCGCTGGGCACGCATGCCGGGAACCCCGATCTGCTCGCCATGCACCCCTTCTCCGCCGTGGGCGTGGCCGCGGACGCGATCGCGGCGATGGAAGGGATCACGCGCGCCGATACGGACGCGCTCGGCCATGAAAGCCAGCGCCGGGCCGCACGTGCCATCGCCGAAGGCCGCTTCGCGAGGAGCACGGTCCCGGTCCTCAACGGGGACGGCTCGGTCGCGCTGGACCGGGAGGAATATCCGCGCCCCGAAACCACGCTGGAAGGGCTTGCCGCGCTCAAGCCCGCCTTCGCCGCCCTGCGCGATGTGTCGATGGAAGAGGACGGCACGACGCTGGGCCAGATGATCCAGCGCAAGTATCCGGGGCTGGAGTGGGAGCCGATCCATCATGCCGGATCGAGTTCCGGCGTCGTCGACGGTTCGGCGGCGCTGCTCATCGCCTCGGCGGACGCGCTGGCGCGGAACGGCTGGAAACCGCGCGGCCGGATCGTCGCGACCGCCAACATCGGCGATTGCCCCACCCTGATCCTCAACGCACCCGTCCCGGCGGCGCGCAAGGTGCTGGCACGGGCGGGGCTTACCGCCGCCGACATCGACGTGTGGGAAATCAACGAAGCCTTCGCGGTGGTCGCGGAAAAGTTCATCCGCGACCTTGGACTGGACCGGGGGAAAGTGAACATCAACGGCGGCGCCTGCGCGCTGGGGCACCCGATCGGCGCGACGGGCGCGATTCTGATCGGCACCGCGCTCGACGAACTGGAACGCGGCGGCGGGCGCTATGGCCTCGTCACCATGTGCGCGGCGGGCGGCATGGCACCGGCTATCATCGTGGAGCGGCTGGACGCGTGAGCGAAAGCGAGGTTCCGTCCGCAACGGATCGGGCCAAGACAGACCGCGCGCAAACGCCCGTGCCCAAGCTGTCGCACGTCGTCGCGGGGCGGATTCGCGGCCTGATCGGCTCCGGCGCGCTGCCGCGCGGGTCCGACCTGCCGACGGAAACGGCGCTCTTGAAAGAAATCGGCGTCTCGCGTCCCGTGCTGCGCGAAGCTTTCCGCATCCTCGAAGGCGAAGGGCTGATCCGCACCGGGCGGGGTGCCCGCAATCCGGTGGTGCTCGGCCCCTCGATCCGCAAATCGGCGCAGTTCACGAGCTATCTTCTGGCGGAAGACGCCGTGACTCTGGGAGACCTTCACCACGCGCGCCTCTACATCGAGCCGGAAATCATCCGCAACCTGTCGGGCGAGAGCCTGAGCCATGCCGTGCGCGATCTCGCGCGCTGCATGGAACGATGGGGCAGGAGCGAGATCGTCACGGACTTTCACGATGCGATCATGCTGTCCAAGCAATTCCACGAAGTGTTGATGCAATCGGCCGCGAACCCGGTGATGCGCGTGATCTGCCTGACGATCTACGAGATTTCGACCCGGACATACCGCGCGTTCGCCGAAGACGGCCCTGCAAGGCTCGACGCGCTCCGCCTGCATATCCCCGCCCAGATAGCCGCCTATCGCCGGCTCGCGCGATTGCTGGGCAAGGGCGAAACCGCGGCGGCGGCGGCGGCCTGGAACGATTACATCGTGGACGTCGACGGCATGCTCACCAGGAGCACGCTGGGGGAATGGCCGCTCACCGCGCTGACCTGATCCGCCATCCCGCCGCCGATAACCCGGCCGATGCCGCCCCGCGACGGTTCGCCTGCTTGTTTCTCAGGACGCTAAAATGTATAGCGAGGTCTGTCCAGATCGACAGCGGGCGGCGATGATCCGCGATTCGGGAGCGGAGAGGCAAGGATGTCAGTAGCAATCAAGGACCGCCCCATGGTGGAGTTCAACCACCAAAGCCCCGAATTCGCGCGCAACTGGCGGGCGAAGGTGGCGGAAATACACCGTATCGGGCCAGTGGTGTGGACTAATGCCCACGGCGGCCACTGGATCATCGCCGACCGTGAGCTGGTGGAGCAGGCGGCGCAGGACTGGGAAACCTTCTCGTCGCTGAACGTGGTCGACGGATCGCCCGGCGCGCCGCGCGGCATCCTCATCCCCCCGCTGGAACAGCCGCTGACGCTCAACGAGCAGGATCCGCCCGAATCGACCGAGCGCCGGATGCTGGAGGCCAAGTTCTTCGCGCCCGCCTATCTGCGCAAATGGGCCGAATACGCGGAAAAGTATCTCGATCAGGCCATCGACGAGGCCATCGCGAAAGGGGGCGGCGAATTCGTTCACGACATCGGCCTGCGCGTCCCGGCGAAAACGACGCTGACGCTGGTCGGCGTCGATCCCGACGATTGGGAATCCATCGCCATGCCCGCGCACAAGATCACGCGCGTGCCCGCCACCTCGCCGGACTATCCCTATGACGAGCTTGCCCGGATTCACCAGAAGCTGGTCGACCTGATCCTGGAGCGCGGCGAGCGGCCGCGCGACGACATGGCCAGTTCGCTGGCGAAAGCGACGATCGGAGGGCAACCGCTCGATCCGCAGATCGGCGCGGGCATGCTGCTGACGCTGGCGACCGGCGGCTTCGACACCGCGACCGCGATGCTCAGCCACAGCTTCATCTGGCTCGCCGACCACAAGGACCAGTGGCCGCCGCTGCTGGAGGACGATGGGAAGCTGGTCTATGCGATCAACGAACTGTTCCGCGCCTATCCTTCCAACGTCGGCACGGCCCGCAACGTCACGCGCGATGTGGAGTTCGGCGGCCAGTTGCTGCGCAAGGGCGACCGGGTCATGCTCTGCTGGTCGGCGGCGAACTACGATCCCCAGGTGTTTCCCGACCCGGAGCAAATCCGGCTCGACCGGCCCAACTCCCACCGTCACCTGACGTTCGGCGCGGGCGGGCACCGCTGCCTCGGCTCGCCGCTGGCGCGGATCGAGATCAAGGCCGTGTTCAAGGCGATCATGACGCGGATGCCCAATTACCGCGTAGACAAAGCCAGCGTCGAGTATTTCGAGAACATCGGCAACGTCAACGGCATCGCCCGACTGCCTTTTACCGTCGATTGAGCGGCAGGACCAATGGCAGTGCCGCCACAGGACGATGAACAGCGCCTGCGCGACGCCTGGGCCGCGTGGTGCGAGGAACTGAAACAGGCTGGCGAGGACGTGCTGTCCGCGCCCTGCGCGCTGTCCGACAGGGCGGAAGGGCTGCGCTGGGTGACTCGCCTCACGCGCTTCGGGCTGGAAGGCGGCGTGGAGTTTTCCGATCCGCGCTTCCCCGTGTTCTACAAGCCGACGCACGAGACCGTGAAAGTCATGTCGGACAATCCCGACGCGGCCCACTGGATGGCCACGATCCGGCCGGATGCCGAATACGTCCTGCACGGCACGCGCGGCACCGGCCCCCGGATCATGTTCACGACGCTGGCCCGGCGCGAAGGCGGCGGGATGACGCAGCAGTCCGGGCTGGACACCAGCGCCCTGCATGTGCGGCCGGACGGATCGTTCACGATCCACGTCAGCCGCACGGCGTGCGACGGCAACTGGCTGGAACTGAAGGACGGCGCCCAGTCCCTGCTCGTGCGCGCCCTGTTCGCTGACCGCAAGGCGGAAATCGCGCCCACCGTGCGGCTGGAGGAAGTCGGCGGCATGGCGGCCCCGCCGCCGCTCGACGCGGCGGCCATGGCGGCGCGGCTGGACATGGCGCGCATGGTGGGCATCGGCACGACTCGCTCGGTCCGCCGCTATGCCGATGAATTGCGCCGCAACCCGCCCAACACGTTCGCCGACCGGGCGGACGGCTGGGGCGCGGGCGATCCGGGTGTCAGCTATCTCCACGGCGCGTGGAAGCTGGAGCCGGACGAGGCGCTGGTGCTTGACATCGCGCCGGGCGAATGTTCGTTCTGGAACGTCCAGATCAACAACCGCTGGGCCGAATCGCTCGATTATCTGCATCGTCAGGTTCATCTCAACGCCCGGACCGCCGTGGCGCGGCCGGACGGCACGATCCGCGCAATCCTCGCCCATGCCGATCCGGGCCTGTCCAACTGGCTGGACAGCGAAGGCCACGGCGAAGGCACGATGCTGGTGCGCTGCATGGACGCACGCACGCCGCCGCAAGCGACCGCCCGCGCCGTTCCCTTCGCCTCGCTCAAGGATTACGCCTGATGCCGTTCCCGCGCCGCACGCCTATCGACCTCGCCCATCTTCAGGCGACGCAGGATTGCCCGTTCAACGAACGCTACGGCATGCGCGTCCTGTTCCATGACGGCATCGCCTGGGGACCGCCGACCACGGTCGAACTGGTCGAGGCCGTGAAGGACTTCCCGCTCGACAGGTCGGACGTGCTCGTCACCGGCTTTCCCAAGTCCGGCACCAACTGGGTCCAGATCATGCTGGCCAACATGTGGGACGACTGGGGATCGTATCGGCTCACCGGCAGCCGCCGGGTGCCCTCGATCGAGTTCATCGGCGACGGCACCGACGGCTACGACATCGCCGTCAGCAGCGACCCGCCCCGGCTGATGAAGAACCATCTCGATGCCGCGCGAATGCCGCGCAACTGGCGGGAAAGCAGGGCGAAAGTGGTCTATCTCACGCGTAACCCGTTCGACGTCTGCCCTTCGTTCTTCCGCCAGCTCCAGCTTCCCTGGCTGGATTTCGACGCCGACTGGGACAAATGGGTGGATCGCTTCATCCAGGGCGACACGCTCTACGGCGGCTGGGCCAATCATGTGCGAAGCTGGCACGCCCATGGCCCCGCCGGGAACGTCTTTCATGTGTCCTACGAGGCCCTGACCCGCGATCCCTTCGGCGAAATGCGCAAGGTCGTGGATTTCCTGGGCAAGCCGCTCGACGATGCGCGGTTCGAGGATGTCGTCACCAATGCCCTGCGGGAAAACATGGATGCGTCCGGCTTTTCCGAGCAAATTACGGTTCGCGCCGATCACCTCGATCTCTATCGCGGATCGGGCGAGGCGGGGCGCGGCCGGGAAAAGTTCACACCCGCGCAGGCGGAGCGGATGGAACGGGACGTCATCGAACCGTTGCGCGCGGCGGGTATACCGATCGAAGGCTAGGCCGACCGAATCCCAGGCCGATCGCGGGCCAGACTGAAAAGGCTGGGCCACGCGAAGAGAAGAGCCTTGCCTGCCGCCGCCAAGGAGGATAACAATAGTCACCATACGTTGATTTATAATGCGCGGCAATGCCGGCCGTCTGGAGAGGAATGATGGACGTATTCGAGATTCCCAGGATCGAGGATCTGGATAATCGGGAGATCGACGTCTTCGAAATGGAGCGCGCGCAGCGCGGCGACCATATCGATCCCTATCCCTTCATCGAGGAAATGCGGCAGAAAGGCGCGGTCCACCACGTCGAATACCGCAAGCTGTTCACCAAGATGGACGACGCCCAGCTTTCGGTGCTCGATCACTATACCGTGTTCGGCTACGAAGCCTGCAATCAGGTCATCAATGATCCGGTGAATTTCACCAACCGCGAGATTTTCCAGCACAGCCTCGGCAAGTCGTTCGGGCGCACCATCACCGTCATGGACGGCGACGAGCACAAGCTGTTCCGCAAGGTCTTGCAGAAGGCGTTCCTGCCCAACGTCGTGGCGAAATGGGGGGAGACGGTCGTCCAGCCCGTGGTCGACAAGCTGATGGGCCAGTTCATCCACACCGGCAAGGCGGACCTCGTTTCCCAGTATGCCCATCACTTCCCGTTCCAGATCGTCTACAACATGCTGTTGCTCGACGACGAGCAGGCGCCGGTCTTCCACCGCCTCGCCGTGGCCCAGCTACTGGCGGCGCAGGGGCTGCCCGAAGGGCCGGAATCGACCGAGAAACTGGGGCGCTTCTTCGGGAAGTTCCTGGAACAGCGGCGCGCCCTTCCCGGCGACGATCTCGTCAGCCACCTCGCTACCGTCGAAGTGGACGGCGACCGGCTGCCCGACGACGTGCTGATCTCTTTCCTGCGTCAGCTCGTCAACGCGGGCGGCGACACGACCTATCGCGCGACCAGCGTGCTGCTGACCTGCCTGCTCAACCACCCGGACCAGATGGAAGCCGTCCGGCAGGACCGCCGCCTGCTCGGCCCGGCGGCGGAGGAAGCGCTGCGCTGGGACGGCCCCATCCTCACCACGTTCCGTTACTGCAAGAACGACACCGAAGTCTGCGGCACGGTGATCCCGGCGGGTTCGGTGGTGGACGTCTGCTTCGGCTCCGCCAACCGCGACCCCACGGTCTACGACAACCCGACCGCGTTCGACATCTTCCGCGAACGTCAGGCCCGGCACCTCGGCTTCGCGGGCGGGCCGCACATCTGCGTGGGCCAGCACCTCGCGCGCGTGGAGATGACTCGCGCCACCGAGGCAGTGCTGGACCGTTTGCAGAACGTCCGTCTGGACCCCGATTTGCCCGCGCCCGAGATTCGCGGCCACATGATGCGCGTGCCGCGCCATGTGCACGTCAGGTTCGATCCGGCCTAGGCCTGCAGCGGCGCGAGACGGCGACCCGATGCAGCATGCGGCGTCGAAGGCGGGGCCGAGGCCGGGCTGAACTACCCCCGCTCCCGCACGATGCAGCGGAAACCGACATGGCTGGTCGTGCTGTCGATGGGCTGGCCCTGCCGCGCCGCCGGACGATAGCGGCGGCAATAGTTTTCGGCGCAGAGGTGCGAGCCGCCCTTCGTCACCCGGCGCGGAATCTTCAAGTCCGCCAGGCAGGGGTCGAAGCTTTCCATCTTGCGCCCGCCGCGCGGATTGTCGATCGTGCAGCAGGCGTCGGGCTTTTTCTTTTCGGGCGCCTTCGGCTGGGAATACCAGTCGCACGTCCATTCCCACACATTGCCGATCATGTCGTAGAGGCCGAAATCGTTGGCCGGATAGCTGCGCACCGGCGAGGTTCGTTCCCACCCGTCCGCGCACGTGTTGGCAAAAGGGAACAGGCCCTGCCAGTAGTTGCCGAGCATGGCCCCGCCCGGCGCCAGTTCGTCGCCCCAGCCGTATTCGCGGCCCTCGTGCCCACCGCGCGCGGCATATTCCCATTCGGCTTCGGTGGGCAGCGACTTGCCCGCCCATTCGGCATAGGCCAGCGCGTCGGCATAGGCGACATGCACGACGGGATGATCCTCCAGCCCTTCGATCGAACTGCCGGGGCCGGTGGGGTGCCGCCAGTCCGCGCCGAGCGTGAAGGCCCACCACTGGCTCCAGTCGTCGAGCGGCACGGGATGCGGCGTCTTGCGGAACACCAGCGATCCCGGCGCCGCCATGGCCGGGTCCATGCCAGGATAGTCTTTGGGATCGGGCGCGATTTCGGCGAAAGTCCGGTGGCCCGTTTCCTCGATGAAACGCGCAAATTCGCGGTTCGTCACGGGTGCCGCGTCCATCAGGAAGCCATCAACCCGGACCTGCCGCAGCGGCTGTTCCTCGGGATAGAATCGTTCCGAACCCATGGTGAAAACGCCGCCGGGAATCCGCGCCATGCCGGCCAGCAGGTCAGGAGAAGTGATCGTTGCCATCGTGCCCTTGTGGCAGGCAGCCGCGGGAAGAGGCAAGCCCCGTCCCGCGCGCGGACGCATCATACCGGCCATTCGCATGGCCGCGTCCGGGCGGGGATGGGGAAATACCCTGTCGAAAACTGGAGGCCCGAGCCGGAATCGAACCGGCGTATACGGATTTGCAGTCCGCTGCGTCACCACTCCGCCATCGGGCCGATACGCGTGCAAGCGTGGGTCTGGCGCGCCTAGCGAAACATGAGGGCGAGCGCAATCGCGTTGTTGCCATGGCCCTTACCGGCGGGACTCGGCCACCCGCGCGAAAACCAGCCGCCGTTGCACCGGTTCGGCGCTTTCCAGCCGCACGGTGATCCGGTCCCCCGGCAGCGCCCCATCACTCGCAACTCCGCCGCTTTCAACTCCGCCCCCATCCACGCGCGCGACGACCGGAAGATCGCGCAACTGGATGCGCAGGCCGTCCTTTTCCACGTCCGTGACGACCGCGCGGAACGTATCGCCCGTGCTGTTCGCCAGCAGCGCGGCTTCGGCGAGGTCTATCACCGCGCGTTCGATCTGCCCGTCGCGCGATCCGGCGCGCGCCATGATCTTCGGCATGGCGGAAAACGCTTCGGTCACGGCATCGGGAGCCGGCTGTCCGTTGGCGAGCGCGAGGACGCAGCGCAGCACGTGGCGATCGGCCAGCCGCCGCAGCGGCGCGGTGCAATGGGCATAGGGCGCGGCGAGGGCCGCGTGCCACGGCATCTCGTCCGCCCGCCACGGTTCATAGGCCGCGCCGTTGCCCGCGCGCCGGATCGCCATCATGAACGCGGCTTCGCGCGGGTTCACGGGATCGAGCCGCTTTTCGAACTGCGCCAGCGGCATGGCGGCGGGCCAGGCCAGCGCGAAGGCCTGCGCGGTGCGCCGCAGCCGCTCCTCCGCCTTGGCCGGAGGCGGCGGCATGACGCGGAACAGGCCGGTGCGCGCGGCCAGCATCGCATCGGCTACCGCAAGGTTGGCGGCCAGAGACAGCGCCGCGTTGCGCGCTTCGGACGGCAGATAGGGCCGGAAGGCCAGCGCGAAACGCCCTGCCTCGTCGCGTTCCACGACCTGTTCCGGCGGATCGACCCGCGCCGCGCCACGCGCATCGGCGGCGGCGTCCATGCGCCGGGCGATCTCGGCGAAACCGTCCGGCAGTTCATCGTCGCGCACGGTTTCGTAAGCCAGCTTCGCCCGGCTGCGGATCAGAGCGCGTTCCGCCCCATCGAGCCGCACCTTGCCATCCGGCGCGATCCGCACGGTGAGCACCACGGCGGGCCGGTCGCCGTCCGGCAGCAGGCTGGCCGCGCCCTCGCTCAGCACCGGGGGATAGAGGCTGGCCTTGCCGTCGGGCAGGTAAGTCGTGGTCCCCCGCCCGCGCGCTTCGGAGTCCAGTGCATCACCATCGGCCACGAACCACGCCACGTCGGCGATGGCATAGTGCAGCAGCCAATCGCCGCCGTTGCCGCGCTCTATCGCGAAGGCCTGATCGAGATCCGTGGCCGACGCGGGGTCGAGCGTAACGAACGGCATGGCCGTCAGGTCGCGATGCGCGTCCGGCGCCCGCGCCGCCGCCGCTTCGGCCGCGGCCAGCACTTCGGGCGGAAAGCCGTCCGGCACGCGGAACTGGTCGCGAATCGCGCGCAGGCCGTCGCGCAGGAGGTGCTGGGGATCGCGCAGTGCTTTCATCGCCGGTTCGTTAGCATGTCCTTGCGCGGGGCGATAATCCCGGCGCATCGCCTCTTGCCAACCGCGCGGCGAATTCGCAAAGCCGGGAGGCAGGCCAATCGAGAGGAGACCCCGCCATGAAGACACGCGCCGCAGTGGCATTCGAGGCGAAGCAGCCGCTGGAAATCGTGGAAGTCGATCTGGAGGGGCCGAAGGCGGGTGAAGTGCTGATCGAGATCATGGCGACGGGTATCTGCCACACAGATGCCTATACGCTCGACGGGTTCGACAGCGAAGGCATCTTCCCCTCGATCCTCGGCCATGAAGGAGCGGGGATCGTGCGCGAGGTGGGTGCGGGCGTGACGAGCGTGAAGCCGGGCGATCACGTCATCCCGCTCTACACGCCGGAATGCCGCCAGTGCAAAAGCTGCCTTTCGGGCAAGACCAACCTGTGCACCGCGATCCGCGCCACGCAGGGGCAGGGCCTGATGCCGGACGGCACCAGCCGGTTCAGCTACAAGGGGCAAACGCTCTTCCACTACATGGGCTGCTCCACGTTCTCCAACTTCACGGTGCTGCCCGAGATCGCGGTCGCGAAGATCCGCGAGGACGCGCCGTTCCAGACGAGCTGCTACATCGGCTGCGGCGTGACGACCGGCGTGGGCGCGGTGGTCAATACGGCCAGGGTGCAGGTGGGCGACAACGTGGTGGTGTTCGGCCTGGGCGGCATCGGCCTCAACGTGATCCAGGGCGCGAAGCTGGCGGGCGCGGGCCGTATCATCGGCGTGGACATCAACCCGGACCGCGAGGAATGGGGCCGCAAGTTCGGCATGACCGACTTCCTCAACTCCAGGGGCCTGAACCGTGACGAAACCATCGCGAAAGTGCAGGCGCTGACGGACGGCGGCGCGGACTATACGTTCGACTGCACCGGCAACACCGAAGTGATGCGCACCGCGCTGGAGGCGTGCCATCGCGGCTGGGGCACCAGCATCGTGATCGGCGTGGCCGAGGCGGGCAAGGAGATCAGCACGCGGCCCTTCCAACTCGTCACCGGGCGCAACTGGCGCGGCACGGCCTTCGGCGGGGCCAAGGGCCGCACGGACGTGCCGAAGATCGTGGACTGGTATATGAACGGCAAGATCCAGATAGACCCGATGATTACGCATGTCCTCACGCTCGAAGAGATAAACAAGGGCTTCGACCTGATGCACGCCGGCGAATCCATCCGCTCGGTCGTGGTCTATTGATGGAACAGGTTTCCGCCTGGAAAAGCCACGGCGGCGCGCAAGGCGTCTATACGCACCGGAGCGCGGCGACCGGCACGGCGATGACATTCTCGGTCTTCGTGCCCGACCATGCGCCGGACGCGAAGCTGCCGGTGCTGTGGTATCTTTCCGGGCTGACCTGCACGCATGCCAATGTCACGGAAAAAGGCGAATACCGCGCGGCCTGCGCGGAACAGGGCATCGTGTTCGTGGCGCCGGACACATCCCCTCGCGGTGACGGCGTTCCCGATGACGATGCCTACGACTTCGGCCAGGGCGCGGGCTTCTACGTCGATGCGACGCGGGCGCCATGGTCAGCGAACTACCGGATGCGCAGCTATATGGAACAGGAACTGCCCGCCCTGGTCGCGGCGCGGTTCCCGGTCGATATGAACCGGCAGGGCATCACCGGCCATTCCATGGGCGGCCACGGCGCGCTCACGATCGGCTTGCGCAATCCGGGCCGGTTCCGCTCGGTCAGTGCCTTCGCCCCTATCGTCAGCCCGCTGAACTGCCCCTGGGGCGAAAAGGCGCTGACGGGCTATCTGGGCGAGGATCGGGCGGCATGGCGCGAATACGACGCCTGCGCGCTGATCGAGGACGGCGCGCGGTTGCCCGCCCTGCTGGTCGATCAGGGGAAGGCCGACGGTTTCCTGGACGAACAGCTCAGGACGCCTCTTCTTTCCGACGCATGCGCGAAGGCGGGGCAAGCCGCGACGATCCGGTTGCATGAAGGATACGATCATTCCTATTACTTCATCTCGACCTTCATGGCGGAGCACGTCCGCTGGCATGCCGAAAGGTTGAAGGAGGCATGACATGACTGCCCCCGTGATCGCGCTCGACGACGCGCTTGCCGGTATCCTTGTCCGGCATAGGGACCGCGAAGGCCCGTTGCTGCCCATCCTGCATGACGTGCAGGCCGAGTTCGGCTGCGTCAGCGCGCAGGCGGAAGCGGCCATCGCCCATGCCCTGAACCTCACGCGCGCCGAAGTGCACGGCGTCGTCAGTTTCTATCATGACTTCACGGCCCGCCCCGATCCGCGCCCGGAAGTGCAGGTGTGCCGGGCGGAAGCCTGCCAGGCGCGCGGTGTCGAGCGCATGATCGCGGCGGCGGAACGCGCGGCGGGAGAGCGGGTCAGCCTCAGGACCGTCTATTGCCTCGGCCTCTGCTCGGTCGGGCCGAACGCGCGGGTGGGAGACACGCTCCACGCCCGGCTGGACGAAGCGGCGCTGGTCGAACTGGTGCGGACCGCATGAGCCGGACTGTCCGCATATCCGACGATGCGCTGGCGCTGGCCTGCGGCGCCGATGCCGTCGCCGCCGCGTTCGAGCAGGCGGGCTGCGCGGTGGAGCGGGTCTCAAGCTGGGGAATGCACTGGCTGGAACCGCTGGTGGAACTGGGCGGGATCGGCTTCGGTCCGGCAACGCCCGGCGACGTGGCGGCGATCCTCGACGGATCGAGCGAAAAGGGCATCGGCCCCATCGCCGGGCACCCGTTCATCGCGCGCCAGCAGCGCCTGACCTTCGCGCGCGCCGGAAAGACCCGGCCCCTGAGCCTTGAGGACTACGAAACGACCGGCGGCTGGGCGGGCCTGCGCCGCGCCCGGTCGCTGCCACCCGCGCAAGTCGTGGCCGAAGTCACGCAATCGGGCCTGCGCGGGCGCGGCGGCGCGGGGTTTCCGGCGGGAATCAAGTGGAAGACCGTGGCCGATGCTCCCGGCACACGCAAATACGTGGTCTGCAACGCCGATGAAGGCGACAGCGGCACTTTCGCCGACCGGATGGTGATGGAAGGCGATCCGTTCCAGCTTCTGGAAGGCATGGCCGTGGCCGCCCACGCGGTCGGCGCGCAGCAGGGCTATGTCTACGTGCGCAGCGAATATCCGCACGCCATCGCCAGACTGACAGCCGCGATCGGCATCGCCGCGCCTGTCCTCGCGCCGTTCCGGGTGGAAGTGCGCGTGGGCGCGGGCGCCTATGTCTGCGGCGAGGAGACTTCGCTGCTCAACAGCATCGAAGGCAGGCGGGGCGAAGTGCGGGCCAAGCCGCCACTGCCCGCGCTCTCCGGCCTGTTCGGCTGTCCCACGGTGGTCAACAACGTGCTGACGCTGGCCGCCGCGCCGCATATCCTAGCCGAAGGCGGGGCCGGGGAATACGCGCGGCTGGGCATGGAGCGCTCGCGCGGCACCACTGCGGTGCAACTGGCGGGCAACATCCGGCACGGCGGGCTGTTCGAGACGGCGTTCGGCATGACGCTCCACGAACTGGTCCACGACATCGGCGGCGGCACGGCGAGCGGGCGGCCAGTGAAGGCCGTGCAGGTGGGCGGACCGCTGGGCGCCTATATCCACCCCGATCAATTCGACCTGCCGTTCGACTATGAAGCCTTTGCCGCCACGGACGCGCTGATCGGCCACGGCGGCGTGACGGTGTTCGACGAAACGGCGGACATGGGCAGGCTCGCCCGCTTCGCCTTCGCGTTCTGTGCGGCGGAAAGCTGCGGCAAATGCACGCCGTGCCGGATCGGCTCCACGCGCGGGGTGGAACTGGTGGACCGCATCCTTGCGGGCACGGGTGCGCCCGATCCGGTGAACAACCTGCCCCAGATGCACAACGCCCCCAAGCGCGCACGCGGCCGGGACGAGGACGTCGCCCTGCTGCAAGACTTGTGCGAGACGCTGAAGTTCGGCTCCCTCTGCGCGCTGGGCGGCTTCACGCCGTATCCGGTGATGAGCGCGCTCCGGCACTGGCCGGAGGATTTCGAGGCATGATCTTTCAGGCAAGCGAATTCCCTCCCCTTCAGGGGAGGGGAATACAGTGATCCTCGGCGCGGTTCTGGCGGGCGGCAGGTCGTCCCGCTTCGGCAGCGACAAGGCGCTGGCCGAACTCGACGGCCATACCCTGCTGGCGCGCGCCGTCGATACCCTGTCCGGCTGGTGCGAGCACGTCATCGTCGCGGGCCGGGAAACCGCGCCCGCGCCCACCCTGCCGGACTGGCCGGGGCCTGATATGGGGCCGCTCGGCGGAATCGCGGCGGCGCTGCACCATGCGCGCGACGAAGGCTATGACGCGGTGTTGACATGCGGCGTCGATTCGCTCGGCCTGCCGGAAACGCTGCCCGGCCTGCTTGCCCCCGCGCCCGCCTTCCTGGCGGACCAGCCCGTGGTCGGCTTGTGGCCCGCCAGCGCCGTTGAAGCCATCGAGGCGATCCTGACGGGCGAAGGCAGGCGTTCGATGACGGCCTTCGCGCAAGCCATCGGCGCGCGGCCCGTGAAACTCGCCGCCAAACCTGCTAATATCAATACACCAGCGGACCTCGCCGCATTGGAGAAACGCCATGGGTTATGAACCGCAGGCCGATTTCGGCACGCCGGAAGCCCATTCTGAAACGCAAGTGACGCTCCGCATAGATGGCCGTGGCGTCACTGTCCCGCTCGGCACCAGCGTGATGCGCGCCGCTGCTCTTGCGGGCGGCTCCATTCCAAAGCTCTGCGCGACGGACAACGTGGCGGCGTTCGGCTCCTGCCGTCTGTGCCTCGTCGAAGTGGACGGGATACGCGGCACACCGGCAAGCTGCACCACGCCGGTGGCCGAAGGCATGGTCGTCCACACCCAGACACCCCGGCTGGAAAAGCTGCGGCGCGGGGTGATGGAACTCTACATTTCCGATCACCCGCTCGACTGCCTGACGTGCTCCGCCAACAACGACTGCGAATTGCAGGATGCGGCGGCACAAGTGGGCCTGCGCGACGTGCGCTATGGCTATCAAGGTGACAATCACCTCGGCCTGCCCACGGATTCGTCGAACCCCTATTTCGATTTCGACCCGTCGAAGTGCATCGTCTGCTCGCGCTGCGTGCGCGCCTGCGAGGAAGTGCAAGGCACGTTCGCGCTGACCATCGACGGGCGCGGCTTTGCCTCCACGGTCAGCGCGGGCCAGTCCGCCGATGATTTCCTGTCCAGCGAATGCGTGTCCTGCGGCGCCTGCGTGCAGGCCTGCCCCACCGCAACGCTCAGCGAAAAAACGATCAGGGAAATCGGCAAGCCGGAGCGCTCCGTCGTCACGACCTGCGGCTATTGCGGCGTGGGCTGCACGTTCCGCGCGGAAATGCGGGGGGAGCAGCTTGTCCGCATGGTGCCGTGGAAGGACGGCAAGGCCAACCACGGCCATTCCTGCGTCAAGGGCCGGTTCGCCTGGGGCTATGCCAACCACAAGGACCGCATCACCACGCCGATGATCCGCGAGAGCATCGACCAGCCGTGGCGCGAGGTTTCATGGGACGAGGCACTGGCGTTCACGGCGGAAAGGCTGAACGCGATTCGCGCCGAATCGGGTCCAGGCGCGCTCGGCGGCATCACGTCCAGCCGCTGCACCAACGAAGAAACCTTCCTCGTCCAGAAACTGGTGCGCGCCGGTTTCGGATCGAACAACGTCGATACTTGCGCACGCGTCTGCCATTCGCCGACCGGCTATGGCCTCAAGACCACGTTCGGAACCAGCGCGGGAACGCAGGATTTCGACAGCGTCAGGGATGCCGACGTCATTCTCGTGATCGGCGCCAATCCCACCGACGCGCACCCGGTATTCGGCAGCGCCATGAAGCGGCGCATTCGTGAAGGCGCGAAGCTGATCGTCATCGACCCGCGCCGGATCGACCTCGTGCGATCGCCCCATGTCCGGGCCGCGCATCACCTCGCGCTGCAACCCGGCACGAACGTGGCGGTGCTGACCGCCATGGCGCATGTCATCGTTACCGAAGGGCTGGCCGACGAAGCGTTCATCCGCGAACGCTGCGATCTCGACGAATATCAGGACTGGGCGCGGTTCGTGTCCGATCCCCGCCACAGCCCGGAAACGCTGGAAGCCGTCACGCGCGTGCCCGCTGGCGAACTGCGCGCGGCGGCGCGGCTCTATGCGACGGGCGGTAACTCGGCGATCTATTACGGGCTGGGCGTGACGGAACACAGCCAGGGTTCATCCACCGTTATGGCCATCGCCAATCTTGCCATGGCGACGGGCAACATCGGCCGCAGTGGCGTGGGCGTGAATCCGCTGCGCGGGCAGAACAACGTGCAGGGTTCGTGCGACATGGGCAGCTTTCCGCACGAACTTTCCGGGTATCGCCACATTTCGGACACAGCTACCCGCCAGGTATTTGAGAAGGACTGGGGGGTTGTCCTCGATCCCGAACCCGGCTTGCGCATCCCCAACATGCTCGACGCCGCGATCGACGGATCGTTTCGCGCGATTTACATTCAGGGCGAGGATATCCTTCAGTCCGACCCTGATACGAAACACGTCGCGGCGGGCCTCGCCGCCATGGATTGCGTGATCGTCCATGACCTGTTCCTGAACGAAACCGCCAACTACGCGCACGTCTTCCTGCCCGGCTCCACGTTCCTGGAAAAGACCGGCACGTTCACGAATGCCGAGCGCCGTATCCAGATGGTGCGCAAGGTGATGGAACCGGCGAACGGCCCGAACGGACAGGGGATGGCGGACTGGGAAGTCACGCAGGCGCTGGCCAACGCCATGGGGCTGGGCTGGACCTATACGGACACCGGCGAAGTGATGGACGAAATCGCCCGGTTGACGCCTTCGTTCGCGGGCGTCAGCCACGCCCGGCTGGACGCCGATGGATCGCTGCAATGGCCGGTCAACGACGCGGCGCCGAACGGCACGCCCATCGTGCATCAGGACGGTTTCGTGCGCGGCAAGGGCAAGTTCGTCGTCACCGAATATATCCCCACCGACGAAAAGACCGGCCCGCGCTTCCCGCTGCTGCTGACCACGGGCCGCATCCTGTCGCAATACAACGTGGGCGCGCAGACCCGGCGCACGGCCAATACGGTGTGGCATGGCGAGGATGTGCTGGAAATGCATCCCACGGATGCGGAGAATCGCGGGCTGAGCCATGGCGACTGGGTGCGCCTCGCCAGCCGCAAGGGCGAAACCACGCTGCGGCTCGACGTGACGGACCGGGTGGCGCCGGGCGTGGTCTACACCACCTTCCACCACCCGGAAACGCAGGCCAATGTCGTGACGACCGAGTTTTCAGACTGGGCGACGAATTGCCCGGAATACAAGGTTACGGCGGTTCAGGTCACACCGTCCAACGGACCGAGCGACTGGCAGGCCGACTACGCGGAACTGTCCCGCCGTGCCCGCCGCGTGGTTCATGCCGAACCGGCGGCATAGGCCGTGAATATCGACACGCTGCGCTATATGGCGGACCAGATCGCCCGCAATTTCGCCACCATGGAGCAGGGCGACGCCGTTGCCGCCACGGCGGAGCATATCACCCTGTTCTGGGATCCGCGCATGAAGGCGACGATCGTGGCAAGCGACCGGGCGGCCCTCTCGCCCATCGCGGCGGCGGCGGTGGACATGCTGGCCGCTCAACCGGCGCCGGCCGCGCTCCAGCCGTAAGCCAGCGGTGCTTCGCGGAAGGCGAACCTGTCGAGGTGCGAGGCCACCACGTCCTTGAAGCGTTCGACATCCGCGCCTTCCGCCGGATGCAGCGTGAGCGTCAGCGCATCACCGCCCGCCGCCATCTCCAGCCTGCCGAACGGCAGTTCGATCCGGCCCATGGCGGCGTCGAACTCCGTCTCGAACTTGTGGCTCCAGTGCTTGCAAAGCTGCTGGAGATAGCGGCTCGCGCTTGTTGTCGGCACGACCGCCCGGATAATCTGCGCCCCCATCGTCAAAGCCTTTCGATCCTCTGGGCCGCTTCGTCGAGAATGGCGGCGGCCTGAAACACAAGGGCGTCGTCCGCGTCATCCCGGCCCAGCCTGCCGTGAATGGCGGCGCGCAGGTTCATGATCGCGCGGCGGACCGGGCCACCGTCCGTGCGCGCGGCGGTCCGCGCCATGGCCGCCACTCTAGCGAACAGCGCATCGAGCGCTTCGCGGTTCGCGTCCAGGTCCGCCCGGCCGCTTTCCGTCAGGCGGTAGCTGCGCCGATTGCCGCCTTCGCCTTGCGCTTCCTCGACCAGCCCCATGTCCTGAAGCAGAGTGAGCAGCGGATAGAGCACGCCGGGGCTGGGGCGGTAGGCGTCGCCGCTCCGTTCCGCGAAACCGCGAATGAGTTGATAGCCGTGCTGCGGCTCGTCCGCTTCCAGCAGGCCCAGCACCATCAGGCGCAGTTCCTCGCCCGCGAAGCGTTTGCCCCGGCGCCCTTCACGCCGATGGACGCCCGGCCCATGCTCCCGGTGCTCGAAGGCAGTCGAGCCATGCCGGTGGTGGCGTCCGCGGCTTCTTTTCATGTCGTACATGCGTGCAAATCTCCTTGTGCGATGCATTCGAACAGCAAGATAGGCACGTATCCATCCTTATCAAGATATATCTTGTATTATTTTAGATAGGACTGAATACTGGCCGGATAGCCGGCGCGGGCAGCGCGCATTGCGGGTCCAGCCGATAGCCGCCCGCCTCATCGGTGCGGATCACGTCGCACAGCCCGGCAAACTTCAGGTTTTCGCGCAGCCGGTGGACATGAACCTCGAGGCTGTTCGTTTCGGGAATGTGGGACAGGCCCCATACGTCCTTCAGCAGCCGGCGCTTGGACACCCGCTCTCCCGGTGTTTCGGCGAGCCGCCAGAGCAGGCCGAATTCGCGCGGAAACAGCCGCACCGGACAGCCATCGACATAGGCCCGGCGAGACAGAAGATCGAGTTCCAGCCGTCCGACCCGGCGCCGGCGCGGCACCATATCCGCCCGGCCCAGGAGACTGCGCGCACGCGCGTCCAGTTCGGCGATGTCCACGTCGCAACCCAGCACGTCGCCGAATCCGAGCGAGAGATAACGCGCCCGCTCCCGGCCGTTGACCACGCCGTGCAACAGCACCGAACCGCGCTGGCACGCCCCTTGCCCGCCGATCAGGAGCAACCACTGCGCGGCGTCCATGCGGTTGACCGGAGCGAGCGAAACCACCGACCCCGCGACCGGTTCACCGGCGGCGGGCTGAACCAGCCGCCAGCCGCAACGCCGCAAATCGCATTCAGGCGGGATTCCGGCAGCCGCCATCCATCGGAATACGAACAATCCCGCCCCCTGCCCCACGCATCACCATTGGTGCCCCGCACCGAAAGCCGCGACCGCGAATCGCGGCCGCGGCTTTCGGCGGGACATCTTAGCGCATGGTTGGCCGGGGGCTGGCAAGCCGTCCGTCAGGCGGCGGAGGAATTTACCCCCATGGACGCCAGATAGCGCTTCACGTTGCGCGCGGCCTGGCGCAGACGCTGTTCGTTCTCGACCATGGCGATGCGGACGAAGCCTTCGCCGTCCTCGCCATAGCCCACGCCCGGCGCCACGGCGACTTCGGCATGGATCAGCAACTGCTTGGAAAATTCCAGGCTGCCCATGTCCTTCAACGCGGGCGGCAACGGCGCCCACGCGAACATGGAGGCGCGCGGACTGGGTATGTCCCATCCCGCCCGGCCGAACGCCTCGACCATCACGTCGCGGCGCTTCCGGTACAGCTCGCGGTTCTTCTCGACGATGTCCTGCGGCCCGTTGAGCGCGGCGCAGGCGGCCGCCTGGACCGGCGTGAACGCGCCATAATCCAGATAGCTTTTCACGCGGGTCAGCGCCGCGATCAGCTTGCGGTTGCCGACCGCGAAGCCGATGCGCCAGCCCGCCATGGAAAACGTCTTGCTCAACGACGTGAACTCCACCGCCACGTCCTTCGCCCCCGGCACCTGAAGGATCGAGGGCGTCGGATTGCCGTCGAAATACAATTCCGAATAGGCCAGGTCGGACAAGACCCAGACCTTGTTCTCCTTCGCCCAGGCGACCAGCCTTTCGTAAAAGGCCAGATCGACCGTCTCTGCCGTGGGGTTGGACGGATAGTTGACGATCAGCACCGAAGGCCGGGGCACGGTGAAGGCCATGGCCCGGTCCAGCGAGCGCCAGTAATCCTCGTCCGGCGTCGTCGGCACGGAGCGGATCGTTGCGCCCGCGATGATGAAGCCGAAGGTGTGGATCGGATAGCTGGGGTTGGGCGCCAGCACCACGTCGCCCGGCGCGGTGATCGCGGTGGCGAGGCTGGCCAGCCCTTCCTTCGATCCCATGGTGACGACCACTTCGTTCTCGGGATCGAGATCCACGCCGAACCGGCGCGCGTAATAATTCGCCTGCGCCCGGCGCAGACCGGGAATGCCCTTCGACTGCGAATAGCCGTGGGCGCTGGGCTTCTGCGCCACTTCGCACAGCTTGTCGATCACGTGCTGCGGCGGCGGCAGGTCCGGGTTGCCCATGCCGAGGTCGATGATGTCCTTGCCGCTGGCGCGTGCTGCTGCCCGCATCGCGTTGACTTCGGCGATGACGTAGGGCGGCAGTCGCTTGATGCGGTAGAACTCGTCTTCCATGACCTCATTGCAATCCATGTGAACGCGGCGGGAGTGCCGCAAATCCGTCCTTAGTGGATAAACATCTTCTGGCAAATGGGCGTTGTCTTGATAAAGTCGGGCAGAGGCGAGGAAGCGGCTCGCCCCCGCCGTCGTCCGGGGGCATCGTTCAGGAGAACAGAGGCCATGAAAGACAGTGATGGCGACGCCCCGAACACAGGCCCGAACTCCGGCCCCGACTCCTACTCCGACTCCGGCTCCGGGACTGAAATGCCCGATGTCCTGGCCGGTCTGCTGAAGACCCAGGCCGAAATGACGCAGGCCATGATCGGAAAACTGATTCCCACGCTGCCGCTGGAACCGGCGGATGCGGCGCGCTGGTCGCAGGCCATGCGGAAACTGCATGCGACTTGGTGGGAACTGGAATCGCAGACCGCGGAAAAGGCGATGGATACGCTGCAATCGCCGCCGCCCGCCGCGCAGCCTTCCACCTGGCTCGCCGCGATCCGGGCATGGTATGACCAGATTCCGCTCGCCCGGCCCGAAACGCAGAAGCAGCTCTGGCAGGAAGGGCTGGACCTGTGGGAATCCGTGCTCGGCCAATACGGCATCGGACCAAAAGCGGGCACGGCCGGGGAAGACGGCCCGAAACTGCCGCGCAAGGACCGCCGCTTCGCCGATCCGAAGTGGCGGGAACATCCTTATTTCGCCCTGATGCACCAGACCTACCTGATGCTGGCGGAACAGGCGCTCGGCATAGCGGACAGCGCCGAGGGGCTGGACCCCAGGCGCAAGGAACAGCTCCGCTTCGCGACACGCGCGATGATCGACGCGTTCAGCCCGTCGAACTTCGTGATGACCAACCCGGTCGCGCTGGAGCGGGCGCGGCAGACCGGGGGCGAAAGCCTGGTGAAAGGCATCGAGCATGCCCTGGCCGACATCAAGCGCGGACAGCTTACGCATACCGATCCCGATGCCTTCCGGCTGGGCGAGAACATCGCTGCGACGCCGGGCAAGGTGGTCCACGAAACCCCGCTCTACCAGCTTATCCAGTATACGCCCGCCACGGAAAAGGTGCTGGCGACGCCGCTCGTCATCTTTCCGCCGTGGATCAACCGCTTCTACATCCTGGATCTGAATCCGGGGAAAAGCTTCGTGAAATGGGCGGTGGAACAGGGCGTGAGCGTGTTCGTCGTATCGTGGAAATCCGCCGATGCGTCGATGGCCGAGACCACGTGGGACGATTACATCCGTTCCCAGATCGAAGCGATCGACCATGTGCGGGCGCGGCTGAACGTGCCGTCAGTCCATACGATCGGCTATTGCGTGGCGGGCACGACCCTGGCCGCAACGCTGGCGGTGCTGGCACGGCGGGGCGAGGCCGACAAGGTGAAGAGCGCAACCTTCTTCACCGCGCAGGTCGACTTCGAGGAGCCGGGCGACCTCAAGCTCTTCGTCGACGATTCGCAGCTTGAGACGATCCGCCAGCTTTCGCCCGAAGGCTATCTCGACGGACGCTACATGGCAGTAACCTTCAACATGCTGCGCGGACAGGATCTGATCTGGAACTACGTCGTCAACAACTACCTGCTGGGCGAGGACTATCCGGCTTTCGACCTGCTGCACTGGAACAGCGACGTCACCAACCTGCCGACCCAGTGGCATCTCGATTATCTGGGCAATCTCTATCGCGACAACCTGCTGGTCGTGCCCGACCGGCTGAGCGCCGACGGCACGCCGATCGACCTCAGGCGGATCGAAACGCCGTGCTATATCCAGGCGGGCCGCGAGGATCATATCGCCCCGGCGCAAAGCGTGTGGAAGATGATGCGCCATGTGCAGGGCCCGGCCACGTTCCTGCTCGCGGGATCGGGGCACATCGCGGGCGTGGTGAACCCGCCATCGTCCGGCAAGTATCAATACTGGACCAACGGGAAGGACGTCGATTCGCTGGATGCCTTCATCGCCGGGGCGACCGAGCATCCGGGAAGCTGGTGGCCCCACTGGATCGCCTGGCTGCGCGAGCAGGATCCGGCGGAAGTCAAGGCCGCCGGAAAGCGCAAACCCGGCGGGCGCGGCGACAAAACGATCGAGGACGCGCCGGGACGCTACGTCAAAACGCGCTGATCCGGGCTTTTGCCTCGACGACGCCCCGATGACACATCCCCGCACCGGAAAGGCGCGGGGATGGTTGTTGTGCACTGCACAAAAAATCTTGACGGCGGCGCGGAACCGCCTATGTTGCAATGCAGCAAATGCCTTTTGGGGCATGATGGCAAGCAGAGCGCAAGAAGGATAGGCGGGCATGTCGGATCAGATATCCCAGGAAGATTCGCTGGCAGGAAAGGCTGAAGCCTTCGCTGAAAAGGCTTATGCCACCGCGACGGAGGCGATTGTCTCGCCGCCCGTGGCGAAGCCCGCGCCCCAAACCGGGCCGGCGACCGCCAGCCCTGCCGTAAAGACGGCGGATGCGGAAAAGCCAGCCACTCCCGCGGCTGCCAAGGTCAAGGCGGCGCCGAAGAGGGCAAAGCCCGTGAAAGCCCCCGCGAAGGCCGGAGCAGCGACTCCGCCAGCCCCCGCCAAGCTCGACGCCGCCAAGCCGGAGAAACCGGAAACGGCGGCAAAACCGGCCAAAGCCGCTGTGCCCGTCAAGGCCCCCTCTCTTGCCGAGGCTCCGGTCAAGGCAAAGCGCAAGCCCGCTTCGCGAAAGGCGCCGGTGCTTGCAAAGACGCGTGTCAAGCCGGTCCGGGCCGCAAAGCCCCAACCGGCCCGGCGCGCCAAACCGGGCATCGCGAAAGCGTCAAGGAAGCCCGTTACACCCGCAAGCGCCATGCTCCCGAAGAACGCAGGCGCCCTTTCGCTATCGCAGATAAAGGAATCGACAATGGACGTTAGCAGCAAGATCGCCGAAGGCGTGAAATCAGCCGTCGCCGACGCGCAGGACAAGGCCAAGGCCGCCTACGAAAAGGGTTCGGCCGCGTTCGGCACCTACACCGAATTCACCAAGGGCAACCTGGAAGCGATCGTCGAATCGGGCAAGATCCTGGCCACCGGCATCAAGGACATGGGCACCGAATTCGTCGCCGACAGCAAGGATACGGTCGAAACCTTCACGTCGGACGTGAAGCAGATCGCCGCCGTCAAGTCGCCCAGCGAACTGGTCAAGCTCCAGGGCGAAATGATGCGCCGGAACTTCGACCGCGCCGTGGCTTACAACTCGAAGGCCAGCGAAAACATGCTGAAGCTCGCCAACGAAGTGCTGGTGCCGATCTCGGGCCGCATCTCGCTGGCGATGGACAAGATCCGCAAGGCCGCCTGATCCGCGATTGATCCGGCGGGTTCGCCCGCCGGACACCAGCCGGATCGCGCTGGCGCGCGCCATGGCGCCCGAAGGGCCGCCGCCCGGTTTCAGACCGGCGGCGGCCTCTTCGTTGCCGCGTGAGGACAATGCGACGCGCGGACTTGCCGCTGCCCCCCCGCTTGCGATAGTATTCCACGATGCACCGCCGCCGAAATCCATACGATTCCCACGCACTCTTGCGCGTCCGCGCGGCGGATGAAGGCGATTCGGGCAAGAGCGGGGACGGCGCGGATCAACTCGGCCTCGCCACCAAGGCGCGGGCCAGGCCCAAGAAGCCCAGCCAGTTCAAGGTGCTCATGCTGAATGACGATTACACTCCGATGGAGTTCGTCGTCATGGTGCTCAAGCGCTTCTTTCACATGGATCTGGAACAGGCCACTCGCGTGATGCTCCACGTCCACCAGAAGGGCGTGGGGGTGTGCGGCGTGTTCCCCTATGAAATCGCGGAAACCAAGGTCAACCAGGTCATGGATTTCGCGCGGCAGAACCAGCACCCGCTGCAATGCACGCTGGAAAAGGCGTGATTTCCGGCTGATCGCCGGGCGGAGAGGAGCAAGCGCCCGTGCATACCGAAGTCCTTGTCCTCGCCTGGGCCGCCGTCCTCCTGTTCATCCACATCATGGCCGCCGCCCATCTGCGGACGCGGCAATACGGCGCGCGCTGGAACATGGGCGCGCGCGATGAAACGATGCCGCCTCTGGAACCGCTGGCGGGACGCGCGTTGCGCGCGCAGGCCAATTTCCTCGAAACGCTGCCCATCGCCGTGATCGCGCTGACCGGCGTGGTGCTGGCCGGACGCACTTCGGATGCGACGGCGCTCGGCGGCTGGCTGTGGCTGGCCGCGCGCGCGGTCTACCTGCCGGTCTATCTCGCGGGCATTCCGCTGCTGCGCTCGGCGGTCTACGGCGTGTCGGTGATCGGCCTCGCCATGGCGCTCTGGCCCCTGCTCATGCCCTGACTTGCGCGCAATCCGATAAGGGGTTGCCCGTGGCGCGCGGCAGGGGATAAAGCCGGGCCCTCCCGACGCGTGAACAGGCCCGGCATTTGCGTTTCCTCACTGCCCTGGATCGTTACATCTTCCGGCTCGTCGTGATGCCGATGCTGGGAGTGTTCGTCATCGCGGCGTCGCTGCTCGTGCTCGACAAGATGCTGCGCCTGTTCGATTTCGTGGCGGTGCAGGGCGGCCCGGTCAGCGTCGTGTTCAAGATGCTGGCGAACCTGCTGCCGGAATACGCCAGCCTCGCCATCCCGCTGGGCGTCATGCTGGGCATCCTGATCGCCTTCCGCAAGCTGGCCACCAGCAGCGAGCTGGACGTCATGCGCGCCGTGGGGCTGAGCTATTCCCGGCTGCTGCGCGTGCCCTATCTCATCACGATCGCCATGGCCTGCCTCAACTTCGCGATCGTCGGCTATCTCCAGCCGATGGCGCGCTATTACTACGAGCAGCTTGACTTCGAGCTGAAATCGGGTGCGCTCGGCGCGTCGATCAAGGTCGGCGAGTTCACTACGCTCAAGGACCGCATGGCGCTGCGGATAGAACGCAGCGAGGACGAAGGCCGCCGGCTTCAGGGCATCTTCGCCCGCGTATCGGGCAGCAAGGGCGAGGTTCTGGCGATCTCCGCCCGCGAGGGGCGTTTCCTCGCCCTGCGCGACAACCCCGACACCATCGTGCTGCGGCTCGTCGACGGGCGCATCATCCAGAACATGCCCAATGCCTCTCCGCGCGTCCTCAGCTTTTCGCAGCACGACCTGCCGATCGACCTGCCCGCCATCGAGCAGTTCCGCGAACGCGGCGGCAAGAACCGCGAATACATCCTGCCCGAACTGCTGCGCATCGGATGGAGCGACACCCTGCCCCGGTCCGAGCGTGTGAAGGGACAGGCCAACTTCAATTACCGCATGGTCGAAGTGGTGATGATGCTGCTGCTGCCGCTGCTCGCCGTGGCGCTGGCGATCCCGCCCAAGCGATCGAGTTCCGCGCTCGGCCTGTTCATGTCCATCGTTCTGGTCGTCGCCTATCACAAGATCAACGAATACGGGCAGGACGTGGCCGTGCTGGGCCGCGTCGATCCGATCCTGGCCTTGTGGGGGCCGTTCGTGGTGTTCGCGGCGCTGATCGTGTGGATGTACTGGCGCGTCGCCTATGTGCCGGGCGGGCAGGCGATCGGCTGGCTGGAACGGCTGGCCAGCGTGATCGGCAAGCGGCTGGTGGCGCTGCTGCGCAGGCGCGGAATCACGGCGAACCGAGGGACGGGATAGGCCATGCAGCTTGAATTCTTTCCTTCCCGCGTCCTCACGCTCTATCTGGCGCGGCTGTTCATCACGCGCATCCTCGCGGTGCTCGTGATGCTGGTCATGGTGCTCCAGGTGCTGGACCTGCTGGGCGAGAGCGGCGACATCCTCGCCCATGCGGGCAACGGTCAGGCCGAGCTGTGGCATTACGTGACCTTGCGCGCGCCGCAGCTTGTCGCGCGCTTCCTGCCCTATTCCGTCCTGCTGGCGACGATCATAACGCTCGCCACGCTCAACCAGAACAGCGAAGTCATCGCCATGAAAGCCGCCGGGCTTTCGGCGCATCAGGTGCTGGCGCCGCTGTTCCTGACGGCGATTCTCGTTTCGCTTGCCAGCTTCGCCTTCAACGAACGCGTCGTCACGCGCGCCACCGCCACGCTCAAGGCATGGTCGGCGGTCGATTACGGGCCGATCCCGAAAAGTTCGGGCGTGCGCAGTTCCGTCTATCTGCGCGACGGAGACAACATCATCTCGGCCACGACCATCACCGGCGAAGGCGCGGATACCGTGATGGAAGGCGTGACATGGTATCGCCGCGACCGGCAGGGCAACATCGTCGAGCAGGCGCGCAGCCCCCGCGCGACATGGAACGGCGACGGATGGAAGCTTGAGCAGGCAACGCGCTTCGATGTGAATACCGCCGCGACGGCGCAGGCCGCTTCGCTGGTCATCGCCCCGGAACTGGGGCCGGATGAAGTCGCCATCAGCGGCGTCGATGCCGACGCGCAGAACCTGTGGAAGCTGTCGCGTTCCATCGACGCAATGAAAGCGGCGGGGCGGCGCACCGCCGAACTGGAAGGCAAGTGGTGGCACAAGATTTCCGGGCCCCTGGCCTCCGCGCTCATGCCGCTGCTGGGCGCGGTCGCCGCCTTCGGACTGGCGCGGTCGGGCCAGTTGCTGGTGCGCGCCATCGCGGGCATGGCGCTGGGCTTTGCCTATTTCGTGATCGACAACGCGGCGCTGGCGCTGGGCAATTTCGGCGGATACCCGCCCTTCCTCGCGGCGTGGGCGCCGTTCCTGCTGTTCCTGTTCGTCGGCGAAGCGGTGCTGATCCGCACCGAGGAGTGACGGCGGCTCAGCGCGCTTTCATCGTGCTGCGCGCCAGCCGCGCCACCAGCGGAAACAGGCCCGGATAGCTGGCCCGCGTATAAGTCGATCCGGCGCCGAGCCCCGCGGAAAGCCTGCGATGCGCTTCGGGCAGCGCATGATAGGGCATGCTCGGCAGCAAGTGATGCAGCGCATGATAGCGCAGCCCCACGGGCGCCCACAACTCCGCCAGCAGGCCCGGCGGCGGGACGTTGACCGAATCGAGGTATTGCGCCGTCACGCTCATCGCCTCGCCTTCGTTCTCCCACAGGTGGGCGACCAGCGTGCGAATCTGGTTGAGCACGGCGCTGGCCGAAGCCACCGCCACGGCGATCGCCAGCGGCCGCCAGCCGAAAGCCCAGACGCTGCCCAGCAGCGCGAAGGCCCACAACATCCCGCCCAGTTCCTGCCAGAACACCATGCGCGCGAAATCCCCTTCGGGCGGACGGCGGCGGAAGCCGGGATTGATGGACAGGGCGGAAAACCGCTCCCACACCCATGTGCGCACCGGCGGGACCACCGCGCCCAGCGGCACCAGCACGGCAAAGCGCAGGATCAGCGCCACGGGCAGAATCATGGCGATGGCAATGAACAGGGGCAGCGACCATGGCTTCATCAGCGCCAGCGGCAGGTATTCGGGATCGTCCGCCGTGCCGTAACGGGTGCGCGCATGGTGCAGCGTGTGGACGCCTTCATACATGAAGGACGGCATGAGCATCGGAATGCCGGCCAGCACGTTCCACGCGAAGCGGAAGCCCGGCAGCGCATCCTTGTGGATATGCGTCAACTCGTGGATGAACAGCAGCGCGCGATAGAGCGCCAGCGCGGCCACCACGCCGCACAACGCCGCCAGCGCCGAGTCGTCCAGCAGGATCGCGCCCGCGATACCGGCATGGCCCAGCGCGGCGGACAGGAGCATGTCCGGCCAGTAGACCGCCCCGCGCGCGCGCATCAGGTCGCGCGTCAGGTCCACCGCCGCGCGCAGCATCGGCTTGTCGTCCGGCAAACCGGCGGAAACGCGGCGCGCCGGTTCGCCAACCGGCAGGTCTATGGCTTCGAGTGCTGTCATCAATTCGCAGTTTTCCGAAAACGGCCACTTTCTGGATGGCGCACAACCCTTGGCTTGACAAGCCGAAGCCGCCATAGGCACGCCCAGATGAACCTTTCCATAAGGACCAGGGCCGTGTCCGACGCCGAAATAAGCATCACTCCCGTCACCGGCAAGCGCGGCCGCGCCGAATTCGTCCAGATCGCCTATGCCCACTACGCGGACGATCCCAATTGGGTGCCGCCGCTGCGCATGGAAGCGAAGGAACTGATAGACCCGGCGAAGAACCCGTTCTTCGAGCATGCCGAAGTGCAGCTTTTCATTGCGCGCCGGAACGGCCTGCCCGTGGGCAGGATCTCGGCGCATATCGACCGGCAGGCGCTTTCCATGCCGCCCGAACAGGGCATGGGGCCGGGCACCGGCAACTGGGGCCTGTTCGAGGCGGACGACGAGCAGGTGGCCCGCGCCCTGATCCTGGCGGCGGAAAACTGGTTGCGCCAGCGCGGCATGACACGGGTTCTCGCGCCTATCTCGCTGTCGATCTGGGAAGAGCCGGGCCAGCTCGTCAAGGGCCACGATCATCCGCCCACGGTGATGATGGGCCATCACGACGCGCGATACGAGGCATGGTTCAAGGCCATGGGCTATACCGTCGCCAAGTCGCTGCGCACGTTCGAACTGGACATCATCCCGGGGTTTCCGCCGCTGATCCAGCGGATCGTCGCTTCCGGCGAAAAGAACCCGAAGATCCGCGTCCGCGGGGTGGACAAGAAGCGTTTCGACGCCGAAGCCGCGCTGATCCTCGATATCCTGAACGACGCATGGGCCGACAACTGGGGCTTCGTGCCGCTTACGCCCGCCGAAATCGCCCATACCGGCCACAAGCTGAAGCCGCTGGTCCGCGAAGACCTCATCATGATCGCGGAATATGAGGGCGAGCCGGTGGCCTTCATGATGACTCTGCCCGATCTCAACGAAGCGATCCGGCCGATGGGCGGGCGGCTGTTTCCGTTCAATTTCATAAAACTGCTCCGCTGGCTGAAAAATCCGCGTCCGCGCACCATGCGCGTGCCGCTGATGGGCGTGCGCAAGCGGCTGCAATCCTCGCGGCTGGCCAGCCAGCTCGCCTTCATGATGATCGAGTTCATCCGCCGCAACGCCATCAGCCGCTATGGCGCGACGCGCGGCGAGATCGGCTGGATCCTCGACGACAATCAGGGGATGAATGCGATTGCCGAGGCGATCGAAAGCCGGGTCAACAGGCAATACGACATCTACGAAAAGGCGCTCCAGGCACGGTGACGGCGCGGGACGGCTCCTCTTCCGGCGAAAGGCACGACGAAGGCTCACGGACGCTCGCCCCGTTCCGCTATCCCGCGTTCCGCGCGATCTGGATCGCCAACCTCGCCTCCAACCTGGGCACCGCGATCCAGTCGGTCGCGGCGGCCTGGCTGATGACCGAGCTTACCGCGTCGCACCTGCTGATCGCGCTGGTGCAGTCCTCGGCCACGCTGCCGATCCTCATGCTCGGCATGTTCGCGGGGGCGATCGCGGACAACTACGACCGGCGCCGGGTGATGCTGGCGGCGCAGACCGGGATGCTGGCGGTGTCGGCGGGTCTGGCGGTGACGACCGCGCTCGGTCTCATCACGCCGGTCATGCTGCTGATGTTCACGCTGGCGCTGGGGACGGGCACCGCGCTCAACGCGCCGGCGTGGCAGGCGTCGGTCCGGCTCCAGGTCGGCCTCAGGGACGTGCCGCAGGCCATCGCGCTCAATTCCATTGCCTTCAACCTCGCGCGCAGCGTGGGGCCCGCGATCGGCGGGCTGCTGATTTCGCTGACCAGCCCGGCGCTGGCCTTCGCGATCAATTCGGCGAGCTTCGTGGCGATGATCGTGGTGCTGGCCCGCTGGCGCCCCGAAATGCCCCGGCGGGAAAAGCGGCGCATGCTGCCCGCCATCGCCATCGGCATCCGCTATTGCATGCAATCCAGCCCAATCCGGCGCGTCCTGCTGCGCGGGCTGGCGCTGGGCTTCGGCATGGCCGCCTATCAGGCATTGATCCCGTCCATCGTACATGACGGACTGGGCGGCGACGAACTCGACTATGGCCTGATACTGGGCCTGTTCGGCGCGGGCTCGATCTGCGCCGCGCTGGCGCTCGGCGCCGTGCGCCGCCGGTTCGGCGTGGAAAACGTGCTGGCGGGCGGCACGGCGACATTCGTCATGGCGTTGTGGGTGCTCGGCGCCACGCGGGCATTGGCCTGGGCGCTGCCGGTATCGTTCATCGCGGGGCTGGGCTGGGTTTCGATCCTCACATCGCTCAACGTCGCGATGCAGATACGCTCGCCGGAGGAAATCCTCGGCCGGTGCCTTTCACTCTATCAGGCAGTGACGTTCGGCGCCATGGCGCTGGGCGCATGGATCTGGGGCTCGATGGCCGACTGGCGCGGGCTGCCTTTCGCGCTGCACGCCGCATCGGCGTTCCTCGCCCTATCGCTGGGACTGCGCTTCGTCGCCCCGATGCCGCTTCCGGGAGAAGGGCGCCCGGCTTCCGATGCGCGGGAAACGGGGACGGACGATGCAAATACGCCGCCGCCTTAACGGTTAATTCACCACGATGCGCCACAAGGTTCCCCAACAAGGGGACAGTGGGGAAACCACATGGACAGTTTGCGCGGCCAATTTCCTGCAACGGACACCGGCGGCGGCCATGCCGCCGGGGCCGATTTCGATCTGCATGACGATGCCGCGCGCCATGAGCCGCCACCGTCCATCATCGGTCAGGACGAGCGGCGCATGCAAGTGCGCGCCTACAACTTCTGGGCCAGCCTGCTCGACGGGCGCAACCTGCCCTCGATCGAGGATCTCGATCCCGAAACCCTCCCGGATTTCGGCCCCTACAGCGTCCTGCTCGATTTCACCTGCGGCATAGAAGACCCCTCGATCCAGTTCCTCGGCGAACGGCTGGCCGAGGAATGCGGCACTGAGGGACCGATCGAGAACCTCGCGGACGTGCCCGGCCGTTCGCTGCTGTCGCGTATCACCGATCACTACATGCAGATCCTGGCGAACCAGGCGCCGATCGGCTTCGAGGCGGAGTTCGTCAACACGCGCGGCGCGACGATTCTCTATCGCGGCATCCTGCTGCCCTTTTCCAGCGACGACGACACCATTGATTTCGTCTACGGCGTCATCAACTGGAAGGAACTGGCCGACCAGCGCACGGCGGACGAATTGCTGCTTGAAATCGATCAGGCCCTGGAACCGCAGACGAAGATCGCCCGCGACGACGGCCCGATGACCGAGTGGGCGGATGGCCCGGCCGACGGCGGAACGGTGCTCGATCTCGCGACGGCCGGGGCAGGCGCCGAACTTCTTCCCGAACTTCCCGCCCCCGCGTTCGGCGTCGAAGCAGGAACCACCCAAGAGAATACCCCGGACAAGCAGGCCGAAACGGACGGCGGGCCCGAAAGCCTGGCCGACCTGCTCGCTTCGGCCCGCACGCTGGCGCAATCGGCGCGCGGCGCCGACGACCGCTCGCGCCAGGCGCTCTATGCCGCCATTTCACGGGCCTACGATTTCCTGCTGGAAGCGGAAGGCAGGCCCGAGGACTTCGCCGTCCTCCTTGCCGACGCCGGTATCGCGACACGGGACCACGCCCCCTTCACGCCGATCGTGAAACTGGTTTTCGGCGCGGATTACGACAAGACCCGGCTGGCGGAATTCGCCGCCGTCCTCGCGCACGGACGGCGCAACGCCATCGCGCCGGGCATGCTCGCCGAATGGATCGGGCAGGCAACCGGCGGCCTCAAGGGCGTGGTCCAGGCCGAACGCCGGTTGCGCCGGGGCGAAAACCCGAAGCCCGCGCCGCGCAAGGCCCCGCGCGCCACGCTGGCGCGCAAGCTGCGCAAGCTCGGCCACAGGCCGCTCGCCGAAGTGGCCGCCGATGGGGATGAATTCACGCTGCTCGTCGCACGGCGTCTGCCGGACGGCGAGGTGGTCCTGCTGGGCGAAGTGACGGACGACGTGCCCCTGCTGGAAAAGGCCGCGCGCAAGCTCGTCGCCTGATCCGCGGACACCCGCCGCATCTTCATTGCCCGTTCAGGCCCGAACGCGCTACCACTCGCGCGATGCGCCTTCTTGCCCGTCTCGCCCCAGCGGTCGCTTGCGTGGTCGCCAGCGCCGCGCTGATCGTCCAGTCAGCCGCCGCGCAATCCATCCTGCGCGACGCGGAAACCGAAGCCCTGTTCCACGACATGGCCACGCCGCTGGTGAAAGCGGCGGGGCTCGATCCGCGCAACGTGGATGTCGTCCTTGTCGGCGACCGCTCGGTCAACGCCTTCGTGGCGGGCGGGCAAGTGGTCTATGTCAACGCCGGTCTCATCAACATGGCCGATTCGGCGGAGCAGGTGCAGGGCGTCATCGCCCACGAACTGGGCCACATCACCGGCGGCCACATCATCAGCGACAGCGGCGGCAAGGCGGCCAGCAACATCAGCATCCTGTCGCTGCTGCTGGGCGCGGCGGCGGCAGTCGCGGGCGCGGGCGATGCCGCCATGGGCGTGATGATGGCGGGCCAGCAGGCCGCGCTCGGCAAGTATCTGGCGTTCAACCGCGCCCAGGAATCGAGCGCGGACGCGGCGGGCGCGCAATTCCTTTCCGATGCGGGCATGTCCGGGCGTGGATCGCTGGAGTTCTTCAAGAAGCTCCAGAACATGGAATACCGCTACGGCTATACCGTGCGGGGGGACGACGCCTTCTTCACCACGCACCCGGTCACGGCGGATCGCATCGCCACGCTGAGCGACGTCTATGAGAAAGACCCGGCCTGGCTCAAGCCTTCGCCGCCCGAACTGGAAGCGCGCTATCAGCGGGTGAAGGCCAAGCTGTTCGGCTATCTGGCCGATCCGGCGGACACGCTGCGGACTTATCCCGAAACGATGACCGGCGTGCCCGCCCGCTATGCCCGCGCCTATGCCTGGCACAAGGATTCGCGGCTGGACAAGGCGCTGGCCGAAGCCGACGCGCTGCTCGCGACCAACCCGGACGATGCCTATTTCCTGGAACTCAAGGGCCAGATCCTGCTCGAATCGGGCAAGGCGGCCGATGCTCTCGGGCCGTTGCGCCGCGCGACGGAACTGACCGGCAACCAGCCGTTGATCGCCACGCTGTTCGGCCATGCCCTCATCGCCACCGAGGATCGCGCCCATTTCGCCGAAGCCGAACGCGTGCTGAAGGCCTCCGTCGTGCGGGACCGGGGCAACCCCTTCGCCTGGTATCAGTTGGGCATGATCTATGCGGCGCAGGGAGACCTGCCGCGCGCGCGGCTGGCCAGCGCGGAACAGCAGGTGCTTTCCGGCAACATGAACGCCGCGCTGCGCAGCGCCGAAGCCGCCGAGGCGGCGCTGCCCACGGGGTCGGCGGACTGGCTGAGGGCACAGGATATTGCCTTTCAGGCGCGCGCGGCGATTGAACGGGCCCGCAAACGCAAGTAACTCCGCTGCCGATGCGTGACGATATGGACGAACGCCGCCGCTGGCCGGCCCTGATATTGATCGGCCTTGCGCTGACGCTGCTCGGCGGGCTGGCGGGATGGTCGTGGCATTCCATGGCGGGCCGCGCCGCATCCGGTATCGCCGATACGGACCGGGCGGCGATCGAGGACGTGGTGCGCCAGTATATCCTCGATCACCCCGAAATTCTGCCGCAAGCCATGGAAAACCTGCAACGCCGCGAGAACGCGAAGCGGCTTTCCGCCATTCGCGGCGACCTGGAACGGCCCTTCCCCGGCGCGGTGCTGGGCAATCCGGCGGGCAAGGTCACTCTGGTCGAATTCACGGATTTCGCCTGCGGTTATTGCAAGCAGAGCGTCGCCGATGTGGAAGCGCTGGTGAAAAAGCACCCTGACCTGCGCGTGGTGGTGCGCGAACTGCCGATCCTCAGCCCGCAAAGCGCCGAAGCCGCGCGCATGGCGCTGGCCGCCGCCGAACAGGGCAGGTTCGCCGCGTTCCACCGCCTGATGTTCTCGGCCGGACGGCCCGACACCGGAAGCATCGAGGCCGCCGCGAAGGCCGCCGGGCTGGATATGGCGCGTGCCCGCAAGGTCTCCGTCAGCCCGGCGGTGGAAGCGGAAATCAACGCGAACCTGGAAATGGCGCGCCAGCTCGGCTTTGCCGGAACCCCCACCTGGGTGATCGGCGACAGCGTGCTGGCCGGCGCCGTGGGGCTCGACCGGCTGGACGCGGCGATCCGGGACGCGCGCGACTGATGGCCCCGCTCCCGCTTTCGCGGCGCCGATTCCCGTGGCCGGGGATTTCCGCTAAAACGCCGGCCATGGCCGTCCTGCCGTTCCGCCCGACACCGTTCTTCGCCAACAAGAACCAGGCGTTCTGGCGCCTCCAGCTCGCGGGGTGGAGCGGCGCGATGCTGTTGCGCACGATGTCGAGCCTTGCCAACGCGCAGCCGCTCTCGTTCCTCGTGCTGGTGCTGATCGCGACGATCACGGGCTTTTCGATCTCGCTGGTGCTGGCCGTCATCTATCGCCAGCTCATCACGAAGCGCCCGCTGGTGACATGGGGCCTGACCGCGCTGGTCCTGCCTTTCGCGGTGGCGCTGCATGCCTTTATCGACGCCTGGGTGATCGGCCTCTACCGTTCGGACAGCGAGGCCGGCTTCGCCCAGTTGTTCATCGGCGTGTTCTATCTCGACGCCACGCTGCTGGGCGCGTGGACCGCGCTCTACTATGCCGTCAATTTCTTCCTCCAGGTGGAAGAGCAGAACGACCGGCTGATCCGGCTGGAAACGCAGGCGACCAGCGCGCAACTGGCCATGCTGCGCTATCAGCTCAATCCGCATTTCCTGTTCAACACGCTCAATTCGATTTCCACGCTGGTGCTGCTCAAGCAGACGGAGCCGGCCAACGCGATGTTGAGCCGCCTGTCCTCGTTCCTGCGCTACACGCTCATCAACGAGCCGAGCGGGCGCGTGACCGTCGCCAAGGAAATCGAGACGCTGAAGCTCTATCTCGATATCGAGCGGATGCGCTTCGAGGACCGGCTGCGCACCACATTCCGCGTCGATCCGGCCACGGAGGCGCTGCTGCTGCCTTCGCTGCTGCTGCAACCGCTGGTGGAAAACGCCATCAAATACGCCGTCAGCCCGCAGGAATCGGGCGCGGAGATCACCATTGCCACGCAACTCGTCGGGCAGATGCTTCGCATCACCGTCTCCGACACCGGGCCGGGCTTGCAAACGTCGTCCGCCGACAACAGGCTGTCCGGCGTGACTTTCGATGGCGGGGAACCTGTTTCGACCGGGGTCGGCCTTGCGAACATTCGCGACAGGCTGGCACAAGCCTATGGAGACGAGCATCGCTTCGAGACGGTCGATCCGCCGGAAGACGGCTTTGCCGTAGTGATCGAAATTCCGGCCGAGCGGGCGGTGGAGCCGCCCGCCCCGGCCCCCGTGCCGGTGCCCGCCACCGGCTGAACCTTCGCGCGCGGGAACAATGCCGCGTTTGGCTGATTACTTGAGATCGAGAACCGACCATGACCATTCGCACCATCCTTGTCGATGACGAGAAACTGGCGATCCAGGGCCTGCAACTGCGCCTGGAAAAGTTTCCCGACGTCGAGATCATCGACACCTGCGCCAACGGGCGCGAAGCGATCCGCAAGATCAAGACGGAAAAGCCGGACCTCGTGTTCCTCGATATCCAGATGCCGGGTTTCGACGGGTTCAGCGTGGTCAAGGGCGTGATGGAGATCGAGCCGCCGCTGTTCGTGTTCGTCACGGCCTATCAGGAACATGCCGTCCGCGCCTTCGAGGCCAATGCCATCAACTACCTGATGAAGCCGGTGGACGAGGACAAGCTGGCCGATACGCTGGACCGGGTCCGCACCCGCATCGCCGAGAAACGCTCCGCCGAGGAAGCCGAAAAGCTCAAGAACGTGCTGGCCGAAGTGGCGCCCGACGCCATCGAGGCCATGCCGGAGGAAACGGAAGCGAACGCCGACCGCTATGAAAAGCTCATCAACATCAAGGATCGCGGCCAGATTTTCCGCATCGACGTCGACAGCATCGAGCATATCGAGGCGGCGGGCGACTATATGTGTATCCGCACCGCCGACAATTCGCTGATCCTGCGCGAAACGATGAAGGATCTGGAACGCAGGCTCGACCCCCGCGTGTTCCAGCGTGTCCACCGCTCGACCATCGTGAACCTGAATCAGGTGCGGCAGGTCAAGCCCCACACCAACGGCGAATGCTTCCTCGTGCTCGATTCCGGCGCGCAAGTGAAAGTCAGCCGCTCCTATCGCGACGTGGTGGCGCGCTTCGTGCATTGATTCGGTTCGTGCATTGATTCGGGCGGCCGCTCCCGGCAAGGGTTGCGGCATGAGCGACTTTTCCCTGACTGGCTTCGACCTTCCCGCCTTCGTGCGCGCCATTCTGGCCGAGGATCTGGGCGAAGGGCTGCCCGGCGGCGGGCATGACGTCACCAGCGAAAGCGTGATTCCAGCGGACATGCGCTTTTCCGGCGTGATGGACAGCCGCGACGCCATCGTCGTCGCGGGGCTTCCCGTCGCCGCCGCGTTTTTCCGCGCGCTCGACCCGGCAATGGCAATCGAACTGCTGGCGGACGAGGGGCAGCAAGTTCCCCCCGGCACGCAGATCATGCGGCTTTCCGGCAACGCCCGCGCCATGCTGACGGCGGAGCGCAGCGCCTTGAACACCGTGCAGCACCTGTCGGGCATCGCCACGATGACGCGCCGGTATGTCGACGCCATGCATGGCAAGGCCGTGCTGCTCGATACGCGCAAGACCATCCCCGGCCTCAGGCATCTGGAGAAATACGCCACGCGCATGGGCGGCGCGCGCAATCACCGCATGGGCCTGTGGGACGCGGCGATGATAAAAGACAACCATGTCCTCGTCGCGGGCGGCGTGGCGGAAGCGGTGCGCCGCGCACGGGCGGCGGGAGTCGCGAACATTATCTGCGAAACGGATCACATCGACCAGATCGAACCGGCGCTGGCCGCGGGCGCCAGCCACTTGCTGCTCGACAACATGGGCTGCGAGACCTTGCGCGAGGCCGTGGCGCTCGTCGCCGGGCGCGTGCCCACCGAAGCATCGGGCGGCGTGCGGCTCGACACCATCGGCGCAATCGCGGCGACGGGCGTGACTTACGTTTCGGTCGGCCGGTTGACGCAAAGCGCGCCCGCCGCCGACATCGGGCTGGATTTCACGCGCCTATGAAAGCGCGGCTCGCGGCTCTCCTGTTCGCCGCCCTGCCCGGCATGGCGCACGCGCAAGCCTATCAGTGCCGCGTGCCCGAACGCATCGGCTCCGTCCCCGCGCCCAGCCCGGACGGGCCGACCCGCCACGCGCGGGTCGACGGCTATACGCTGGCGGCAAGCTGGTCGCCGGAATATTGCCGCATGACGCGCGACACGACTTCGATGCAGTGTTCGGGGCGGCAGGGGCGCTTCGGCTTCATCCTGCACGGTCTCTGGCCCGAGGCGCGCGGCGGCGCGCCGCCGCAATGGTGCGCCCCGACCCCCGCGCCTCCGCCGGACCTCGTGCGGCGCAACCTCTGCATGACGCCCGCGCCCGGCCTGCTGGCGCGCGAATGGGCCAAGCACGGCACCTGCATGGTGAAAACCCCGCAAGCCTATTTCAAGGTGAGCGGCATCCTGTGGAACTCGATCCGCTGGCCGGACGCGGATCGCCTGTCGCGCAACCGCGATCTGACGGCGGGCGATTTTCGTCGCGCCTTCGTGGAAGCCAACCCGGACTGGAAAGCAAGCCAGGTGGGCATCGTCGCCAGCCGCACCGGATGGCTGCGCGAAGTCTATCTCTGCTATGGGCGGAACTTCATGCCCACGGCCTGCACCCGCAGGGCTTACGGCCCGGCCGATTCGGCGCAGTTGAAGATCTGGCGCGGGCTTTAGGATCGCCGCTCGCGGAAAAAACCGCGCATCAGTTCCGCCGCCTCGCTCTCCCCCACGCCCGCATAGACTTCGGGCCGGTGCAGGCACTGCGGATGCTCGAACACCCGCGCGCCATGCTCCACTCCCCCGCCTTTCGGATCAGACGCGGCGTAATAGACGCGGGCCAGGCGCGCATGGGCGATGGCGCCCGCGCACATCGGGCAGGGCTCCAGCGTCACCCACAAGTCGCAACCGTCCAGCCGTTCGTTGCCCAGCTTGCGCGCCGCTTCGCGAATCGCCAGCAGTTCGGCATGGGCCGTGGGATCAGCCATGGCGCGGGTAAGGTTATGGGCGCTCGCCAGAACTGCCCCCTCCCTGACGATCACCGCGCCGATCGGCACTTCGCCCGCCCGCGCCGCCGCGCGCGCCTCGTCCAGCGCGCGCGCCATCGGATCGGGAAGCGGCCAACGGGTCACGGGGCGGGTCATGGGGGGCGGGATGGCCCGCGCGCCTTGACCTTTCAAGGGTGAATCGGTAAGGGCGCGCCTTCCCGTGCGAACGGCAACGAACTTTTTGAAGCGAGAAAGCTCATGTCCCGGATTTGCGAACTGACCGGCAAGGGCCGCCAGGTCGGCCACAACGTCAGCCACGCCAACAACAAGACCAAGCGCGTGTTCCTGCCCAACCTGCAGAACGTCACGCTCATGTCCGACGGGCTGGAGCGCAGCTTCCGCTTCCGCGTCTCCACGCACGGCCTGCGTTCGGTCGAGCATGTCGGCGGCCTCGACAACTGGCTGCTCAAGACGGCGGACGGCAAGCTCAGCCCGCGCGCGCTCAAGGTGAAGCGCGATCTCGCCAAAAAGGCGAAGGCCGCGGCCTGATCCCGCTGCGCCGGCGGGGCTTCGGTCCCGCCTTGCAGGAAAAAGGGCGTGCGTATCCCGCGCGCCTTTTTTCGTGCCTTCGTCATTGCGAGGAGCGCAAGCGACGAAGCAATCCAGAGCGGTTGCGCGAGGCCCTGGATTGCTTTGCGCAGTTTATCCTGAGCGGCTGTTGCAAACAGCCAGCCGACGGGCTCGCAATGACGAAGTGTGCACCCCCTACTGCGGCGGCCCGGTGAACAGCAGCGGATCGAGCCGCGCGTCCCGCCACTTGATGCTCCAGTGGAGATGTGGCCCCGTCGCCCGGCCCGTCGCGCCGATGCGGCCGATGGGCTGGCCCTGGCGCACATGGTCACCTTCCTTCACCAGCAGTTCCGAACAGTGCAGGAACGCGCTGTTCAGCCCCATGCCGTGATCCATCATCAGCAGGTTGCCTTCCAGCGTGAACGGCGTTTCGGCGGCGAGGATCACCACGCCATCGGCGGGCGCGACGAACACCGTACCGCTCGTGCCGGTCGCGATGTCCATGCCGGAATGATAGCTGCCGGGCGTGCCGCGATAGATGCGCTGCGACCCGAACAGGCCGGAAAGCCGCCCCTTGGCGGGCCAGATGAAGGACTGGCGCCAGCCTTCGGCACCTGTGACTTTTGCCCGCGCGGCGTTGATCCGCGCCAGTTCGGCCGCACGGCGGCGCTTGAACTCCTCGCTCGGCATCGCGCCGGGACGCGGACCGACCGCGACGTGCTCGATCTTCCACTCGCGCGGGCTGACTTCGATGTCGCGCGTCAGCGTGTTGCCGTCCGCCAGTGTCGCCACCAGCCGCGCCTGCGTTCCCGCATCGCGATCGAACGCGATCAGGAACGCGCCGTCTGCGGCGACGGGCACGGCCCGGCCATTGAACAGCAACTGCCGCGTTTCAGCCGGCGCCTTGCCTTTCATCCAGCCGCCCTGCGTACGTTCCCCGCTCAAGGTCAGTTCAGCGGGCATCACAGGCCGGGCGGGGGCAGGTTTCGCGGCGGCGGGCGTTGCTTGCTCCGGGGCGGGCTGGGCGGCCGCCCGCGTGGCGGGCGCGGGATCGGACGGCTCGACGCAACCGGCGGCGAATACCGGCAACGCGCACAGGAACGCCCTCCACACCTTCATGCCTGCCCCAGCAGGCGTTTCGCGGCCACGTCCGCGCCGGCATAAGGCTCCTGCCGCTCCACGCTCCAGTATCGCAGCACTTCCAGCGGAATCTTCTCGCCTGTGACGGCGCAGACGACATGCGCGCCGGGGGCAAGCACGCGAAAACCGTTGGGGCCGTATTGCAACGAGGCGGGGCGATCTTTCGATGACATCAACATGAACATGAACCTAGCCAATGCGCCGTTTCAAAGCAATTTCCCCTGTTCGGGGGCATCCGGCGCGATCTTGCGCGGCGCGGGCTTCGCGCCCGCCGGAGCCACGGCCAGTTCGCCGTCGCGGAACACCAGCGTCAGCCGCGTTTCCCTCGCCGCATCGTCCCGGCTCACCAGCGTCCGCCCGCCTGCCGCCGTCACGCGGACATAGCCGCGCTGCAGCGCCTTGTCCGGGTGGAGCGAGACCATCAGCCGCGCCGTCGCACCCAGCCGCTCGCGCGCGGCGGCGATGCGCGCCGTCACCAGCGCGGGGGTGAGGCGCTGCGCCGCCAGCCGGTCCTGCGCGCGGTGGAGCCGGGCCGCCAGCATGGGCGCGGACAGCCGCCCCGCCGCCTGACCCAGCCGCCGCTCGCCCAGCAAGGCCCGGTCCGCCAGCGCGCGGCGCAGCCGCTCGCCAAGGTCGTCCAGCCGCTGCGTCGGCGCGGCCAGCAAGGCTTCGGCGCGCGGCAGCCGCCCGGCGCGCGCGTCCAGCCGCTCCCGCCCCAGCGACACCGGCCGCAATGCGCAGCGGCGCTTGCGCAGCGCCAGTTCGGCCAGTTGCGCCAGCAGGTCTTCCCGCACCGGCACGGCCAGTTCAGCAGCGGCGGTCGGCGTCGGCGCGCGCAGGTCGGCCGCGAAATCGGCCAGCGTGGTGTCCGTCTCGTGCCCCACGGCGGAAATGACCGGAATGGTGGACGTGGCAATCGCGCGCACCACCGTTTCCTCGTTGAAAGACCACAAGTCCTCTATCGAGCCGCCGCCACGCGCCACGATCACTACGTCCGGGCGCGGCACCGGGCCATCGGGCGCAAGGCCCGAAAAGCCGCGCACCGCCGCCGCCACCTGCTCCGCCGCGCCCTGCCCCTGCACCAGCACCGGCCAGACGACGACATGGCTGGGGAAGCGGTCCGCCAGCCGGTGCAGAATGTCGCGAATCACCGCGCCTGTTGGGGACGTGACGACCCCGATCGTGCGCGGCAGGAACGGCAGGGGGCGCTTGCGGGCCGAATCGAACAACCCTTCCGCCTCAAGCCGGGCGCGCGTTTTTGCCAGCAGGGCCAGCAGCGCGCCTTCGCCCGCAATCTCCATGCGGTCTATCACGATCTGATAGGTCGAGCGGCCCGGATAGGTCGTGATCTTGCCCGTGGCGATCACTTCGGTTCCATCCTCCGGCATGAAGGCCAGCCGCTGCGCGTTGCCGCGCCACATCACGCCGTCGATCCGGGCGTTCTCGTCCTTCAGGGAAAGATAGAGATGCCCCGAAGCCGCCCGCTTCACGCCCGACAGTTCGCCGCGCAGGCGCACGAAGCCGAAGCGATCCTCCACCGTGCGCTTCAGAAGCGCGGAAATCTCGCTCACCGAAAGCGGGGCGGCGTTGTCCCCGGCGCTTTGCTTCGCTACCAGCCCGGCTTTGTCGTCATCGGAATCGGAATAGGGCAAGTCCATGAACATCCTGCTGCTGGGTTCGGGCGGGCGAGAACATGCGCTGGCATGGAAGCTGGCGCAATCCCGATTGGTCACCGCGACGGGAGGCAGGCTCTATGCCGCGCCGGGCAATCCCGGCATCGCCGAACACGCCGAACCCGTAAAGCTCGACGTGACGGATCACGCCGCTGTCACTGTGTTCTGCGAAACGCATCGTATCGGGCTCGTCGTCGTGGGACCGGAAGCGCCGCTGGTCGACGGCTTGGCCGATTCGCTGCGGGCGGCGGGCTTCGCCGTGTTCGGGCCGGGCCGGGCCGCCGCGCAACTGGAAGGCAGCAAGGGCTTCACCAAGGATCTGTGCGAGCGCGCGGGCATTCCCACCGCCGGTTACGTGCGCGTCGCCAGCGAAGCGGAGGGGCTGGCGGCGCTGGCCCGTTTCGGCGCACCGGTCGTCATCAAGGCCGACGGCCTCGCGGCGGGTAAGGGCGTGACCGTCGCCATGACCATGGACGAAGCCGAAGCAGCCGTGCGCGAGATCTTCGGCGGGCGGTTCGGATCGGCGGGCGCCGAAGCGGTCATCGAGGAATATCTGGAAGGCGAGGAAGCCAGCTTCTTCGCGCTGACGGACGGCACCACCATCGTCCCCTTCGGCACCGCGCAGGATCACAAGCGCGTGGGCGACGGGGATACCGGGCCGAACACCGGCGGCATGGGCGCCTACAGCCCCGCGCCGGTGCTTTCCCCGCTGCTGGTGGGCGAAGTGATCAAGCGCATCGTCGCCCCAACGGTGCGGACCATGGCGGACGAAGGCACGCCCTATTCCGGCGTGCTCTATGCCGGGCTGATGCTGACCGCCGATGGGCCGAAGCTGATCGAATACAACTGCCGTTTCGGCGATCCGGAATGCCAGGTGCTGATGATGCGGCTGGAAAGCGATCTGGGAGAACTTCTGCTGGCCTGCGCGACCGACAGCCTCGCCGCCTGCCCTCGCCCGCAATTCGCGCCCGATACCGCGCTGACCGTGGTGATGGCGGCTAACGGCTATCCCGGCACGCCGGAAAAGGGCGGGCGGATCGACGGCATCCCGGCCGCCGAAGCGGACGGAGCCAAGGTTTTTCACGCCGGGACGGCGCTGGGCGCGGACGGCGTGCTGCGCGCGGACGGCGGACGCGTGCTCAACGTGACCGCGCGGGGGGTGACTGTCGGGGAAGCGCAGGCACGCGCCTATGGGGCCGTCGATGCCATCCGTTTCGATACCGGATTCTGCCGCCGCGATATCGGCTGGCGCGAAATCGCGCGCGAGTCCGCAAAGTAAAATAGGGTCAATCCCGACGCTTCGCGCTATAGCGCGGCCAGCACACGAAAGAGGGGTCAACGCCATGTCCTACCGTTCCTGGCTTTTCGTTCCGGGCGACAGTGAAAAGAAGCTGGGCAAGGCCACCGGCAGCGGCGCGGACGTCATCATCGTCGATCTGGAGGATTCCGTCACGCTTGCGGCCAAGCCCGCCGCCCGTCAGATGGCGGCGCAATGGCTCGCCGCGCACCGCGAGCAGGTCGTCGAGCATCCGCCGAAGCGCTGGGTGCGGATCAACGCGTTCGACAGCGGATTGTGGCGCGACGATCTCATGGCGGTGATGCCGTCCGCGCCCGACGGGATCATGCTGCCCAAGAGCGAAGGCCCGGACGCCGTG
>Ga0265293_10001112_pt1 | contig 60448 bp, 57 predicted proteins | sample Munlanlewell138R_FD_192505 | JGI IMG/M metagenome (GOLD analysis project Ga0265293, IMG submission 192505) | Leachate microbial communities from a municipal landfill in Southern Ontario, Canada - Leachate well 138R | ecosystem: Engineered > Solid waste > Landfill > Unclassified | place: Canada...
ACTGCCCATGAAAATATTTTGATAGGCGCTGAAGAAGGGAACCAGGTTGATCTCCTGGTGGATGGTAAAGATACCGGATTCTTCGCTCTCCCTGACGGCCTTGAAGGCAACTTCCTCATTGCGGATAATGCAGCAGCCTGATGTAGCCTGGTAGACACCTGACAGAATCTTGACGAAGGTGGACTTGCCGGCGCCGTTTTCACCGATCAGGGCGTGAATCTCACCTGCCCGCAGGCTGAAATCAAAGTCCGAGAGGACTCTGACCCGGTTGAACTCCTTGCAGAGCTTCTCTGTAGTCAGTAGATCTGCTTTTGTTTGCATTTCTTACTCCCTATGCTTATCCAAAAGGGTCTCCAAAGAGCCCTTTAGTCTTCTTTCGAACAGGCAGCCTGCCCCTTGAGGTCACGGCTCAGCAAGGCGGCGCCGATGATGCCGGCGTCATTGCCCAGTCGGCAGGCTTCAATAGGAACCTTGGGTATCCCATCCGACATGGGCAGCTCCTGGTCCACTTTCATGCGCAGCCCCTCAAGGAGAATCTCGCCGGCGTCGCCTATGCCCCCGCCGATCAGGAGGATCTCTGGCCGGTAGGAAACCAGGGCATTGCAGACTCCGATGGCCAGGTAGGTGGTGTAGAGGTCTACGATTGCCAGGGCGCAAGGCTCGCGGTCCTCCGCGGCTCCGAAGACGGTGCGGGGGTCCACCCGGCTGGGATCCGATCCGGCCTGATCTACAAACCAGGCCGGGAGATCCATTCTTCCTTCAAGGACGGTTTTTGTGGCATAGCGGACACCGTAGACGGACGCGTAGGCGTCCAGGCAGCCGAACTTGCCGCAGGAACACAGCTGGCCGTCTTTGACAATGATGGTATGGCCGGGCTCAATGCCGTATCCGGTGCCGCCCCGAAAGAGACGGCCGTCCAGGATGACGCCGCTGCCCACGCCCGTACCCAGTGTGAACATGAAGACCTGTTCATAGCCTGCCGCGCTGCCGCAGATGTATTCCCCGTAGACGGCGCAATCGGCATCGTTGTCGATGTTAAGCCGGACGCCGGGGAAAACCTCCTCCAGCAAGGCCGGAAAATCGACATTCTGGAGGCCCAGGTTGTAGGCATGGAGGAGGGTGGAGGTTTTGGGATCCACCGGACTTGGCACACCCATGCCGACCCCGCCCAGGTCAGATCGGTCCAGGCCGGACTCTGCCAGCAGCTCATCGATCACCTGGCTGATATCCTGGACGATCTCACGCGCTGGCCTGGGCGCCCGGGTTGGAATGGAACGTTTGCGCAGAAGCGCGCCCTTTTCGTCCACCAGGCCCGTGGCGATGTTGGTCCCGCCCAGATCTATTCCTATATAAACCATGCTCAAGCCCTTTCCTTCTTCCTGACATCCCCGGGGGACGGAGAAGCGTGACCTCTTGTACCCATGAGACGGGTAAAATCATCATTGGCCGGCGCGTTGGGATCCAGACCCAGCCTGTAAGGGATGCTGGCGGCCAATGTATGAAGGGCAGTTGTGTGAAGCAGCACGGATTCAAGCTCGTCAAAGGCCGGCAGCTGGATGACCGCGTCATGGGCCGGAGCCTGACCGCTTGAATCCAGAAGAAGCACATGCGGTGTGATCTGGTTCAAATAGGTCAGAATTTTCCCCATACGGTTGGAATAAGCCCCTCCGCTGTTGAGGAGAATCAGGTGGCTGTCCTTCTTGACAGCCCGGTGCATGCCATGTGAAAACTCCGTGTAATCACTGACCATGGTGGGAAGGCAGAGAGTCTCCATGAGTTTCAGCTGGCCTTCCAGGGCTGTGCCGAAATTAAGACCGTCCCCCAGAAAGAAGACATGATTCACATCATGGAAGAAACCGCTTTGGTCAAGCCACAGGTCAACACCTTCCATGATGGGAAGGATCTGATCGATCATCTGGCGCATCTCCAGGCCAATGGATTCCATGCGTGCTGGAGAAAGGATCCGCCTCTTGGCGGCAGCCCCCATAGCCAGCTTGAGGAGGGCATAGAGGGTGCAGACATAACCCTTGGTCTTGGCGTTGCTGTCCTCAGGCCCGCAGCCCAGGGCCACCGCGTAGTCGCTTGCCAGGGCCAGCTCCGTCGATTGGTGTTCGGAAAGGGCCAGAACCCCATAACCTGCCTTGCGGATTTCAAAGACCAGATCCAGGACTCCACGGCTGGTGCCCGTCTGGCTGATGGCCAGAACCAGGGTCTCCCCGACCGGCCCCAGATTGACCGGTCTGTCGCCCCAAAGCAGGGGGTCGGGCAGGAAGACCTCAACCGCAATGCCGGCCCAGCGCTGGAAAAGCGGCCCGATGGTCCGTGCTGCGTTATAGGAGCTGCCATGGCCCACGATAACCAGCTTTTTGATGGAATCAAAAGCCACCAAAGCCGCAGCTTCGGCCTCCTGAGACCTCAGAAGTTCCAGGAGCAGCTCTGGCTCCTGGAGCATGTATTGATGCATGACGTTTTTTGCCGGCATTAATCCAGTCCCATCAAACGCTTGGCGTTGCCTGAATAGATCAGTTCCCTGTGAGCCTCATCGCGGACAACATATTCCAGCTTGGCTTTTTCCATATGGATATCGCCGAAGGGAGCGTCCGAGGAGAAGAGAATCTTCTCGGGGCCGGCCACCTTGTAGGCCAGATCAATGACCGGGACATAGGCGGCGCAGGTGCTCAGGTAGAAGTTTGGCAGGTCGCGGGCCAGCTCGGCTGCCCGCTCGTACATCATGGGGACGCCCATGTGGAAGAGGACAACCGGGACGTCCGGATAGGCCCGGGCCATCTGCGCCCATTTGTCAGGCAGGGAAAAGACGTCCGACTGGCCGTGGACAACAGCGATCTTCTTGTAGGCCCGGCAAAGGTCGAAATAGGGGTCCATGACACTGTGGCGGTCGGCGCTGTAGCCGAAACGGATGGCATTGAGCTTGAGACCGTAAAAGCCGTAATCGCGGAAGCAGACTTCCAGCTGCTCCTCCCCGTCTATATCCCAGGGGTTGATAACGGCAAAGCCCAGGGTCCGGTCCGGATAACGCTGACAGCAGTCCGCGATGTAATGGTTGTCAATGGTCTCCAGCTGGGAGCAGATCATACTGCGGTCCACGCCCGCCCCGTCCATCAGTTCCAGGAGGGACTCAAAGCGATAGTCCTCTCCCCGGCGGATCCCTATATGTGTCAACATGTCAATGATCATGACGCATCACCCTTCGTTAATTTTGAAAAGCTTGAGCGCGTTCTTGTAAAGAACCTGCTCCTGTCCGCCCGGAATATCCTTGGTGGCATTGATGACCTTCTTGATTTCCAGTTCAAAAACGCCCGCGTGAGGAGTCCCGGATCCCAGAAGAACCTTATGGGCCCCGGCCGCCTTGATGGTCCGGATAGCATTGAAGTCCATGCTTGCCGATGTTTCCGTATAGACATTGGAATATTTCTTGACGATCTGGACGGCGCTGGCGTTGTCATATTGGAGGCCCATGCGCTCCATGATGATGTTCAGTTTGGGGAAGTTCTCGGCCATCTGGGCAAAAAAGACAGGTGAAGAGAAGACTTCCGCCGCGCTCATGCACATGAGGGGAACTTCCAGCTTCTCCGCCAGTTCCAGCCAGGGATAGAAGACCGCCCGTTCACCCAGTGAGAAACCCTGGCGGATGGGGTCCATGTAAAGGCCGCGGAAGCCCTGTTTCTGGACTGCATTGACAAAGTCTTCCGCCTGGGGCGGAAACCAGGGATGGATGGTGTAAAGTCCGATCAGCCGGTCCGGGTAGTCCAGGATGGCCTGGGCCACGGAATCGTTGTCAAGGGATTCCGCATAGGTATGGACTACCGCCTTATCCACCCCCGCCTGGTCCATCTGCCGGACCAGGTCGCCTGCGTGGATGTCCGGCTTGACAAGGTGCCGGCCTATGGTATTGGTGATATCGACAATCATCTTCTTCTTCCTCAATGATCCTTGATCCATTCAGGGCCAAAGAGACGGCCCAGAAGCGTTTCTGCCGCGATGCTCTCCATGAGGGCGGACAATGATTCGCGGACAGGCGGTATGACGATCTGCCTGAGATTCTCATGGGCGGGAAGTGTTGAAGCCGTATAGGCCAGGACCTTGCCGCCGTGCTCCAGAATATAGTTGACCATGCGCATCTCGGCCGTCCCCTCTTCGAAGACAGGAATAAAGAATTGCGCCAGGTAAGAGGCGCCCAGCTTGGAGCTGTGGTACTGGCCATGGGCATAGTCGGCGCACTCCCAGGAAGCGGCGCAGTTGTGCAGACCTTCCCTACAGGCCAGGGCCATCTGTTTGGCGGTTGGCAGGGAGGCATTGTTGGCGATGAAATCGTAAAGGAGGATATCTGAAGCAAAGTCAAAGGCCTCCTGGGTTTTCTCCAGCCACTTGTCATTCCAGTCATCAATCCAGGCAATGATCCCGTCCACTTCACGCATGAAGGCCTCATCCAGACGGCCGATCAGGGCGTGGGCCAGGAGGTTGAGGAGCAGCATGGTGTGGGCATAAGTGATGCTGGTGATTGATTTCTCCACTCCGCCCACCAAAGGCAGGCCAAAATCCGCCATGGCAAAAACCTTGCTGTCCGGATTATTGCTGATGCCCACTGTCACCGTCTTCTGTCCGGCCTTCTCCAGCACTTCGACCACCTCAAAGGACCGGCCGGATTGCGAGATGGCGATGACCAGAGTCTTGTCATCGATCTGTTGGCTCTGATAGCGGGAAAGTTCATAAGAACTTAAAGAAACCGCATGGTACCCGTTTTGAGTCAGGAGGCTGCGCACACTGTCCGTGGCGTACAGGGAGCTGCCCATGCCGGTGAGCAGGATCTTTTTCAGCCCCTTTTCCCTGACCTCATCTACAATCCCGGACAAGAGTGACGCACCCTCGCCCTTGTAGTAGTCCATCAGATTTCTGAGTGTTTTTCCTTGTGTTGTAACTTCCTGGATAAACCCGTTCATGTATTCTCCTTAAGTGCTATTTCATGCCAATCACTTAGTTTTCATCTCCAGTTTAGGAGCACCCATGGTCAAAATCAATAGAATTTACGTGCGGTTATGTTCGAATAATACCAAATAAACAATTCACACGCCTCTGATTCTCAGATCCGCCGTCTGGTTGAAATTCGAATGGCTTGATTGGTTTATTTATCTACACCTGAGCTTGAGGCCTGATCATCCAACATGATCACATGGCCCACCGGAATCCGGTCGATGGCTTCCGTAATAGCCGCTGCCACCGCTTCTCCCAGGTCACTGTCCACTTCAATCAGGATACTTCCGTCCCGGACTACCTGCCGGGAAACGTCCAGGGCCTCCTGGCCCGAATAGACGCCGATCAGTTTCAAAACTTCTGTCCCGTGGTCGAAGTCAACATGGACTTCCCCATCGGCCTCATTCATTAGAAAGAGGTAGGTCGAAACGACCTCTTTGGCTCCGTCCAGAATGGGGAGCCGGCTGGTGGCTTCCGGTGAATGGACGGTATAGGCCACCTTGGTCCGGTCACTGACCAGACCCTTGACGATTTCAGCCCCCTTGCGTTCAAAGGCACCGCACAATTCGATCAAGTCGCAGTCTTCTTCAAAAGACAGGATTTTGCAGGCTGTCAGCGCTTGTTCAAAGGTATTCACTCCAAAGGCGACCAGGGTATTGTCACCGTAATGGATGGTGCGCTTCATCTGAAAGTCGGATCCATCACCCTCTCCAGTAATAAACACAAATGCACGATTCATCCTTGATTATCTCCCTCATCTCTTGGATCCCGCCCCCGGGGTGAGGCCTGATTGCCTCGCCCCGGGAACAGGACGGCTTAGAACACGCCTGGGCACCCCGGGGCGCCGTTGCCGGCTTCCGGGGTACCCTCAATGCGCCTGCCTTATTTCAGGCCGTTGCGCACATAATCGACCAGATCTTCGTGTTGGAGGAACTCGAAGAAAAGGCTTTCCTGAACGACCACTTTGGCCAGATCGATCGAGCCCTCAGGGATTGCCCCGGAGGAGTAGTTCTGATCAAGGTAGTAGTCCGCGTAGTGTTTCCAGTAAATCGGTGATTCCGTATTGTAGATGGTGGCCAGAGACTGATCCAGTGTCTGGAAGTCAACCATCTCCTGCATGGCCCAAATGCCCTGCTCCAGTGTCAGATCGCTTGAAGCATGCTCTTTCAGGTACTCCAGCTGGTAAGGAACAAAATTCTCGGGCTCTTTCTTCAGAAGCTCCGCGGCGCGGTAGTGGACGGCCAGGACCTTCATGACCGTATCTCTCTTCTCTTCCAGGTACTTCTCTGTCGTGCCTGAACCGGAGAGCCAGAAGCCGCCGATGCCCATTTGGTCGCCCATGGCCAGGGAAACGTACTTGTCCGACTGCTCAAGCAGCAGGAGGGTGTTGTTCATGCCGCCCATGTAAAGATCACACTCGCCGGACTGGAAGGCCGCATTGGCCTGGCCGTCATTGGCGAAGTTCATGATTTCCAGGTCACCGGCAACAAGACCGCCGGCAGCCAGGGCGCCGTTGATGGTGCCCAGGTAGACGGACTCCAGGGTCGCCATGGATTTGCCCTTCATTTGGGCCAGGGCCGCTGTACGAGCCGCTTCATAGTCACCGTCCAGCTCTTCGTAGAATTCGGCAAAGGTTTTGATTCCGCTATCCGCTCTGGCGACGATGGTGAAGCCCATGGTCTGGTCATTGTTCAAAAAGACCCGAAGTTCCGGGGCATTGGGCCAAACCGGATAGAAGGAGGCGATGGCGCCCTGCGCAATATCAATAGAGCCATTGATCAGCGCTTGTACGGCGACGTTTTCAAGGGGGAAGGGGATGATTTCGAAATCAAGGCCCATTTCCCGGTCAAGGCCGACGCCTTTGGCTGCGATGAGTAGTGTGTAGTCGAAGTATGGCAGTGCTCCGATTCGAACTTTCTCCAGTTCAACCGGTGTGGGGTCCGTTACGACCGGGCCGTCGGTTTTGACTGGATCACTTCCATCTGTAGGAGGCGTTTCCGGCTTCGGCGTGCACCCAATCAACAGTCCTAATACAAGAACCATAATGAGCGCGATTAATGCTGTGCGTTTCATACAAAGTATCCTTTCCTCTTTCCTGCGAGGCAAACGTTTCGCCCCGCCCATCTATTTGAAGTGCCTTGGCACATCAAAACTCAAATCACCCGCCAAGGCCCGGGATCAGGCCTTGCGGGAACCGGCCGCCTTGTAGGTGCGGTCCAGGGCATGTGACTTGCCGCTCCTGGTTGTCCAGACCGTGGCCCGCCTTTCAATGGCGGCGATCAGACGGTCAACAACGATGGCAAAGGTGCTGTAAATAATGACAATGACCAGAATCCCGCTGGTCCTCAGGTATTGCTGCTGAACGATCATCAGGTAGCCCAGGCCGGTCTGGCTGCCCATGAATTCCGCGGCCACATCCAGGCCGAAGGAAGTCGCTGCCGCCAGCCGGATGGCGCCGATAATATGGGGGATGATGTAGGGAACAACAATGCTGGTAAAGACTTTGATCCGGTTGGCCCCCAAGGTCCGGGCCGCTTCTATGTAAATATTGGGAATATTGCGGATTGCCTCGGTTGTCGTCACCCCCATGGTGACCGAACAGCCCAGGGCGATCAGGGCGATCTGGGGTGTGCGCCCGATACCGAACCAGAGAACAAACATGGGGATCAGGGCAAAGACGGGAATGGGCCGCATGAAATCAAAGATGGAGCCGAACATGTTGAGGAACATGCGGCTGTATGCCATGACCATACTGGAGACGATCCCGAAAACGGATCCGATCAGAAAGCCGGTCAGGATCATGCTCATACTGATGCCGATGGCCTTGGGAAGTTGGGGCGCCATCATCTTGAATGCATCCAGCAGATTCTTGGGGCTGGGCAGGAAGAGGGGCCGGACCAGTTTGTATTCGGTCAGAATGATCCAGGCGGCAAGAAGGACCAGGACCGGGATGGTCTTCTGGATCCGGTTGACAACATTTCGATTAAGCCTCATAAGTATCCCTGCCTTTTTTCGTTAAGAGAACATTCATCACATCGATCAGTTCCTTGCGCATGACCTGGAATTCAGGGGACATTTTGATATCGACACTGCGCGGCCGCTCAAACTCCGGATAATAGATATTGTGAATTTTCCCCGGATCGGACTGGAAGACAATGATCCGGTCGGCCAGGTAAATGGCCTCCTCCAAATCGTGGGTGACAAAACAAATCGTTTTCCCGGTCTCGGCCCAGATGCGAAGAGTCTCAACCTGCAGATTCTCCTTGGTCATGGCGTCCAGCATGCCAAAAGGCTCGTCCATGAGCAGGACCTCCGGGTCATTGGCAAAGGCGCGGGCCATATCGACCCTCTTGCGCATGCCGCCCGACAGTTCCTTGGGATAGGCCTTGCGGCGGCTGTAAAGGCCGACAAGATTCAGGTAATGATCGGTGACTTCGCGGCGATCCTTCCTGGACATATTCTTTTGCTTCAAACCGTATTCGATATTTTTTTCAACGGTCAGCCAGGGAAAAACCGAATCGTCCTGAAAAACCATTGCCCGGTCGGCACCGGGTGTCAGGATGGCCTGCCCGTTCATCAAAAGGTCGCCGGAAGTCGGTGTCAGAAGACCCGCAATGATCCGAAGCAGTGTGGACTTGCCGCATCCGGACGGACCGACAAAACAGACAAACTCGCCCTCGGATATGTCCAGATCAAAGTCGTCCAGGACATGGACATCCCCCTTTTTCGAGAAGAAGGTCATATTAATCTTTTGCAACGAGATTTTCTTCACCTGTGCCACCGCCTTGTAATCTTTCGCTTGTCAACTTCCGCGCACTTACAGTCTGATCCCCGGCTTCCGGAAGGAGGTTCCGGGCTTCGACAAGCCAGTATGGCCAAAGAATGAGTCCGGCAGATAGACCGCTTGTGTATTTTGTGTCAAGGATTTCAGTCAGACTGTCCCCCACACTCTCCTCTGGGCAGACTTTGACCGATCCGGCCCGCCCCCCGCTCAGTCTAAAAGCTGAAAGAAACAAAATCAATAGAATTCTGGTTCGTAATTGTTTGTTTCTATGTTATACAAACATCACGAATACTTGAATATTCCCAAAAGAACCATCATTTTCGACAGAATACCCCGACTATTACCTGACATCCTGACTGTTTTCACGAATCCCGCTTGATTGCTGTGGTAATATGTATTAGTTTTGTACAAGAATGAACCTACTGAAGAGGCAGATCCCTATGAAGCAAAAACGTCTGGAGTATATCTCTGAAAAAGTCAGGGAAGAGGGCTCGGTCAATGTGATCGATCTAAGCCAGGATCTGGCGGTATCGCCCAAGACCATCCGGCTGGACCTTGATGTCCTCCAAAGGGCCAATGTCCTGCAAAGAGTCCACGGCGGAGCCGTGCCCGTCGAGTATTCCCTCAACTCATCCGGCAATTCCTCCTACAGGGACCGCTTTAATCCAGCAAAAATCGAGATTGCCAAAGAGGCCTTTAAGATGATTCAGGAGAACGATGTCATACTCCTGGACGACGGCAGCTCAACTTATGAACTGGCCAAACTCCTGGGCGGCTTCCGGGTCACCGTTCTGACCAATGATATGCTGATCGTCCAGCACCTGCTTCATAAACCCCTTATTACCTTATTCGTAATCGGCGGCTTTCTGCGGCGGGACGGAGATGCCTTCATCGTCAGCGGCGAGGATACCATACAGTTTGTCCGCCGCTACCAGGTCAACAAACTCTTCCTGGGCACCTCGACCATCGACAGTGAAAAAGGCCTCATGATCTTCTATTACGGGGACAGGGCAACCAAGCGGGCCTTCATCTCCACAGCTGAGCAGGTGGTCTGCCTGGCCGACTCATCCAAGTTCGGCAAGGCAGCTTTTTCCAAGTTTGCCGACATCCACGAGATCGATACGGTTATCACGGACTCAAAGGTCAACAAGGAGCTGCTGGAGACTTACCGGCGCGCCGGCGTCAATGTCCGGATCGCCGAACGCATCCTTTGATTCCCTGACCTTGATCACTTAGTTAGAATGGTTCAATCGAACCTGAAAGGGAGATCTCTCCCTTTCTTTATGCCCTTCTATTCACAGGCAAAGTGCCTGTCTCCGGCCTTAATTCACTCTTCGGGGAATCCTATACACCGTATACTGCATAGCTATTGACGCTTTCCAAAGTCAAAATTCAAGGCTTCCATGAGGTCGGATAGTTATGGTATGGTTTAATCCTAAACGAACACTTCCGGTCAAAGTCATACATAACTGTCCTTGACCGCAAGTGCAACCAAGTATAGAGACGGACCTCATTTATGGACAAAAAACTGGCACAGAGAGCCCTGAATCTCAGACAGGGCGGTATCCGGGCATTCTTCGACAAGGCCAAAGCCTACTCCAACCTGATCAATCTGGGGATTGGCGAGCCGGATTTCGATACACCGCGCCCCATCATCGACGCTGCGACCCAGGCTATGCTGGAGGGTGCGACCCACTACACGGCCAATGCCGGTGATCTGTATATCCGCAGGCAGGTGGCTGATTTTTTGCGCGGCTACCATGTTGAAGTTGACCCTGAAACCGAAATCATCATGACCTGCGGGGGTATGGGCGCCCTGAGCCTCTTTTTGCTCTGCGTCCTTGAGGCTGGCGATGAGGTGCTCATCTGTGACCCCCAATGGCTCAACTACCGAGCCCAGGTGCTTTTTGCGGGCGGAACCCCTGTTCCTGTCCCCGTCTATGAAGCAGATGATTTTGTCCTGCAGAACCAGGCAATCGAGAAGGCCCTGACTTCCCGGACCAAGGTGCTCATGATCAATTCGCCCAACAATCCGACCGGGGCTGTCTATTCGGAACAGGACCTCAGGCGGATCGCCGACCTGGCCATCCGGCACGACCTTCTGGTCCTTTCGGATGAGGTCTACTCGGAATTTCTCTATGACGGCATGAAGCATGTCAGCATAGCTTCCCTGGAGGGTATGCGGGAACGCACGGTTGTCGTCAACAGCTTTTCCAAGGCCTTCGCCATGACAGGATGGCGGCTGGGCTACGCGGCAGGACCGGCGCCCATCATCCGCCGCATGATTCTCCTCCAGGAGAATCTGGTCGCCTGCGCTCCATCCCCCTCCCAGGCTGCCGGGGCTTTCGCCCTGGAACACCGGTCGGGAGTTGAGGCCATGCACGCCATCTACGAGAAGCGCCGCAGCCTGATCCTGGAGGGCCTCAACAGCATCGACGGTATTCACTGCGCCTTGCCGCGCGGTGCTTTTTATGTCTTCCCCAGTATCCGGTCCTTCGGCCTGCCTTCCCAGGATTTTGCCGAAAAGATGCTGGAGGAAGTTCAGGTAGCAGCTATTCCCGGCTCCGCCTTCGGAGCAGGCGGTGAAGGCTACCTTCGCGTGTCCTACGCGAATTCGGAAGAAAACCTGCAAGAGGCCCTGGAGCGCATCCGTCGCTTTGCCGGCCTTTTAGGAAACTAGAGAACGGAGAGAGTAATCGTGGGTTTCATTTTGGAAAGAGAAGATTTTGACGCCTTTTTGACCGGTGCCACCCTCTATGGAACAGGCGGCGGCGGTGAAGCGGAATGGGGCAGGGTCATTATGGACAATGACTACGACAAGGGGCGCCGTTACGAATTTGTGGCCCCTGAAGACGTGCCCGATGACGCTTTTGTGTGCAGCGGCGGCATCATGGGGTCCGTCAAATCACTGGATGATTTGTCTTATACCGGCATTGTCGGTGAATGGGAAAGCGACTTCCCTCTGGTCAACGCCATCCGGGCCATGGAGGAGTTCAAGGGCCGCAAGGTGGATTACCTGATCCCCTTCGAAATCGGCGGCCTCAACAGTCCCGTCATCTTTTCGGCAGCCGCCAGGCTGGGCATCCCCTGCATCGACGGGGACGCAGTCGGCCGGTCCGCGCCCGAAACCCATATGACCTCCTTCATCGGAAACGGCGTAGATCTCTACCCCATGCCGGTGGTTGACCGCTACGGCAACGCCACCATTGTCATCCATTCGGACAGCCCCACCTATGCCGATGAACTGGGCCGCGTAATCGTGGTCAAGGGCGGCGGCATGGGTGCCAACGCCCACTATCCCATGACCGGTGCCCAGCTCAAAGAGGCCTGTGTCCCCCACATCCTCTCCAAGGGTCTGGAAATCGGCAAAATGCTGCTGGCAGCTGGCGGAGACGGGCCCAAGGCCATCTCCGATTTCATGCGGGCGGAGCAGGGTCTGGAATTGTTCAAGGGCTCCATCTCGAGTATTGAAGGCGTCGACAAGGGCGGCTTCTACCTGACTGACGTTGAAATTGAAGGTTTGGAAGCTTACCGGGGGCAGACGGCCAAACTGGTCATCAAGAATGAAAGCATGGCCCTTTGGATTGACGGAAAAATCCGAGTCATGTTCCCCGACTACATCTTCATGATGGACTCACAGACGGGTCCGGGCCTTCCCAGCATCGAACTTTTCCAGGGAACGGAGCTGACTCTCGTCGGAGCCCCCTGTGCCCCTCCCGTCCGGCGTGCTCTCAAGAGCCCGGCAGCCAGACTTTCCATGGGCCCAGCCCGTTATGGATACAGCGAGCTGGAGTACATCCCCTTTGACCAGTTGAACCCATGAGTGAAAGCGAAAGGACCGTCGATATGGCCCACATCATTCAAACCAAAGGCTTGGGCAAAGAATTCAACGGCGTCTGGGTGCTCAACGATATTGAGCTGACCCTGCGCCCGGGTGAGATCCACGCCATCGTCGGTGAAAACGGCGCCGGCAAATCCACCTTCATCAAGATCCTCTCGGGTGTCTATGGCCAGTCAGCCGGCCAGATCTGCATCGGCGACGAAGAAACCTGCTTCACCTGCGTCAGTGACAGCGAGGAAGCCGGTATCCGGACCGTCCACCAGGAGATCAACCTCAACCCCTATTTTGCTGTCTACCAGAACATCTTCATGGGATCAGAACTTTACAGGCGCGTTTTCGGCATCAAGGTCATGAAAGACAGGGCCATGCGCAAGAGAGCCCGTCAGGTCATGGAGCGGATCGGCATCGACATTGACATCGATACTAACGCAGCCATCCTCAACACTTCCAATATGAAGATCGTTGAGATCTGCAAGGTCCTGGTCCACGAACCCAAGGTGGTCATCTTTGACGAACCGACCACCTCCCTGGGTGAGGAGGAACGCAAGAAGATCCTCAAGGTCATCACCGGACTGCGTGACAAGGGCCTCAGCATCATTTACGTCTCCCACAACCTGGAGGAGATCCAGGCCATCGCCGACCGGGTAACGGTTCTGCGCGACGGCTGTAAAGTTGGAACCCTGACCCGGGAGGAAATCGATGTCGACCGGATCATCACCATGATGATCGGGGAAAAGACCTACGAGGGCTTCGCCCGTCATCAGTCGACCGCTACCGATGAGGAGATGCTCCGCATGACCGGGGTCAGCACCCACAAGCTGAAAGACATCAACCTTGCAGTCAAAAAGGGTGAAATCCTGGGTATCGCCGGGGTGGTCGGCGCAGGGAAAACCGAAGTCGCCAAGGCGGTCTACGGCCTGGATAAACTGACTTCGGGGAAAATTGAGGTCAACGGGGAAAGCTACAAGCCGACTCCGGGCCGTTCCGTTGCCAAGGGCGTTGCCCTGGTGCCGGAAGAACGCCAGGCCGAGGGAATCATCCCCGATTATTCCGTTTCCAAAAACATCACCCTGACCTATATGGATAAATGGTCCCGTCTGGGCGTCCTCAAGAAAAAGGAAGAAGACCTGGATGCCCGACAGTACATCGATAAGTTGTCCATCAAGACCCAGGGACCCTCCCAGCTTCTCAAGTTTTTAAGCGGGGGTAACCAGCAGAAAGTTGTCCTGTCCCGCTGGCTGGTCGGTGATTTCCAATTGGGCCTTTTTGATGACCCCACCCGGGGCATCGATGTCAAGGCCCGTGAAGATATTTACATGCTCATGAACGATCTGGCGGCGCAAGGAAAGTCCCTGATCGTCTTCTCCTCCTATCTGCCTGAGCTGATCGGCACCTGTGACCGGGTCATCGTCCTCAAGGAAGGCAGACAGGTGGGCGAATTCAAAAAAGGTATGGACCGGTACGAAGAACACATACTTGCGGCCATGTTGGGAGGGGCCAGTTGATGAAAGACAAATCCATGAAACAATTCAGCGGCGTTTATTTCGCCAAAAAGTACGGCACAGCACTCTTTTCCCTGCTGATTTTTATCGCCTTTTCCTTTCTGGCCAACAACTTCTTCAGCGTCAGCAATATTCTGATCATGCTGCGGCAAATCAGCATGCTGACCATCGTGGCCCTGGGCTTTACCTTTGTCATGGGAGCAGGCGGCTTTGACATGTCCCTGGGCAACACGGCAGGCCTGGTCAACATCCTCTTCGGTATTGTGGTCGTTGGCACTCACAACCTGCCCCTGGCCATTCTGGTGGGCCTGCTCATCGGTCTGGCGGTCGGCGCCGTCAACGGCACCCTGGTTGCCGTCCTGGGCCTGCCTGACTTCATCGCCACCTTCGCCGTCGGCTCCATTGCCTACGGCATCAAGATGCTGATCACCAAGGGCAACCCTCTGACCATGCCGGCCAGCGCTGTCCCGGCCTTTACCTTTTTCATCGGCCAGGGCCGCATAGCCGGTATTCCCTTCCCGGTCATCCTCATGGCCGTGACCATTGCCATTGTCACCTTTGTTTTGTCCAAGACCCAACTGGGCCGGCGGATTTATGCCATCGGCGGCAACAAATTGGCCAGCCAGTACGCCGGCATCAACGTCAAGAAGTACCGCTTCATCACTTTCCTCCTGTCGGGGCTTTTTGTGGCCTTCGCCAGCATCATCCTGACTTCACGCCTTGGGAGCGCCCAGCCCCTGGCCGGCGAGGACTTCATGCTGGATACCATCGCCGCCGCCTTCCTCAGCACCACCATGTTCGGTGAAGGCGAACCGACCGCTCTGGGGACCTTCATCGGCGCCTTTATCATCGGCATGCTGACCAACGGCCTGACCATGCTGAGCGTCGAGTACTACTTCCAATACATCACAAAAGGACTGGTGGTCATCCTGTCCGTGCTCACGTCCGTCTATCTGGGCGGCAAGCTGAAAAAGAGATAGGAGAAGCAAGACAAAATGATTAAAGTTCTGGGATTCTGCGCCAGCCCCCGGCTGGGCAACAGCCTCTATTTGCTTGATCAAGCCCTGGAAGCCGCCCAGGCGGCCGCCGACCGGCTTGGAGAAGAGATTCAAATCGACCGGGCCACTGTCCGGGGCAAAAAATTGGCCGGCTGCGTCATGTGCCAGTCCTGTATGAAAGACGGCGTCTGCATCATCAAGGACGACTTCACGCCCATGCAGGAACAGTGGCTTGCCGCCGATGTCATCCTCTACTCGGTTCCGGTTTATCACATGGGCATGCCGGCTCAGATGAAGGCCTTCATCGACCGCCTGGGCAACTGCATGTTCGGCCGTTACAAGCAGGTCTTCGGGCCCGACATGGTCACGACCCCCAAGCCTTTGAAAGTGGTCGGCTGCATCGCCCAGGGCATCCACACCGTCTCGGGCCAGGAATCCACCATCATCCAGGTGGTCAACCACGCCCTCATCAACGGCTGTATTCCTGTCACCGGCGATATGTGGGAATCCTATATCGGCGCCGGCGGCTGGACACTGAACGAGGAAGGACGGGATGCCTTGAAGAAGCTCTATGACCAGGGCCAGGAAGACGCCCGTGTAGCCGTTGAATCATCAAGAAGTCTGGCAACAAGGGCCTTTGAGATTGCCCTGCTCATTCGTAATGGCGCTTTGAACAGCCCCAAGGTTTTAAACCAGTCGACCTACGTAGCTCTGGCCGAACGAATCGGCAAGGGTCAGGCGGCTGTTTAAAAAAATACACAAAACACAGGGAGGAAAAACAGATGAAAAAATTCATCATTCTTGTTCTGGCTCTGAGCCTGGTGCTGACCGTTGTCGCATGCAGCAAGGGCGGACAGGAACCGGGAGGATCCCAAACAGAACCGTCAGGCAGCGCGACCGATGCGCCGACCAAGAAATTCAAGGTCGGTATCAACAACTTTGGCGTGGCCAACTTCTTTGGCCGTGCTGGTAAGGCGGCTCTTGAGGATGAACTCACCAAGCTGGGCTGTGAAGTCGTCGCAACCGTGACCGACAACGTGGCCGCCCGCAGCGCCGCCATCGAGAACCTCATGAGCCAGGGCTGCGACGCCATCATCATCGAGGAAGGCGACATCAATGAAGTGGCTCCTGCCTGCCTTGAAGCCAAGGCCAAGGGAATCATCATTGGGTCCATGGACGCCGGCAACGCCGACTTCGTGGACATCTATGTCTCGTCGGACAACAACCTGCTGGGCAAGGTTGCCGCAGAGCAGATGGTTGCCGCCATCAACGGCAAAGGCCGCATCGTTGAGATCATCAACGACGCAGGAAGCATGATCCGCGAACGGAAAGATGCCATGCACGCCGTTATCGCAGACTATCCGGAAATCGAACTCTTCAACAGCATCACCTATGCCTGGCCGGATTTCTATCCTGACACCAAGAACAAGATTGAGTCCATTCTGCAGGCCAACCCCAACCCGGGCGATGTCGTGGCCATCTACGCCACCTTCGACGGTGCCGGCGTTGCGGCCTGTGACGCCGTGCGTGAAGCAGGGCTTGAGAAGTACATCGTCCTGGTCGGCATTGACGGTGACCCCGACGCTTACGCTGAAATGCGCAAGCCCGACAGTCCCTACATCGCCACCCTGGCTCAGGACCCCGACACCATCGCACGCGTCTGCGTGCGCAATGTGGTCGATCTGCTCAACGGGAAGACCATTCCCCAGCAGCAGGTCTTCATTGAGGGCATCCTGATCACCAAGGACAACGTTCCTCCCGAAGAGTAGGAAATGACAAAACAAGGCCGGGCCCCTTGAAGGAGCCCGGCCTTGGGCACTTGCTTTATGAAAGTCAGATCAATCAACAGGTTCGAGATGAAAGATCACAGGCCGGTAGCCGTCCGTGCAGCAGGCGATGGCAGTCCGGTCTTCCTTGCCGGACTGGGGGAAAATGGCGTCAAAGTTGCCTTCCGCCAGAACAGCGAAGACCAGTTTGTGGATGTCATCCCAGGCCCAGGAACAAAAGCCCTCTGGCATGTCCATTCCCGTGATAAAGGTCTGGCCGACTTCAAAAACCGGACACTCGGGATGGTCGGGTCCGAAATCGGAATAAGACTCAACAATGTCCGCATTGTAGGTCTTTTTAACAACAGTAATCTTACATCTTGGCATTCCGTTCACCTCATTTGCGCTTTGCGATAATGGAACAAGTATAGAAGGAAGCCGGGATTAATACAAACCCGGATACCGGCTGACAGACGGCCGGACAAGAAAGGCGGCCTGCCATGCGGATAAAAGTCCCTCAAGACAAATTCCATTTATGCGTCTCTTTGCTGCAGCCTTCGCGCCCCATTTTCTGTACAAGCAAAAACGCGGACGGCAGTGATCATGTGGCGCCTTTCAGCTGGCTGTCCCCTGCTTCCTACAAGCCGCCCAAGGTAGCCCTGGCCCTCCAGAATGAAAGGAGCGCCAATCTTTCCCAGTCCCTGGTCAACATCCGGCGTGAGGGTGAATTCGTCATCAATCTCCCCCACAGGGGTCAGGAGCAGAAGCTGGTTCAGGCTTCCTTCCTCCAGGGCGATTATGCCTGCAAATTTGACCGTACGGGTTTTACCCGCTTGGATACTCAGACCGTCAAGCCTGTCTCCATAGAGGAGTGCAAGGCTTCCCTTTCCTGCAGGGTCATCCGCCTGCTGGAAGATTTTGGTGATCACACGCTGATTTTGGCGGACATTGTCGAGGCCTCCTACGAAGAGGAGTGCTACGGCGATGATCTTTGCCCCCGGCTGGATCAAATGGAACCCCTCATCAGCCTGCGCGAATACCGCTTTGACGACCACCAGCGGCACGAATTCATCGATTCCGCTAAAAGCTATCTGGTTGATGTTTACTACGATGAAAACCACGAAAGTTGGAAGAAAGGATAAATTGAAAATGGTTTGGGCATTTATTTTCGTCAACGACAGGCCTTGTCCCGAGGTCTTTCACACCGTCCTTGAGCACGACGGAGGCACCCTGCTGGTCTACGGAGTCAATACCGTGGAGGAAGGCGGCATCCTGTCCAGAAAACTCATGGAAGAAGAAAACTGCAAGTTGATTGAACTTTGCGGAGGCTTCGGTGCCGACGGCGCACGGCAGGTCATCAAGGCGGTCGGCGGAGCCATTACCGTCGGTCACATCGAGTACCTGCCCGAGACACAGGAAGCCCTGGACAGACTTCGTGAGGAAGCGGCAGGCCAATAAAAGGGTCCGCTTCCAAGCAGAGAATCATGGAGGATCGATTCAATTATGCATACACAGTTTGAGTACGACCGCCCCGCTTCAAAGACCGAGCTCTTCGAGCTTCTGGACGGCTTTGGGGAAGGCGCGGCTCTTTATGCCGGAGGCACCGATCTCCTGGTGCAGATCCGTGCCCTGACCCGCAAGCCTGCCCGCCTGATCGATATCAAGGCCATCCCCGACTTCCAGGGTATTCATGAAGAAGATTCCTGGCTGGTAGTGGGTAGCACCTGCAGTTTTCATGAAATTGAAAACAGCCCCTGCGTCCAGAAATGGGCCAAGCCGTTGGCGGAAGCCGCCTCCCAGGTCGGAAGCGTTCAAATACGCCTCAAGGGAACCCTGGGCGGCAATGTGCAGACGGCTTCTCCCGCAGGGGACGGCCTCTGCGCCCTGTGGGGCCTGGAGGCTGAACTGGAACTCCTCTCCGGCTCCGGTTCGCGCAGACTGCCCGTCTCCTCCTTTGTCAAGGGGCCCGGGCGAACGGATCTGCGACCCGGCGAAGTCATCTCCCGCTTCTTCATCCCCAAACGGGACTGGAGCTACAGCACTTTCTTTAAAGTGGGCCGGCGAAACGCGCTGGCTATCGCCGTCGTAAGCGGCATCCTGGCGCTTGAAGAGAAAGAGGATGGGAGCATCGGCGCGGTTAGGATCTGCATGGGGGCCGTCGGTCCCACGCCTTTGCGCCTCCGGGAGGCCGAAGATTACCTGCTGGGTAAAAAAGTCGATTCACGGGTCGCGTCGGAAGTCAGCGCTATCGTACAGAAGGGCGTCCAGCCTATTTCGGATGTACGGGCAGGCAAGGAATACCGCGCCTACATTTCTGGCATACGAGTCAAGAGGCAACTGCTTGCCTATGCCACAGGGAAAGGGATTTGAAAATGAGTGTGTCCTTTATTTTAAACGGGAAGCCGGTCACCTCCCATGCAGCGGCCAACACAACGCTGCTTGAAGTGCTGCGTGAGGAAATGCTTCTGACGGGTGTCAAAAAGGGCTGTGAGACCGGCGAATGCGGGGCCTGCACGGTCCTTGTCAACGGCGATAACCTCAACTCCTGCATGATGCTGATCGGCGAAGTCGAAGGCAAGGAGATCCTGACCATCGAGGGCCTGGCCCAGGACGGCGAGCTCGATTTCATCCAGCGGGCATTCGCGGAAAAAGGCGCAGTCCAGTGTGGTTTTTGCACACCGGGCATGATCCTGTCCGTCAAGGGGCTGCTCAACCGCAACCCCAACCCCACACGCCATGACATTCAGGTTGCCCTGGCAGGCAATCTTTGCCGCTGCACAGGCTACGAACAAATTCTGGAAGCGGTTGAATATGCCATTGAATGGAGGGAGAGCCATGCATAAGACCATTCCCTTCCGAAGCGATGCCATCGACAAGGTGACGGGGGCTGCCCAATACAGCGCCGACTTCCCCATGGCCGGCATACTTCATGCCAAAGTACTCTGGCCGCCCGTTCCCAGCGCCCGCATCATCAAAATTGACACGTCAGAAGCTGAGAAGGCGCCCGGCCTTGTCCGGATCATTACCCGGAAAGATATCACCGGCCCCAATCTGAGCGGCATGTATTTCGTCTATGACCGGCCCATCCTGGTCGGTGAAGGTGAAGTGGTCCGCTTTATCGGCGATGCCCTGGCTCTGGTTGTTGCCAGAACCGAGGACGAAGCTTCCCGGGCCCGGGACCTGATCCGGGTGGAATACGAAGAAATTCCCACTCCCTACGATGTGGACCAGGCCCTTGCCATGGGCAGAGAGCCGGACGGCATTCAGGAGCGCAATAAGGGTGACATCGATGAGGGCTTTGCCCAGGCGGCTGTCATCCAGGAAGAATCCTACGATATCCCCTACTACGAGCATGCCCATATTGAACCGGAAGCCGGCTACGCTTACATCGAAAACAACGGGACCATCGCTGTCTGCGTCGGGACCCAGGATATCACCCAGAACCATCGTATGGCCTGCCGGGCCCTGGACCTGCCCTTCAGCAAGGTCCGCCTCTACTCCCCCTACGTGGGCGGCGGCTTTGGCGGCAAACACAGTATGTCCATCCAACCCTATCTGGTTCTCATGGGCCATGTCCTCCAGAAGCCGGTCCGCCTGGTCTGGACCAGGGAAGAATCCTTGAGCTACGGCTGCAAAAGACAGAGAGTCTTCGCCAAAGCCCGCATGGGCCTGGATCAGGAAGGCCGTATCTGTGCCTTCAAGGTTGACATCGACATGCCCGTGGGCGCTTACTTCGGCAACTACGAGGGCGCCATGGGGTCGGTCATCGCCGGGCTTTTCGGCGGCTACCGCTTCAGCAATGTCCAGGTCAAGGGCCGCATGTTCAAGACCGGGACCTCCGAGATCGGCTCCTTCCGGGGAGTGGGCACGCCGGACGGCTCCTTCATCGTTGAGACCATGATCGACAAATGCGCCCATGCCCTGGGTATGGATCCCCTGACCGTCCGCTCCCGCAACTGGATGCAGGAGAACGAGGAGTTCGCCGGCCAGATTGAAGGCGCCTTCTCCCGCAATGTCTCCGAAAAATGGCTGGCCAAAGAAACCATGGACGCGGCCCTGGAGGCTGCCGGCCCCCTGGCCCCTGCCCGGCCCGGCAAGAAGGTGGGCAGAGGCCTGGCCAATGCGGCGCCGGCCTTCGCCGTGGGCAATTCCGATCTCCATAAGGGGTCTTCCGCCGAACTGCTCATGTTCCTGGACGGAACCCTGGTTGTCAAAATCGGCTTCCCGGAAATCGGCGAAGGGATCTCAGGTGTAGCCACCAGCCTGGCCGCCCACGTCATGGGCATCCCCGAAGATCGGGTCAATGTCATCTTCGGCGACAGCCACAAGGTGCCCCGGGCCGGTGCCCTGGGCTTCTCCCAGGCCACTGTGACAGGCGGTAACGCCGTCCTGGACGCAGGCGAAAAACTCAAGGCCCATCTGGCCCAGATCGCCCGCGAGTACCTGAAGAGTGACGATGAGAGCATCTACTTCAGGAACCACGCCTTCTTCGACGGTAGCGGCAAACAGGTCCTTGACTGGGATACCTTCTCCGACTACTGCTACAACGATGTCCGCACCCTGTCCGCGACAGGCTGCGTTGTCGGCCCGCCCGAGGATTGGAACCTCTACGGTGTAACCACCGTCGCCACGGTGGCCGATGTGGAAGTGGATGAGGAAACAGGTGATGTCCATATCCTGCAACTGATCACAGCCCATGACATCGGCAAGGCCATCAACTGGGAGAGCGCGCGCGGCCAGATCGTCGGCGCCGCTTCCATGAGCGCCGGCATGTTCCTCATGGAGGAATTCATCATGGATCAGGGCCGGGTGGTCACCCCCTCCTTCTCCGAGTACCTGCTCCCCACCTCCCTTGATATGCCCGGCAAAAATGAGGCAGTCTTCCTGGAAGGCAACCTGGGCCTGGGCTGCCCCCTGGGCGCCAAGGGCGTGGGTGAACACGGCATGCACGGGACGGCGGCAGCCATTGCCAACGCCATCTACCAGGCAACAGGTGCCCTTCACACCTCCCTGCCCGTAACGCCTGAAAAGGTTCTCAAGAGCCTGGGCAAGATCTAGGCAGGCCCCACAGACAAAAAAGAACCTCCGCCGTCACCTGACAGCGGAGGTTCTTTTATTTGAATGCTTTGGCCTTAGCGCTGGACCCGGCCTGATCCATCTCCGCCAACCAGGGCCTGGACTTCTTCCAGGCTGACCCGGTTGAAGTCTCCCTCGATGGTGTGCTTGAGGCAGCTGGCCGCCACGGCGAATTCAAGGGCATCCTGCTTGTCTTCAAAAGTGTTGAGGCCGTAGATGATGCCTGCGGCAAAGGAGTCCCCGCTCCCCACCCGGTCGACGATATCCCGGATCTGGTACTTGCTGCTGGTGTAGAAGCGTGTCCGGTCATGCAGGCAGGCAGACCAGTTATTGTGGTCAGCCCCCCTGCTCTCCCGCATGGTGACGGCTATGACCCGCAGGTTGGGGTAGGAGTCCAGCACCTTGAGGCACAAAGCCTCGTAGACGGAAAGATCCAGCTGCCCTGAGGCCACATCGGCCTCCACATGGATACCAAGTGAATTCTGACAGTCTTCCTCATTGGCGATGCAGACATCAATACCCGCTACCAGCTCCGGCATGACGTCCAATACGGATTTTCCATACTTCCACAGGGCTTTGCGGTGATTGAGATCCATGGAGATCTGGACACCCAGTTTCTTAGCCGCTTGCAGGGCTTCAAAGCTAAGATCTGCGGCCGACTGGCTGAGAGCAGGTGTAATCCCTGTCATGTGAAGCCAGGAGGCCCCGTCCAGGACCCGGGCCCAATCAATGGTTCCCCTGGGCGCCAGGGCGACGGCGCTGTTTTCCCGGTCGTAGAGTACTTTGGAAGCCCGCTGGTTGGAGCCTCTCTCGACAAAATAGGTTCCCATGCGGCCCGGGGTAAAAACGATCTGTGATGTATCCACACCGAATTTTCGCAATTCCGCACGGCAGGCGTACCCCAGGGCATTGTCGGGCAGGACGGTCACGTAGGCTGAATCCAGTCCGTAATTAGCCAGAGAGACAGCCACATTGGCTTCGCCGCCGCCGAAGGTGGCAGTCAGATTCTCAGTCTGGAGCAGGCGCTCATGGCCGGGAGGCATCAGGCGCAGCATGATCTCTCCGAAAGCTAAAAACCTCTTCATGGTCACGCCTCCTTCTTTTCTTGCAGAAAGGCCTCCAGAGCCTTCTTGTACTTGCGGGCTTCATGGGCAATGAAGGCATAGTCCCCGGCCGCGATCCTGGCGGCATTGACCAGATTGCCGCCTATCCCTGCACCGGCGCAGCCGGCGGCAAGATAATCCGCCATATTCTCTGCCGTGATCCCGCCCGTTGCCATAAGGGGGATGTGGCCCAGGGGGCCGCGCACAGCTTTGATGTAAGCCGGACCCATCTGGCTGGCAGGAAAAAGCTTGACCATGTCTGCCCCGGCCCGGTAAGCAGCCGTGATTTCAGACGGCGTCAGGGCACCGGGGATGGAGAGGACACCCAGCTCCTTGGTCCTCTGGATGACGGCGGGATTGGTATCAGGCGAGATCAGGTATTCAGCCCCGGCTTCAATGGCGGCCTCCGCGTCCTGGACAGAAAGGACCGTCCCCACACCGAAGTTTGCCCTGCCGGAAAAGCGGCTGCGAAGGATATCAAGGGATTGGGCAATGACCTCGCGGGCCTGCGGGTCCTTTTGATCCAGGGTAATCTCGATCAGGCGGATCCCCCCCTCGATCAGCTGTTCCGTGACCGGCACCAGATCCGCCTGGCTGATGCCGCGGATAATCGCCACAATCTTCTCTTTCCTGATTAAATCCATCAATCCTTGGTCCATAGACTGCTCCTCTTTCCTTTGCTTGAATGCGTCCGGGTAAAGATGTTCCCCGCATTCTTTCCTCAACCTCATCAGGGAGGTTTTTTCCTGTAAAGAACAAGGCAAGCCGGAAACCCGATGCCGGGCCGCGCAAAAAGAGCCGCGACGCCAGGGCTACCCTTGTGTTTTCGTCACAGCCGGCCGGTCGTCAGGAGGGCCCTAATCATCCGGAGTTGTGCTGGTGGTGGTCGTTGGCGGCTCGGTGGTCGTCGTTGTTGTCGGTTCCGAAACGGTTGTCGTCGTTGTTGTTGTCGTCGGCGGATCGGTTTCCGTCGGCTCGGGCAGCTTGTCGACTACGTGGATCCGGGTTCGGATCTCCTCGACGGAGCCGTCCGGATAAACAACCAGGATAAAGACCGTCCTCAGGACGGGCACCGAAACATTGGGAGTGTGCAGGTAGCGGTAGGTCGTGCCGGCAGGGAGATCGCCCTTGTTGCCGATGATTTCAGCCGGGTCGGGCAGCTGGCCGACCAGGGTGTAAGGCTGAATCCCGATAGGCTTGTACTGCCAGGCCATATTGTTTTTTTCTCTTTGACGATAAGGATTGGCAGGATCCATATCGGTCGGATCCCAGCCATTGCCCAGGAAGGCGGACGGATTGGCAGGGGCTTCAGGGAGCCTATAATCCTTGCTGCTCTGGAAGATATAAACGGGCATGCCCCGGTGAATGTTCTCCTGAATGAAGATGGCGTCCCGGACGGAAAGCCGGATACAGCCGTTGGAGGTGGTCGACTTGCCCAGAACGTTATAGCCGCCCAGGTTGAAGCGGCTCTTGTCCAGGGGCACTGCCCTGCCGTCCGCGTCTTCGTAGTAGGTGTAGGGCTGCGAATGGAAGAAGAGATCGCCTGCCACATGGGTGGCATGGCGGACCCAAACATTGCCGTCCTTGGTGAAAAGCAACTGCTTAGCTGTGTAGCCGGACAGGATGAATGGCTTATCCGGCGGGGTCGTAGGGGTTGTTCCCTTGACCTTGCCCGTCGAGATCCGAAGGGATACCTCGGGGAGGGATCTGCCTTCTTCTATGGTATGAAAGAAGACAACCCGCTGGATATCCAAAAAGACGATCATATGGGAGAAGTGGTGGACAACCTCCGGCTCCGAAGTCGTAGTCGTGGTCGTAGTTGTCTCCGTGGTGGTCGTCGGCCTGGCCGTGGTCGTCGAAGTCTCCGTCCTGGCTTCCGTGGAGGGAGGCGTCAGATCAAAGCCTTCAGTGGGGGGTCTGACCGACCGTCCGTAAGCAAAAGCAAAGATGCCCGTTGCCATGAAGAGAACGGTCACCATCAAGATGAGGAATACTTTCCAGCCCGCAAGGTATTTCATAAGCAGGTATCCATTTTCTCTATTTCAAGGGGTGGTTCACAAAGACCTGACCCCTGAACGACGCTTGTCCACACCAAAAATACCACAGTCAAGCCCTGCAAGTAAGGCACATATATTACAAATAGAAAGCCTTGGAAGGCAGGACTCTATGGTATGATGTACCAGAATTTTACTGCCCGGCGGTATCCGGACGTCAGAGGAGACGGCGGCCGGACCTGGGAAGAGTTGAAAGAGGTGGCATCATCATGTTCTACCGCAGAAGCGACGGGACGCTCGTGCGCGACACGCGTGACCCCATCGGCGATATCATGCCCTACATCATGCGGGGAAGAAATGAATCAGCCGTCTATTACAGCAAGTCCTATTGTGTTGAAACCATCCAGCAATACATCCGCGAACAGAGGAAAAAAGGCACCCGGATCACCGTTTTCAACATTATTTCTGCTGCCTGCCTTCACACCTTCCTGCGCCGGCCCCATCTCAACCGTTTCGTAGCCGGCCGAAGGCTCTACCAGCACAACTCCTTTGACATCCTCTATGTAGTCAAGACCTCCATGACGGATGATGGGATTGAATCCATCGCCCGCGTCCGTTTCGACGAGGATGACACTCTGGCTTCGGTCCGCGACAAGATGGCCGAGAGCGTGGACGAGATCAAGGGGACGGAAGGCAAGGAGGATGACCGCTTCATCGGCCTGGTTACCAAGCTGCCCCGTTTCCTCAAACGGTTCATCATCTCCCTGGCCCGGGTCCTGGATTTCCACGGCATGATGCCCAAGTCCCTCATGGAGCTGATCCCTCTTTACTCCTCGATTTTTATTTCCCATATGGGCAGCATCGGCGGCGACGCCATGTTCCATCACCTCTATGAGTTCGGAACAACCTCCGTTTTTTGCGCCATCGGAAGAATCTATCTGAAGCCCTATCGGGATATCCGGACCGAAGAGGTCGTGTGGAAAAAGACCATTGACCTCAACATCACTCTGGATGAGCGGATCTGTGACGGCTTCTATTTCATCAAGAGCCTGGAGCTTTTCGACTCCTTCTTCGAGAACCCCGCCCTGCTGGAACTGACCCCCAAAGAGGCCATGGCAGAAGCAGAACGGGCTAAGGCTGAGAGGGAACAGCGGGCCAGGGACAAGCAGGCAGGCAATATGGAAGATTATTGGGAAGAGATGATGGAGCATCCCTCGGAAGGCGATCAGTAGATTTCAGGGAGTGAAGACCCGCGCCTCCTCCTGACCCAGCATAACCCGCAAGGCTCCGCCTGCCAGGGCTTCCATCTCCAATTCCCCCGGATAGACGTAAACCGGCGCCATGAATGCCACCCGCTCTCGGATAGCCTCCGTGACCCTCTCTGATCTGGCCATACCCCCCGTCAAAATGATGGCGCGGACCTGGCCCTTGACAACCGTGGCCAGGCCGCCGATGGCCTTGGCCGTCTGGTAGGCAATTCCCTCATAGAGCAGGGCCGCATAGGCGTCACCCTGCCGGGCCTGCTCCTCTACGGCCAGGGCGTCACTGGAACCGGTATAGGAGATCAGGCCGCCCGTCCCCGTGGCGTACCGGTAGAGGGCATCGATCCCTTCCTGGCGGGCGATCCGGACGGCGGCAAAAACCGGCAGGCCGCCTGCCCGCTCGGTCGAGAAGGGGCCTTCGTCGGCCGACACGATATCAATCAATGAGCCTCCTGATTGCAGATTCAAGGAAATACCGCCCCCCAGATGGGCGACGATTACGTTGACGTCCTCCAGGTCGAAGCCTTCCTGGTCGGCAATCCGGCGGGCAACGGCCCGTGTATTGAGAACATGGGAGAAACTCCTCCTGTCCTGACCCTTGACGCCCGAAAGCCGGGCGACCGGAGGCAGTTCATCGACCGAAACTGAATCATAGATAAAGGCAGGAATCGAGGTTCCCTCCGTCAGCTGGTAGGCGATCCCGGCGCCCAAATTGGAAGCGTGCTCTTCAGCCGGATGGTCAAGGAGCGTCTCAACCAGCTGAGGGTCGACCCGGTAGGCGCCGTGCATGACCGGGGGCAGCATGCCCCCTCTTGCCACAACCACATCGAGTCCTGAAGGCTCCATGCCCTGCCGGCCAAGAAAGTCCCGAACTCTCGCAACACGCATGGACAGCTGGTCCCGGATGGAGTAAAACCCGGCAAGTTCCGTGTGGGGATGGTTGATCTTCTCCTCCCCTACTGGCTTGAAATCCTCAAAGAGGGCCACCTTGGTGGAAGTCGAACCGGGGTTGATGACCAGAATCTTCATGAAAGAGGCTGCCTTTCTTCATTTAAGTCCTTGACTTTATGCGGAGACCAGGGCAGAGCAGGCAATGGAATAAAGCTTTTCCTCAACCCCCGCTGAACGGGAGGTGATGATGACCGGAGCCCGGGCGCCGGCAAGAAAGCCCGCGAAACGCGCACCGCCTCCGTAGATGAGGGCCTTGGATGTGAGATTGCCGGAGACAAAGTCGGGCATGAGAAAGATATCGGCATCACCGGCCACCGGACTCTCATAGTGCTTGATGGCAGCGGCCTCCGGGTCAAAAGCCAGGTCGAAGGAGATGGGGCCCTCCACCTGGCAGCCGGTCAGCTGCCCTTCTTCATTCAGTGCCTTGAGGGCGGCCGCCCGGACTGTCTCCGGCATGCGCTGGTGGACTTTCTCAACTGCTGCCAGGCAGGCCACCTTGGGTCTGTCCACCCCCAGCCGCTGCATGACCTGGACGGCGTTGACCAGAATCCCCTGCAAATCCTCCAGGTCAGGGTACATGACCATGCCCCCGTCCGTGACCAGCATGAGTTTGTGGTAGCGGGGGCAGTCCAGAAGGGCCACATGAGAGATCAGACGGCCGGTCAGGAGGCCGTAGTCCTTGTTGACAATCTCCTTGAGGAGGACGGCCGTATCCAGATTGCCCTTGAGGATCATGTCCAGATCCCCTTGCCCAACCCGCAGAACCGCCTGTCTGGCGGCTTCTTGCGCAGAAGAGAAGCACAAAGCCTCCGGGGGGCTGTCCGCCCCTTCTAGCGAAAAGAAGACCGGCTGAACCAGGCCCAGTTCCTCCGCCCTGCGGACGGCTTCCACGGCAGACTGGTCTGCGCAGACCACCGCGCACCTTTTTTTGAGGGGGTTCAAAGCGACCTGATTGATCACCTCTTCAAAGCGATTTTCCATAGACAGGCTCCTCAGATTTTTGGTCTTTTTATGATAACACGAGGGGCCGAATCCCTTCCCCTTCCTATGCAATATGCTATAATTCTTGAAAAGCTGAAACGGAAACCAGTCATTTTCGTGAATTATCGCAAGAGGGAGTTCTTTATGGAAGTTGGGAGAAGTACCACGCGCGTCGATGCTTATGACAAAGCGACCGGCCGCGCCAAATACACGGATGATCTCTGTCCCAGGAACGCTTATGTATCCCGGATCCTCCACTCAACCATCGCGCATGGCCGGGTGTTGAAAATCGATACAAGCGAGGCTGAGAAAATCGAAGGTGTCATCAAGGTCCTTACCTGTTTCGATGTCCCCGATATTCAATTCGCGACTGCCGGCCACCCCTGGGCAACCGACCCTGCCAAGCAGGATATCGCCGACCGCAAGCTGCTCAATGAGCACGTCCGTTATTACGGGGACGATGTCGCGGTCGTCATCGCCAAAGACTATGTAGCCGCTGACCGGGCCATCCGCGCTCTCAAGGTGGACTACGAGGAGTACCCCTTCGTCCTGGATCCCCTGGAAGCAATGAAAGAGGGCGCCCCCGTCATTCACGAGGAAATGCCTGACAATATCCTGGGTCACGGTCAGATCAGGAAGGGTGATTACCAGGAGGCTATCAAGGAGCCGGGCCTGATAAAAGTTGAAGGCTGGTATTTCACCCCCACCGTCCAGCACGTCCATCTTGAAAACCATGTGGCCTATGCCTACGAGGAGCAAGGCGGCCGGATCACGGTTGTCTCCTCCACTCAGATCCCTCATATTGTGAGACGGATCGTTTCGCAGGCCCTGGGTGTCCCCTGGGGCCATATCCGCCTGATCAAGCCTTACATCGGCGGCGGTTTCGGCAACAAGCAGGATGCCCTCTACGAGCCCCTGGTTGCCTGGATGACCACTCAGGTGGGCGGCCACCCCGTCAAGTTCGACACAACAAGGGAAGAGACCTTTGTCAGCAACCGGGTCCGCCACGCCATCCACTCACACATCATCTCCTGGCTCCGGCCTGACGGAACCCTGGTGGCCAGAAAGGCAGAGCTCTTTTCGGATAACGGCGCCTACGCCTCGCACGGACACGGCGTGGTTCTCAAGGCCATGGGCTCCTTCCCCCAGCTTTACCCGGTGGCCAACTTCGAATCGGACGCCTGGACCATGTATACCAACAAGCCGTCCGCCGGGGCCATGCGGGCCTATGGAATCCCCCAGGCCATGTTCGCCCTGGAGAGCCATACAGAGGACATCGTGACCCGGCTCCAGCTGGATCCTTACGAGTTCCGCCACAAGAACTGCATGCCGGTCGGCTACTATGACGATTTCTCCAAGAATGAACTTTACGACGACAGCCTGCGGCAGACCATGGACAAGGCAAAAGCCCTCATGGACTATGACCGCAAACGGGAACTCTACAAGAATCAGACCGGCCCTGTCCGCAAGGGAATCGGCATCTCCCTCTTCTGGTACAACACGGCTGTCTGGCCCATCAGCATTGAAACATCCTCCTGTCGGATGATGATGAATCCCGACGGCTCCGTTCAGGTTATGACCGGGGAGACGGAAATCGGCCAGGGCTTTGATACGGTCTTTGCCCAGATGGCGGCGGACTCCATCGGCATCAGTGCCGACAAGGTGCACGTCTTCACCAACCAGGATACGGATGTCACCCCCTACGGATCCGGCGCATACGGCTCGAGGCAGACCTACGTCTCCAGCTTCGCCATTGCCCAGACCGGCAGGCTCCTGCGCGAGAAGATTCTCAAGCACGCCCATTCGCTGACGCGCATGCCCCTCGAGATCCTGGATCTGGTGGACGGCAATATCGTCCGCAAGGGAGACAAGCGTGTCTTGATGCCCCTGTCCGAGCTGGTCACCGAGATCCTCTATGACTTCAAGCTCAGCGACGCCATCGCAGCCGAGAGCACCTACTCAGTCCAGAGCAACGCCTATTCCTTCGGCGTCTCCATCGCTGAAGTAGAAGTTGACATCCCTCTTTGCAAGGTCAAACTGCTGGACATCGTCAACGTTCACGACTGCGGAACCCTGATCAATCCCCAGCTGGCGGAAGCTCAGGTTCACGGCGGCATGAGCATGGGTATCGGCTACGGACTCTTTGAGACCCTGCTCAATGACGAGAAGACAGGCCGTGTCCTCAACGACAATCTCCTGGATTACAAGTTGCCGACCACCATGGATCACCCCGATCTCAAGGCCGGTTTCGTTGAGAATCCGGAACCCACCAGCCCCTTCGGCAACAAGGCCCTGGGTGAACCGCCGGCCTGTTCGCCGGCGCCGGCCATCCGCAATGCCGTCCTCCAGGCCACGGGCGTAGGGATCAACACCATCCCCCTGTCGCCTCACCAGCTCTTCAAGGATTTTTCCCAGGCCGGCCTGCTGGGCACGGAGGAAGAACGCCTTTTGCGCCGCAAGGCCTACGAGGAACTCAAGGACACCGTCATCCACGTCACGGACCAGGCTGAAGAAAAAGCCGCCGTCGATACCAAAAGCCCCCAGATGCAGCCAGGCGGCAAAGAGTAAATGAGGAGAGTTTATGTACGATATTAATCATCTTTACGAAGCGACCTCAGTCGAACACGCGGTAGAGCTGCGTGTCGAACAGCCGCAGGCCCTCATCATCAGCGGAGGATCCGATGTCCTGATCAGCATCCGGGCAGGCGGTCTGGCCGGATGCGACCTGATCAGCCTTTACGGACTGGATCAGCTGCGGGGCGTCAGCCTGGACCCGGACGGCAGCATCCGGATCGGGACCCTGACCAGCTTCACCGACCTCTCGGAAGATCCCATCATCCGCGAACGCATCCCTGTTCTGGGGGAAGCTGCCGCCACCGTTGGGGGGCCCCAGATCCGCAATATCGGAACCATCGGGGGCAATACCTGCAACGGCGTGACGTCGGCCGATACGGCCACCACCCTCCTGGCCCATGATGCCTTCATGGAGCTGACCGGCAGGGAAGGCGTCCGCCTGGTTCCCATGACGGAGTTTTACCTGGGCGTCAAGAAGGTTGACATCAGGCCCGACGAGATCGCGACCGCCCTTCTGATCCGGCCCCAGGATTACCAGGACTTCCACGGAAGCTATTTCAAATACGCCATGCGCGATGCCATGGACATTGCCACCAGCTCCTGCTCGGTCAATGTCCGCCTGAGCCCGGACAAGAAGACCATAGAGAAGGCCCGGATCGGCTTCGGCGTCGCCGGCCCGGTTCCCATGCGAACTCCGACGGCAGAGGAAGCCGTACGCGGCAAACCGGTTTCAATCGACACCATTGAGGCCTTCGCGGCCGGTGCCCTGGAGGATGTCAACCCCAGGACCAGCTGGCGGGCATCCAAGGAGTTCCGCCTGCATATCCAGGGCGAGTTGGCACGGCGCTGCCTTTATGAATCAATCCGGCGCGCGGGAGGTAAGGTTTAATGAGCAAGGTTCAATACAAGCAAATCCAGTTCATTCTGAACGGACATGAGGTCAGCGCATCCATCGATATGCGCGAATCACTGGCAGACATGCTCCGCAATGAATTCGGCATGACCTCGGTCAAAAAGGGCTGTGAAGTCGGCGAATGCGGGGCCTGTACCGTCCTGATCGACGGCCGCCCCTACGATTCCTGCATCTTCCTGGCTATCTGGATTGACGGACGCAAGGTGACCACCCTGGAAGGCCTCATGGACGAGGACGGCTCCATCTCCGACATCCAGCAGGCCTTCATCGACGAGGCTGCGGTTCAGTGCGGCTTTTGCACCCCGGGATTCATCCTGTCTGCCGAGCACCTGCTCCAGACCGGCAAGCGTTACTCACGCGATGAAATCCGCAGGGAGCTGTCCGGTAATATGTGCCGCTGCACGGGTTACCAGAACATCATCAATGCGGTCGAAAAAACGATGGACAAGCGGCTGGAAGAAAAATCCGAATCCCGCTGACCGGTTTTGGGACAATCAAAGACAAAAGAGAGCGGGCCTCATGCCCGCTCTCTTTGATGATTATGATCAGAAGCCCGCAAACAGCTGGGCCCAGTAATAGCGGTGGGAAGTGCCCGGGTCATGATAACAGCCGACCCCGATCTCGGAATAGTTCCCGTTCATAATATTATTGCGGTGGCCCTCTGAGCCCATCCAGCCCTGCACAACCCGCGCGGGAGTGCTGTGACCGGCCGCGATATTCTCTCCGGCACAGCGATAGGACAGGTTGATGGCAGTCGACCACTTGGTCCCGTTGGGTCTGGTATGCGAGAACTTGGTTACCAGTTCCGCCGCCCGCACATGGGCCGAGGCCCGAAGGGAGGCATTCATGACCAGGGGGGCCAGCCCCGCCTGGGCCCGTTCAATATTGACCAGACGGACCACCTCCATCTCAAATTCCAGGCAATAGGAACCCTGGGCTGATGTGGTGGGCGGTTTGGTCGTCGTCGTTGTCGGCTGGGCAGTCGTCGTTGGCGGCTTGGCAGTCGTTGTTGGCGGCTTGGTGGTCGTTGTCGGAGATTGGGTGGTCGTTGTTGGAGGTTTGGTTGTTGTTGGGGGCAGAGTGCTTGTGGTCGTAGGAGGTGTCGCCGTGCTGGTGGCCTTGACGCTTGTGGGGCTGGTGCTGCTTGTCTGGGTCTGGCAGCTGCTGGCTGCCGGTTCAGTGGCCAGGCTTGCCGATCCGGGCGTGGTGACCGGAATTTTCAAGTCTCCGCCCAGCGGCTTTTCACCTGGCAAATCCAGGAGCGGCGTGTAGAGTGTGCCCGGGTCCCGCTGCTGCCTGTGAATAATCAGACCCAGCCGGTCGCAAGGTGTGCTTCCGTTGACGGCGTCGACCGCGGCGCCCAAGGTTTCATTTACGAAAGAAGCCAGCACCAGAATAAATGCCGCGACGAGAACTGCCTTCCTCATTTACCTCTACCTGTCCCCAAGGGGTCATCCTCCAAGGATTAGTTCTACACTGTTGTTGGTTAATCGTACTAATTAATTATTAGTATGTCAATAACCATTTATTGCATTTTTAAGGGGGTATAAGTCTTTGTTCTATGGATTAATATGAATTATTATTCATATATCCTGTATTGAATATCATAGACCCCAACTGCATGCCCACCTCCACAAGCACTTTTCCATCCCTTATAATCAATTGCAGGAGGTGCAGCCATGACCCAATTGAATCGAACGCTTGAGCTGATCCAGGAGCGGAGCAGTATCCGCTCTTATCTCAAAGACAGTGTCAGGGAAGATGAAATCGATCGTTTAAAGGAGGCGGTTCTTGCGTCTCCCACCGCCCGCAACCGCCAGCAGCTGCGCTATTCCTTTATCCGCGATCAGGAACTGATCCGCCGGATGGACCAGCGCATCTTTCATTACTGCGACGGCCAGATGATGGAATCCATGAAAACAAGGCAAGCGGACAGTTTCTTTTACGGGGCCCCCCTGGTTGTCCTGATCTCAGCTTCTGAGTCGGCGTGGGCAGACCTTGATGCCGGCATCGCCGTCGGGATCCTGGCCATCGCGGCCCAGTCCCTGGGGCTTTCCTCGGTCATCCTGGGCATGCCCCGCCTGGCCTTCCAGGAAGAAGACCCGCAAAACTGCCGCGCACTCCTTGACATGGAAGAGGAGGAGCGTTTCTGTGTCGCTATCGCCATAGGGCGGGCAGCTGCCGGCAAGGAGCCTCACCAGGCCAATTGGGATCACATCCGGGTCTTTGACTGACCCCTGTCCCCGCCTGACAGGTTATCTTCCGGCGCCTTGAGTCAGAGCCCTTCGTGTTATGATGAAGCATCCGGTTTTGCGGATGGAGGTGTTATATGAATGGGACCCTGTGGCCCTTTGTTTCTATTCTGGCGTCACTTGGCGCCTTTGGCATCGGCTTTTATTTCTATTCAGGAATCAAAAAGCTGCCCAGCGCCAATGAGGAAATCGACCATTACGGCAAGTTGATTCGTGACGGCGCCATGGCCTTTCTGCGGACGGAGAACCGGATTCTCCTGCGCTTTGTCCTGGCCACCGCGGTCATCATCAGCCTTTTCCTGCCGCCTGTCTGGCAGAGCCAGTCCCTGCTCATCAACCTGGGCATGGGGCTTTGCTATATCTGCGGCGCTGTCATATCCGGCCTGGCAGGCTACGTGGGTATGCGGGTGGCAACTGTGGCCAACGTCAAGACGGCCTCCGAGGCCTCGCGCGGCCTGACCCATGCCTACCGGGCAGGCTTTCGCGGCGGCGCCGTCATGGGACTTGCCATAGTCGGTTCCTGCCTTTTGGGCTCCTCGATTGTCTACCTGATCTTCCCCCATAACCCCAACTTCCTCCTGGCTTTCAGCTTTGGTGCCAGCTCTCTGGCTCTCTTTGCCAAGGCAGGGGGCGGGATCTTCACAAAAACCGCTGACATCGCGGCCGACCTGACCGGCAAGATTGAACTGGGCATCCCCGAGGACGACCCCAGGAACCCCGCCGTCATTGCCGACAATGTGGGCGATAATGTGGGGGACGTGGCCGGCATGGGCGCGGATCTCTTTGATTCCAATGTTGCCGCCATCGCGGCGGCTCTGGTTCTGGCCCTGGACCTCAGCCAGGCACCCTTCATCTTCATGATTTCAGCCATGGGCCTTGTGGCCTCCATGATCGGCGTCTTCGCCTCCAATGTCAGGGAAGGCGGCAGCCCGGGCCGGGCCCTCAACCGGGGCACCTACCTGACGACGGCCATCTTCTTTATCCTGACCCTGGCCACCAGCCTTATTTTCCGCTTTGAACTGCGCTTCTGGGGGGCGGCCATGATCGGCCTCCTGGCAGGCACAGTCATCGGAATTTCATCGGAGTTCTTCACCTCTGATGAAGGCAAGCGGGTTCAGTCGGTTGCACGGATTTCACAGCAGGGACCCGCCTTTACCATCCTGGCCGGCTTCAGCAACGGACTCCTGTCAAGCTTCCCTTCTCTTTTCGGGATTGGCGCCGCCGCCCTGGCCGCCTACAGGCTCTGCCTGCCCCTGGGGCCGGATTATGCCCTCTTCGGCATTGCCCTTTCAGCGGTGGGCATGCTCTCCATCATCGGGCTGGTCACCGCCAACGATGCCTACGGGCCTATCGTGGATAACGCCCGCGGCCTGTCGGAAATGAGCGGGCTGGGGGATCGGGTCCTCCAGGTGACAGATGAACTGGATGCCGCAGGCAATACAGCCAAAGCCATCACCAAGGGTTTCTCCATCGGGGCGGCCGGCCTGACCGTCATCGCCCTCCTGGCCGCTTACCGGGAGACTCTGACCAACATCGTGGGTCACGACCTCCTGGCCGGCTTTGATATTCTGGATCCTCTGGTCTTCTTCGGCATGATCGTAGGGGTCGGTGTCCCGGCCGTTTTCTCAGCCATGCTCATGACGGGCGTCAACCGTAATGCCGACCGCATGGTCAACGAGATCCGACGGCAGTTTGATCAGATACCGGGCCTCAAGGAAGGCAAATCCGGTATCCAGCCGGATTACAACCGCTGCATTGACCTTGCCGCGGTCGGCGCTCTGAAAGAGCTCCTGCCCGCAGGCGTCATGGCTATCGGAGTGACCCTGGCGGTCGGCTTCATCGGCGGCGTTCATGCCGTAGCCGGCTATCTGGCCGGCAACATCCTGAGCGGCGTCCTCCTGGCCCTGCTCATGAGCAACGCGGGCGGCATGTGGGACAACGCCAAGAAGTATGTCGAGGCCGGAAATTTCGGCGGCAAGGGCTCCGAAGCCCACAGGGCGACCATCATCGGTGATACGGTCGGCGATCCTTTCAAGGACACGGCCGGCCCCTCCATCAATACCCAGATCACGGTCGTCTCCCTTGTATCATCCCTGGCTGCGGGTCTCTTCGCGGCCTTCTCACTATTTGGTTAGGAGGATCCCGCAAGGATCCGCTGACAAGAAGATAAGGAAAGGAACTGTGCTTATGCATCCCTTACATGGAAAATGGAAGATCGTCGCGCATACGTCTTTCGGCGACCTGCCAAGTGTCAATGAGATTATTGTGGAGGGAGATACCTTTCACGGCGTCATGCACGATGAGAAATCCGGCAAGGATTACGATATCGTCAAGGGCAAGATCGACGGAAACCATTTCACCCTGGAGACATCCATGAGCTTTGTTGTCTTCTCAATCAAGGTGGATTTGGAAGGCACCCTGTCTGAAGACCAGAAACACATGAGCGGTACTGTGACCGCCATGTCCAAGACCGGGACTTTTGAAGGCGAAAAAATCGAAGACTGAAAAGCCTGACGGGCGGTCAGTTCTCCTGGTCGCCCGTTTGCGGCAAAGTTTCCTCAAGTGACAGCTGGCCGGCATAATCTGATTTGGACAACTGGGGGATCTGATAGATCTCTTTATAGCCCTCAAAGAGCCGGGCAAAGGACTGTTCCTTGCGGTAGCTCTGCAGGAAGGCGTGGTGGTCCAGGCTGTCACGCGAAAGCTCGATCATGCTGACAGCGATGTTGGAGCAGTGGTCAGCCATCCGCTCCATACTGGTCAGAATATCCATGAAAACAAAGCCCAGCTCCAGGGTACATTGCCCCACCTGCAGCCGCTGGACATGGCGGGCCTGGAGTTCATCCGTCAGATCGTCAATCACTTCCTCCAGGGGCTCCACGTGGGTGGCAAGCTCCAGGTCATCCTGGACAAAGGCCTGAACCGTGATATCAATCAGCTGGTTGAGGGCCAGGGTATAGACCGCCAGCTCCTCGACCGCCCCTTCTGAAAATATAATCTGCTTTTCGGCCATTTCCTTGCCTGAGTAAGCCAGGCTGAGGGCGTGGTCCGACATGCGCTCAAAGTCGCTGAGGCTTTGCATGATCAGGGTCAATTCACGTTTATCCCGATCGCTCAGCTGGCGGGCGCTGATCTGGACCAGATAGGTTCCCAGGCGGTCTTCATACTGGTCGACCAGATCCTCCAGAGCCCGGCTCTCCTTATAATTCTGCGCGTCAAAATGACCGATCAGGGCAATGCACAGGGCGTACTGCCTGCGGACCAGGCCGGCCATCCGATTGACCAGTTGCCTGCTCTGGCTGACAGCGAAGCCCGGGGTCTCCAGAAAACGGGCGTCCAAGGCCGCAAAATTATCTGTCTCTTCCGCAGGGTCCAGGGCCTCTCCGGCCCTGGCGGGAGTGATCCAGGTGACAAATTTGACCAGGAGGCCGCGCAGGGGCAGGAAGAGGGCTGTCGCCCCAATTTTGTAGGCTGTATTCAGGATGGCGATGTCAACCGGATTAGGGTTGTGGGCCAGGAATTCCAGGGGTTTAAGAAAATTCACCAGATAAAAGGCCGACATGAAAACGAAGGTCCCCATGACATTGAAGACCAGGTGGATCAGGGCCGCCCGTTTGGCGTTTTTGGAAGTGTTGACGCTGGAGATCAGGGCCGTGACACAGGTCCCGATGTTCTGCCCCATGATGATGGGGACTGCCGCTCCGTAGGTGACCGCTCCGGTCAGCGAGAAGGCCTGCAGGATTCCGATGGATGCAGAGGAGCTCTGGATGACTGCCGTCAGGACCGCACCCACCATGAGACCCACCCAGGGGTTGGTGAAGGCGATAAACAAACGTTGAAAAGACGGATGCTCTGCAAGCGGCAAGACCGCACCGCTCATCGTTTGCATCCCGAGCATGAGAATGACGAATCCAACTGTAATACGGCTGATATTACGCTTACGGTTATCCTTGGAGAACAAGATGGTAGCGACAGCCAGAACCGCGAGCAAGGGGACGAAAAATGATGGGTTAAATATCCTCAGAAATGAGTTGTTGACGTGGATGGTCCCCAAGCTCAAGATCCAGGCAGTCACCGTAGTTCCTATGTTAGCGCCCATGATCAAACCGACTGTTTGGGCTAAAGGTAACAAGCCTGCATTGACCAGCCCTACAACCATGACAGTCGTAGCGGACGACGACTGAATAATGGCTGTGATCCCTGCTCCCAGAAGAACAGCCCTGATGGGATTCGAGGTCACTCGTTCCATCACAACCTTGAGACGCGATCCTGACGCCAGCATCAAACTGTCGCTCATCTCGTTCATCCCATAAAGAAAAAGAGCCAGTCCTCCGAAGAGGGTTATTATTGAGAATATATCCATGTTTACCCGGCTGGCGTCAACGTCCGAACAAGCCCAACCTCGGTTATTATACTCAATAATGCCGGTCTTGCGTAGCCCGCGGTCCCGCCGGTTGGCAAGATCTCCGATGCTATACTGTTCAGTAAGATTAAAGACAAAGGATCGACAGCGATGATCACAGTAATTGGCAGCTTGAACATGGACTTGGTGGTCACAGCCAAACGCGCCCCTGAGCAAGGAGAAACGGTGACGGGCATAAGCTTCGATCAATTCCCGGGCGGCAAGGGAGCCAATCAGGCTCTGGCGGCCGCGAGGAGCGGGGCCCAAACGGCCCTGGCCGGCCGGGTCGGCCGGGACGCTTTCGGCCAGGCCCTGATCCAGGCCCTGTCCCGGGATTCCCTGGACCTGTCCGCCCTCAAAGAAGTAGCGGAAGCCCCTACCGGCATCGCGGCCATTACAGTGGATGAGGCCGGCCACAACCGGATTGTGGTTGTACCGGGAGCCAACGGCACCTTCAGCGCCTCCCAGATGGAGGCCTTCCGCCCCCTGCTGGCCGCATCCAACGTCCTCCTCCTGCAGTTCGAGATCCCCATGGATGCCGTTGAAGCAGCCATAAGCCTGGCCCGTGAAGAAGGCACCTTCTGCATGGTCAATCCCGCTCCGGCAGAGCCTTTGGCAGATCACCTCTATCCTCTGATTGATCTTCTGACCCCCAATGAAACGGAGCTGTCCCAGCTGACCGGAGAGAGCGATTGGCGCCTGGGCGGCCGGAAGCTGATTGCCAGGGGCCTGGAAACCCTGGTGGTGACTTTGGGTGCCCAGGGTTCTTTGGCCATGAAGGCAGATGTCCAGCAGCTGACCCCCGCCTACCGGGTCAGGATGGTCGACTCAACCGCGGCTGGTGATTGTTTCAACGGGAGCCTGGCGGCCGGAATCGACGCCATGATGGGACCCAAGGCCCCCGGCAGACGGCACTTCAAGCCCAGCCTGGAAGAGCTGGCCCCTGCCCTGGACCGGGCATCACGGGCGGCAGCCATATCCGTCACCCGCAGGGGAGCCCAGCCTTCCATCCCTCTGGCAGAGGAAATCGACGATTTCGACGCCTGGTATCCCCTCCACCGCCTATGAGAAGGAAACAGCCCATCTTTCTCTCCTGCTCCCCGGAAGGCCTGCTGATCGACTGCCTCTTTACCTACAACCGCCGGGCTTTTCTGCCCCTCCAAAAAGAGAACCTCCAAGGACGCCCCGTCTCTGATCTGATCGAAGAGGGCATCGCCGGCAACTGGTCCGGTTCCTTTGAAATGACCGCCCCCCTGCAGGAGGCTCTTTCAAGCTTCTGTCAAAAGACCGGGGATCCCGACTTCTTCTCCAGGTCTGACCGCCTGCCTGTCCAAGTCCGCATCAGCCGATACGAAAAGGGCTGGCTGCCGCCCTCCCTGGCCTCTTTGAAGAACTTCCTGTCCGGCAGGAGGCGGCCTGCCCGTATCTATGTCAGAAAAAGCCTCATTCTGCCGGCCCACGCGGCAAGTCCCCTCCACCGCCGCCTCTGGGGCATCCTGAAAACAGGTCAGCTGGAGAGCATGGGCTTCAACTGGAGCCTCATGCACCCCGGCTATATGACCATCCCCCTGGACACACCCCCCCACCGCCTTTTACAGGTGGCCGCCCACGAAGCCGGCCATCTTCTGGGCCTGGGCGACGCCTACGCGGCCTGGTACCGTTTCTTCCGGGCAGCGCCTGACACCAGGGGCTTTATGATGCGTGACAATTCAAACGTACAGAGCCTGGAAGTGGCCATGGTTCTTGGTGCCCACACAAGCGGCCGTATGCAGTACTTTCCCCGCCGCCTGCGGTCAGGGAAAAAAGGTAACAAGCAGCCCCTGTAAGGGTCCTCAAGCGGCCCCGATTGTCATCGGAGCCCCGGTAGTCTATTCTGTTCTTTAGCCTTCCATAAGGCTTATCCGGCCAGACCGGAAATACACGTCAAGGAGGAACTGGTATGCCTAATCAAAAATTGAGCCAAGATCTGCAATCTGCAGACCATAAGAAAGAGCAGGTTCTGGACACGACGCAAGCCGGCGCTGATGACGGACCGGACATGCATGCCTTCTGGCACAGCAGTTCCCACGTCCTGGCCCATGCGGTCAAGAGCCTTTGGCCTGAAACCAAGCTGGCCATCGGGCCTGCCATCGAGCAGGGTTTCTATTACGACTTTGACCGGGAGGGCGGCTTTTCAGCCGAAGACCTGGAAGCCATCGAGGCAAAGATGAAAGAGATCATCAAGGCCAACTACAAGATCGAACGCTTCACCCTTCCCCGTGACCAGGCCATCGACTACGTAAAATCCACAGATGAGCCCTACAAGCTGGAAATGGTTCTGGCTCTGCCCGAAGACGAGGAAATCTCCTTCTATCGTCAGGGGGATTTCACGGACCTTTGTGCCGGCCCCCACCTGCGCTACACCAAACAGATCAAGGCCTTCAAGCTGACCTCTGTTTCGGGCGCCTATTGGCACGGGGATGAAAAAAATAAGATGCTGACCCGCATCTATGGCATCTCCTTCCCCAGGAAGGAGGACCTGGACAAGCACCTGGCCATGCTGGAGGAGGCCAAGGCCCGCGACCACCGCAAACTGGGCCGCGAGCTTGAGCTTTTCATGATGTCGGAGGCCGGACCCGGCTTCCCCTTCATGCTGCCCAAGGGTATGGTCCTCCGGGATCTCCTGGTGGACTACTGGAAGAAGCTCCACGACAAGGCCGGCTATCAGCTGATCTCCACCCCCATCATCCTGTCCAGGACTCTGTGGGAAGAGTCGGGTCACTGGGATCATTACAAGGACAACATGTACACGGTCAAGATCGACGAAGAGGACTACGCCGTCAAACCCATGAACTGTCCGGGAGCCATGCTGGTCTACAAGAGCAAGCCCCACTCATACCGGGATCTGCCCATCCGCATGGGTGAACTGGGCCTGGTGCACCGGCATGAGAAGTCGGGCGCCCTGCACGGCATGATGCGGGTGCGGGCCTTTACCCAGGATGACGCCCATCTCTTCATGACCCCTGACCAGATGGCGGACGAAATCGGCGGCATTGTCCGCCTGATCGATGACCTCTACCGGAGCTTCAACTTCGATTACCGGGTGGAGCTTTCAACCCGGCCGGAGAATGCCATGGGTTCCCTGGAAGACTGGAACCTGGCCGAGAAGGTCCTCAAGGGTGTCCTGGATGACCTGGGCGCTGACTACACCATCAACGAAGGCGACGGTGCCTTCTACGGACCCAAGATCGACTTCCATGTCCGGGACGCCATCGGCCGCAGCTGGCAGTGCGGAACCATCCAGCTGGACTTCCAGATGCCCCAGCGCTTTGACCTGGAGTATGTGGGGTCCGACGGTGAAAAACACCGGCCCATCGTAGTCCACCGGGTTGCCTACGGTGCCCTGGAACGCTTCATGGCCATTCTGATCGAGCACTTCGCGGGCAAATTCCCCTTCTGGATGTCGCCCGACCAGATCCGGGTTCTCTCCATCTCCCAGCAGAACATGGACTACGCCGCAGATGCGGTCGCAAAACTCAAAGAGGCAGGCCTGCGGGTCCAAGCGGATGTCCGGGATGAGAAAGTCGGCTACAAAATCAGGGAGGCCCAATTGGCCAAGGTCCCCTACATGCTGATCGTCGGCGACAAGGAAAGCCAGGAAGGGACCGTGTCGGTCCGCAGCCGGGACCAGGGTGACCTGGGCACCATGCCGCTTGAAGATTTCATTGAAAGGGCCAGAGCTGAGAACCAATCAGGCCTTTAGTCAGCATGAAACAGGCATTGAAAGAGGCTGCCTCCCGGGGAGACAGCCTCTTTTTCATGATCCGGTGAAAATCGGGTCACGCATCCTGCAGAAGGATTCCGTCCCGCATCTGGTAGGTCACATCCACCATATCCATGATCTCGCGGTCATGGGTCACGATGGCGACACAGTAGTTATCATGGTGGGCAAGGTCGGCCAACAGTTCAATGATGGCCCTGGCCGTTGCCGTATCCAGGTTGCCCGTCGGCTCGTCTGCCAGGATCAGGTCGGTATCCATGGCCAGGGCCCGGGCGATGGCAACGCGCTGCTGTTCCCCGCCCGAGAGCATGGAGGGGAAGCGGTTGAACTCCTCCTCTCCCAGATGCACGCTGCGAATATAGTCCTGGGCACGCTTCCTGGCTTCACGCGGCTTGATGCCGTGCAGTTCCATGGGGTACATGACGTTCTCCAGGGCGGTAAGCAAGGGGAAGAGGCGGAAGCTCTGGTAAATGATGGCCACCTGTTCGCGACGATACTTATCAAGGTCCAGATCCCGGGTGGATTGGCCGCGGAAATAAACATGGCCCTGCCTGGGAAGATCCAAACCCGCCATCAAAGAGAGCATGGTGGATTTGCCGCTCCCGCTCTTTCCCATGATGGCATAGATCTTGCCCTGCTCGAAGCTGCAGCTGACATTCTCAAGCGCCTCTACCGTCTGATAGCGGTTGACGTAGCTGTATTGAACGGAATCCAGGCGGATGATCGACATGTCTTGATCCTCTTATTCTTTCTCACTTAAGACGCTTAAGGCCGACTTGCGGTTCTGCAGGATGATGGAGATGAAGGCGCTGGCGACATAACCCATCATGAAGGCATAGGTCTTGACTGACAGGAGTTCGGCAGGTCCCCGCAAAAACAGCCACAAGACGGCTCCTATCCCGCCCCCCAGCAGGAGGAGGAGGGCCTGTTCACCGAAGATGGTTCGGAAGATGGCGCTCTTTTTGGTTCCCAGGCTTCGCATGAGGGCAATATTTTCGCGCCTGGCCCTGACTGACAGGAAGCCCGTCAGAAGGCCCAGCAGCATGACCAGGACAAGGAGAACCGGGTAGAGCAGTTCCAGATAGAAGCTCCTCTGATCGATCGAGCGGACTGACTCCAAAAACTGGGAATCTTCTAGGACAATACTAGAGCTCAGACTGCCCTTGACCCCCGGTCCGGAAAAACCGTTGACCTCAAGCGAATCCCGGACCTCAGTCAGCCTGGCGGGATCTTTTATCTTGAAGGTCATGGACGAAAGGTAGTAATTATCCAGACTGATGTCCAGAATCTGCTGGTCATTAAACTCTTTCCAAAAGCCGAAGGGCACCCGATATCTCCCCGTCTCCAGTTCCAGATCGGCCCTGCCCATCTCCTGCAGAATAGTCCTGAGGGACGAATTCTCAGGTTCCAGGGCGCCCAGCGGCAGGGGGGCGTAGATATGATTCCAGGCCGTCAAACCTTTAAATGAACCGACCACCTCTGCCTCCATGAACCGAAGAGAGGGCGAGTGCGCTTCGTAGAAGTGATCCTGGGTATAGAAGCTGATGGTGTCCCCGTACTCAATGCCATAGGCACTCATCATGGCGTCGGGTATGATCACCGGCAGTATGTCCCAGTCCCTGCGGCTGAATCGCTCCTGGCTCCACCCTTCCATGAAGCTGCCAAGAAATTGGGAAAAGAGGAACTCCGGAGCCTGACTCACCTGATCCGTGAAAACGATGTTGGGCTGATAGTACAAGGCTGCCAGTACATTTTCCAACTGGTAGGAACTGGTAATGATGGGCATGTCCTGGGCATCCCCGGGGGAGCCGTCCGCATGCCGGTCAACCCCCAGATATTGATAGTGGGTCTTGTAGCTGTAAGCTACCTCCTCTATCCCCTGGACATGGTCCAGGAGAGTTTTCGCCTGGCTGTTGGGAATCACCAGTTGATCGGAGAAGTGTCCGTCCCTCTTGGAGGCATAGCCTGTCAGGACCGTCCCCTCATGGAGTTCATTCCGCGCAAGCTTATAGGAAGTGAGCATTTGCGGGATGGAAGCCAGGAAGAGGAGGGTGGTCACTGCCAGGAGAAGAGTGAGAAAAGAGCGCCCCTTGCTTCTGCGCATGGCCAGAAGAGCCTGCCGCAAGGACCCCCGAAAGGCAACCGATGAATCTTTGACAGGGCGGGGAATATGAACCTTCTCCCGATGGCTGATCAGACGACCGCTTATGGTCCGCTCGGCAAAATAGAGCAGGAGACCCAGAGCCAGAACCAGAACCGCCAGGCCGACGGCGACGGCAAAGCCATAGGACAGGCTAATGACCGGACTGAAGGACTTGACCAGGCCATGGAAACCATCGCTGTAGCGAATGTCCACCACCTGAAGGTCAGAGACAAAATCAAGGACGTAGGAAACCAGGTCCTCCGCATAATGCATGCCAATGAGAATCCCGCCTGTAACGGCCGCCAAACTGATGAGGCCGGAGCCCGCAAGGAGATAGCGCCGGCTCTCCTTTTTGGTGGCGCCGAAGCTGCGCATGATACCGACAGCCTCGCGCTGGGAACCGGCGTACTGATAGGCGAAGAAGATGAGAACGGACAGGGTCAGAAAGAAAGTGATGATCGAAAGGGCAACGGAGGCCTTGCGGACGACCGAAATGGAATCCGCCATGGTCTGGTAGCCCTGGTCATAGGCGGTGACGACGATGTCGTCGGACAGGTAGGGCTGGATCTCTGAAAGGAAGCTTGCCGTACTGCCGTTCTCAATGGTTGCCTGTCCCAGGTTGGTGTCGTAGCCGGTAGGCCGGGCGTTGACCGCGGCTGCGGCCACGTAGATATTCTCATGGTAGTTCTCATGGTAGCCGACAATACCGACGATCTCATAAGTCTCCTGACGGGTCAGCTCCAGGCCCCACTCATAAAAGCCGGCAACAGCCTCTTCTGGCATAAGGACAGTCAAGTCATCGCCAAGCTCCAGCTCCAGGCGGTTGGCCACCGTGGTGGAGATCACCGCCAGCTTCTTACCCGCCTCCGCCTCTTCTCTTGTAAAAAGGCGTCCCGCTTCCAGAAGAAGATAGTTCTGATGAAATTCTTCGATCTCTGAGAGATCTTTGACGCTGTAAACGGGCAGGGCACGGTTCATGGCGTCATAATAAGCGGCAATTTCATAATAAATGGCTGTCTCAGGTGTCAGAGGGTCCTGGTCGGGCCTGACCTCGCAGAAGGGGCTGATGGCGCCTGTATCAATGCCGTGATCTTCTGCCCTGCTGCTGTAAAAGGGGACGATCTGTAAGGCCAGTCCGCTCCCATCAAGGTTCATGTTTTGCGTATGAATGATGTAAGTGGCACCCTGGTCGGGCTCAAAGCCCACTTCTTCGAAGCTGCCCTGGAAATAGATGGTTCGACCGGGCTCGTAGGGCTTCATGGAATACAAGGTTTCCACGACTTTCCCAGTATAGGAGCCTTGAGCGTTGTAAGGCCGAAGGCCGGTTACCAGGAAGACACCCGTATAAGCGTAGCGCGAACTCCTTGCCTTGGACATGAAGCCCTGGGCGGATCCGTAGGAGACACTGGAGGGCTGCCAGTCTTTGACATGCACATTGGATGCCAGGGCATCAAAATCGATGGCCTCAAGATCTGCCAGAACCTCCGAAGAGAGGTAGCCCTCTCCTGTTCCGCCTACATCCCGATACTTGAGTGTCACGATGGTCGTGAAAACCTGGTTGCTGTCCCGCAGGATGGCCCTGCTGGCGAACCAGGTGTTGAGGGAAAGGAAGAGAAAGACCGTGACTGCCGCAATCAAAAGAAGGAAGAGGCCCGTGCGCACGGGTGTTCTGACCGTGCTTTTGATACTGTTTCGGAAATTCACCTTCAGCCTCCCTGCGGATAATCCAATCAACAGCATAACACACCGCCATAAAAAAACCGGATAATCCGGTAACTCAAAGCCCCATGTCCAACCCGCACTTACATGAAAAAGAGGCTGTCCCTGACACTTGCCAGTTTTTGAGACAGCCTCTTATTTATCAATCAGGCCGGGGCGATCTCCAGAGCCAGCTCCATCATCTGCCGGTAGCCTTCCTGGCGGGCCTCCGGGGTGTCGGACTCCTGGGTCAGGATGTGATCGCTGACCGTGAACATGCCCAGGGCCCGCTTGCCAAACTGCCTGGCCTTCATGTAGAGGCCGGCCGATTCCATCTCAGCGCAGAGAGCGCCGTAGTCCATGAGGTTCTTGAAGACCGGATCGGGCAGGTTGGTGTAAAACTGATCCGAGCTGAGAACGGTTCCCGCATGGACCCGGATCCCCATCTCTTTGGCCTTGGCATAGGCCTCAATCAGGAGATCGAAATCAGGGGTGGGGCAGAAGTCGTAGGGTCCGAAGAGGCCATGATTGATCTTGGAATCTGTATTGGCGGCCGTGGCCAGAACCAGGTCGTGCAGATGGATATAGGGCTGCATGGCGCCTGTGCTGCCGATCCGGATAATGGTCTCAACTCCGTAAAAGGCGTAAAGTTCGTGAATATAAATCATGGAGGAGGGAATGCCCATCCCCGACCCCATGACCGAGACACGCTTGCCTTTGTAAAAACCTGTATAACCCAGCATGCCGCGCACCTGGTTGAAGAGGATAGGCTGGTCCAGGTAAGTCTCAGCCACAAATTTGGCCCGGAGCGGGTCGCCCGGCATCAGGACGGTAGAGGCGATTTCGTCGGGGCTTTTGGCTTGGATATGGGGGGTTGGGATACTCATGGCAGTTCCTTTCTCTCTTGCGCTTTCTTTAATGATCAGGCCTTTGGATCAGGCTGCTACAATCATAACAGAATCCTCCTGCCCCTCGTGTCCAAGCTCTTTGTGTGAGAGAATTGAGGCCAGTTGGAAGGAAACCTGATTGATGCGGATAAAAGCCCGGAACAACCATAAGGACACCAGCCCCCCTTCGTTTCTTGGGGTTCTGATCTTTTTTTCTCTTTCAGGGGCCCTCCTGCTGGCTTTGATGCTTTTGCGGGCGGCCGCCTTCAAAAACCCGTCCCTGGCCGACGCTTATACCCGCTCCGTCTTCAGGCCCCTGGCAGCTGTCTGGACCAGATTCCAGGGCTTGCTTCCCTTTTCCCTGACGGAATTCCTGCTGATTCTGGGCAGCCCTGCCCTTCTTATTCTTCTGATCCTGGCCCTGATCCGCCTGATACGAAGGCCCCACTACCGCCTCCGCCGCCTGCTGAAAAAGAGCCTGAGCCTCCTGGCAATAGCCGGTCTCCTCCTGAGCTTATTCCTGGTCTTTCACGGCATCAATTACGCCCGTTCCCCCTTGGCCCAGGACCTGTCTTTATCCGTCCGTCAGAGGCCCGTCCATGAGTTGGAGGAGGCGGTCCGCCTGCTGGCCAAGGCCGCCAGCCAGACCCGGGAAGAGGTGGATGAATCGGAAGAGGGTCTGGCCGACCCTGGCTCCCTGGCCCATATGTGGGAGACAGCCTATGTGGGCTGGGACCTGGCCGCGGTCCGCTGGCCTGCCCTGGCAAGCAGTGTCCGGGCCCGGCCCAAGGGGGTGCTCCTGTCTCACTACTGGTCCTACACCAATATCGTGGGTCTCTATATGCCCCTCCTGGTTGAGCCCAATGTCAATATTGACCAACCCGCCTTCATGATTCCCATGACAGCGGCCCATGAAATCGCTCACGCACAGGGCTTTGCCCGTGAAGGGGATGCCGATTTCGCGGCCTTGCTCAGCTGCCTGTCCCACCCGGACCCCGCCTGGCGTTACTCGGGCCTCATGGGAGCCTGGAAAAGCGCCGGCAACCGCCTGTTGCAGGAAGATCCAGATCTTTGGCGGCAAATCTGGCAGGAAGAGCTGTCCCCTGCCGTCAAGAGAGACCTGGCGGCTGAATCTGCCTATTGGGAGGCTTTCCAGACGCCGGTCGCCGACCTGTCCGACAAGGTCAACGACACCTATTTGAAGGCCAACAAGGAGGAAGAGGGCGTCAAGAGCTACGGCCAGGTTGTCGATCTCCTGCTTGCCTTCCTGGAGGACCCCGGGGCCGCTGACCTCTTCTTTTCCAATCCCCCTGCAGACCAGGCGGGTTAACTTGACAATACTCTATCCGGTTATAGAATGAGGGGCATGGGGAGTTAGAGGTATGGTATTTTCTTCACTGATTTTTTTATATGTTTTTTTACCAATCTGCCTGATCGCGGTCTGGCTGACCTCCAGCATCCGCCTGCAAAATGCCATTCTCCTGACCGCTTCACTCTTCTTTTACGCCTGGGGTGAACCTGTTTACATCATCCTGCTCCTGATCACCACCCTGGTTATCTGGCTTTGCGGCCTTTTCCTGGGTAAGGCGCGGACCACGGCAGGCCGCCGGGGCTTTCTGGTGGCGGCCATCATCATCTCCCTGTCCAGTCTCCTCTACTTTAAATACACAGGTTTCCTGGTTGAGATCTTCAACCTGCTGCCCTTTGTCAACCTGCCTGTCCCCAGGATTTCCCTGCCCATCGGGATTTCCTTTTACACCTTTCAGGCTTTGACCTACATCATCGACCTCTACCGGGGTGAGATCAAAATCCAGCGTTCCTACGCCCGCTTTCTCCTCTACGTCTCCCTCTTCCCCCAGCTGATTGCCGGCCCCATCGTCCGCTATGCCGATGTTGAGAAGGAGCTGCACCGCAGGAAGATCACCCTGGAAGGCATGTCCGCAGGTATCACCCGCTTTCTGGGAGGCCTTGCCAAGAAGGTCCTGATCGCCAACTACGCCAGTGAGATCGTCGAACTCTGCCTGGAGTCGGAACACTTCGCCCAGGTCAGCTCGGCGACGGCCATCCTGGGCATGGTAGCCTTTGCCATCCAGATCTACTTTGACTTTTCCGGCTATTCCGATATGGCCATCGGTCTGGGTCTCATGTTCGGCTTTCATTTCCTGGAGAACTTCCGCTATCCCTACATCGCGACGACCATCACGGAGTTCTGGCGGCGCTGGCACATCTCGCTCAGCACCTTCTTCCGCGATTATGTCTACATCCCCCTGGGCGGCAACCGGCGTTTCCGCCTTCGCAACACCTTCCTGGTCTGGTTTTTGACCGGCCTCTGGCACGGAGCCAATATCAACTTCGTTCTCTGGGGCCTCTATTACTTCCTCCTGCTCATGTTTGAACGGGCCCTCATCCTGCCCTACAAGGAAAAAATTCCCAGGCTCCTGGGCCACCTTTGGACCATGCTGGCCGTCCTCGTAGGCTGGAGCCTCTTCTATTTCACGGATATGGGGCGTTTGCAGACCTTCTGGACCCGGATCTTCTCCCCGGGCCTTGCGGGCTTTGCCGATATCGAGGCCAGGATCCTCTGGAAACAGCATATCCTCTTTATTCTGGTGGCTGCCCTCTTCTCCACCCCCCTCCTGCACTGGCTGCGCAAGCGCCTGTCGCGGCCGCTCAGGCAGCTGCAGACATCCCCCCTGGGCGGAATTCTTCAGACCGCGGGCGTCCTGATCCTGCTCCTGATCTCGACTGCCGCCCTGGTGGCATCCAGTTACAACCCCTTCCTCTATTTCCGCTTCTGATTTGCTAGGATGGTCTTATGAAAACACGTCAGTCCAATCACACCATGACCGTCCTCTCCTTTCTGGTCGCCCTTCTGGTTATCGGTGTCCTGCATCTGATCATCCCTGAGGAGGATATCTCCCTGGATGAGGGTCGGAGCCTGAACCATTTCCCCAAGCTTATCTATGCCGATGCATTGACCGGCCAGTCAGCTGTCAAGATCGAGAAATGGTACAACGACCAGTTTCCCTTCCGCCAGTCCTTTATCCAGGCGGGCAAGGCCTGGCGGTCGGTCGCCTATCCCAACCTTAACGCGGACGGCCTGGCTATCTATCTGATTCCTGACGAGCAGGGCGTTCCCATCCCCGAACCTGAGCCGACAGAACCTCCGGCCACCGAGCCCTCCACAGGACCGACCGAGCCCCAGGGCACCGATCCGACGGATCCTCCGGAGCCGACCGAGCCGCCCCTGCCGCCTCCTCTGGATCCCGTGGATGATGTGATTTCAACCAAGCTCCTGCTCATCATCAACCAGCGGGCCATGGAGCGTTATTACGGAAATGAAGAGCGGCTCAAGACCTATGCCGGCAAGCTCAATACCCTGGATCAAAAACTGGGGGACGGTGTTCAGCTCTACAGCCTGATCGCGCCGACGGCCATCGAACTCTTCGCCCCGGACGAACACCACTCGGGCTATTCATCGCAGAAGCTCTGCATCGGGATTGTCAACGAGGCCCTGGACGACAAGGTCATCAGCGTCAACGCTTACGACAAGCTGCTCTTTAACCGGGACCGCTACATCTATTACCGGACCGACCATCACTGGACCGGCCTGGGCGCCTATTACGCCTATACGGCCTTCTGTGAATCAGCCGGTCTCCAGGCGACCGCCCTTGAGGATATGGAGCATTACCAGATCGAGGGAACCTACCTGGGTTCGCTTTACCGGGTATCCAAGAACGAGGTTCTCAAGAACAACCCGGACACGACCGAGGGCTGGAAGCCCAATGCCGAATACACGGCAACCGCCTGGGACAACAGCGAGATGACCGTCACCTATAAGATCCGCCTCAACGATGAGCGCATCAAGGGCAGCAACAGCTACCTGAATTTCTCCGGCGGAGACCGGGCTCTTCTGAAAATCGAGACCGATCACACCATCGGCCGCAAGATCCTGGTGGTCAAGGACTCCTTCGGCAATGCCTTCGTCCCCTACCTGGCTAACCATTTCGACGAGGTCTATGTAGTGGACCCCCGCTACTATGTCCGCAGCATCAATAAACTGGTAGCGGACAACGGAATCACCGATGTCCTCATCCTCAATTACATGTTCGGCACTTCAAACGCCACCTGGCTCAAGGGGTTTGACCTCATTGCCAAGTGAGAGGGATCCGGCCTGCCAGACTGAAGCCATCCCACCCAAAGGAAAGGAATCAACTTATGCGCATCACCATCCCCCAGCTTCCGGCCTCACAAAATGATTTTGTCGCCCTGGCTACCGATCAGATGAAAAGGCCCGAAGGAACCGCTGCCCTGCTGATCGTAGCCCTCAAGGTCTATACCCAGGACCGCCAAATTGGCCTGGAAATGTTGAATTTCCTCCACGGTCCCCGACCCATGTCTGTACGCGACCAGCAATTCCTCCGGGACAGGCTCATGGACAAGCCCTATCTTCCGGACTCTTATTGTGTCGGTGCCAAACCTGAAAATAATTACCAGCCGGATCTACCTCTGACCATCGAAGTCCTCTCCGACCCCATACCGGCCGAGAGCGATGAATTCAAGCGCCTTCGCATGATCTCCTCCGGGGCGGACAGCCCCCGCATCGTCACCCTGCGCCGCAAGGCTTCAGGCGATGATTGGTTTCTCTGGGACTACCCGGCCATTGTGACAGGCATCCGGATCCCGGTCGAGGAGGATCCCTGGGCCTGAATCCCTCTTTCTGTACATCTATAAAAAAACCGCCCGGAGGCGGTTTTTTTATAGCCTGGCAAGGCCGCTGGCAAGGGCCGCATCAAAGACTGCCTTGGCCACCGTATCCTTGACCGCAGGATCCATGGCATCGGGCAGGATTCTCTGGTCTGTCAGCTGATCCTCCGGGATCATGTCGGCCAGAGCCTGGGCGGCCGCCCGTTTCATATCATCATTAATATCGGAAGCCCGGGCGTCAAAGGTTCCCCGGAAAATGGCGGGGAAGGCCAGGACATTGTTGATCTGGTTGGGATAATCCGACCGGCCGGTCGCCATGATGGCGGCTCCCGCCTCCAAAGCTTCCCGGGGGTCGATTTCGGGGTCGGGATTGGCACAGGCAAAAACGATGGGATCCTGGGCCATGGACCGGACCATATCTCCCGTAACGGTGCCCGGGCCTGACAGGCCGATGAAGACATCAGCCCCCTTCATGGCATCCGCCAGTGAACCCTGGAGTCCCTCCTGGTTGGTTATGGCCGCAATGGCCTCCTTCTCGGGGTTCATGCCCTGGCTCCGCCCCTGGTAAAGCGCCCCCTGGCGGTCGCAGACGATCATGTTCCGGGCCCCGGCCGACATGAGCAGGCGGGCAACGGCGATGGTCGCGGCACCGGCTCCGCCGAAGACAATGCGGACCTGGTCCATGGCCCTGCCGGTCAGCTTGAGGGCGTTGATCAAGGCCGCCAGAACAACAACAGCCGTCCCGTGCTGGTCATCGTGGAAGATGGGAATATCGCAGATTTCCTTCAAACGCCGCTCAATCTCAAAGCAGCGGGGAGCCGAGATATCCTCCAGGTTGATTCCGCCAAAACTGCCTGACAGGAGGTAGACCGTCCGGACGATCTCGTCCACGTCCTGTGAGCGAATACAGAGGGGGAAGGCGTCGACATCGCCGAAAGCCTTGAAGAGAACGCACTTGCCCTCCATAACCGGCATGGCGGCTTCGGGGCCGATATCTCCCAGACCCAGCACAGCCGACCCATCCGTCACCACCAGGCAGAGGTTCCACCGGCGGGTATAAAGAAAGGATTTGGAAGGATCTTTTTCAATAGCCAGACAGGGGGCTGCCACCCCCGGGGTATAGGCGATGGAAAGATCATCCTTGTTTTCAAGGCGGACCCGGGCCGCGATCTCAAATTTTCCCTGCCATTCGGCGTGCGCCTGAATAGACCTTGCATCATAATCATGTTCCGACATAATCGACTCCCTCTTGCCTGGTATTGCGGGTTGGCTCTTGTAGGCGAACCCCCCACATGGTAGCATGAAAATGAACTGTAATAATTATGACTTTATAATCATTTTAAAGTCGTAAGGCCTCTGTCACGGCAACGCCGGGCAGAACAAAAGGAAAGGAAGAAAAAAGATGCCAATGGTAGGGAAACCAGCCCCCTTGTTCACAGCGGAAGCTTATCACAAGGGCAAATGGGCTGAAGTGAATCTGGAGGATTACAAAGGTCAGTGGGTTATGCTCTGCTTTTACCCCGGCGACTTTACCTTTGTCTGAGGAACCGAAGTGTCTGCAGTTGCAGCAAGATATGAAGAATTTGAAAAACTCGGCGTTCAGGTCCTGTCGATCTCGGTCGACAGCAAGTTCGTCCACAAGATTTGGAATGATGTCGAGCTGTCCAAAATAGCCGGCAGAGATGTACCCTTTCCCATGCTGTCCGACTCTTCCGGCGCTATCGGTGAACTCTTTGGTGTTTACGATCGCGAGGAAGGCGTTAACGTAAGGGGCCGCTTTATCATCGATCCAGATGGCATCATCCAGGCCATGGAGGTTCTTACACCTCCGGTCGGAAGAAACGTTTCGGAAGCTCTCCGTCAAATCAAGGCCTATCAGCTGGTCCGCCGGACCGGAGGCAAGGAAGTGACCCCCTCCGGCTGGCAGGAAGGCGGCAAGACCTTGAAACCGGGTATGGACCTGGTGGGCAGGATCGCTGAACATTGGACTGTTGCCGATTCCTATAAGTGAAGCGGCTATAGAAAGAGACTGGAAGAATCCCGTGAGCTTCAGGACCGTTGACCTGCTTAAAAAATACAGCATCAATCCGTCCAGCCAGCGGGTGCGTATTTTCGACTATCTGGCAGCCTCCAAAGAGCACCCGACGGTCGATATCATCTACGAGGATCTGCAGAGGGAGGGGCACCTCTTTTCACGGGCAACCGTTTACAACACCGTCAACCTCTTCCTCCAGCGGGGCCTGATCCGCTCTGTCAAGGTCGACACGCACGAGATGCGCTACGATGTGGTTTCGGAATTCCACGCCCATTTCAAGTGTGAATCCTGCGGAGCCATCCTGGATCTGCCCATGGCGGAACCTCTGCCGCAGGACAGCCAGGGCCTGCTTATCCGGCAAGCCAGTCTGACCTACAGCGGCCTTTGCCGCAACTGCCGGAAAGATCAGGCGGATTTGTAAAAGCCCCTGATCCTTATAAAGCTCAAGCCCCGGCTGCCCCTGGCAGCCGGGGCTTCTTTCATCGGGGGGCCAGGGGGGATTCCAGGCTGATCCGGCCGTCCCGACGGGTTCGGGGAATCTTATGCTTGCGGAAATACTCAACGATATTGTCCTGAGCTGATGTGCTGACGACCCGGATGCGGCCGGTTTGAGCCAGCTCTTCCCGGCTGATTCCGAAGGTATCGGCCAGAATGCCCACATGGTAGTCCTGCATGGCAATCCGGTAGTCCGCCTGATAGTCCAGGGGCTGGCCTTTCATGAGAATCTCCCGGATCTGGCCCTGATCATCAACCTGGACGCGGAGTTCGGCGTTCCATTGGTAGAACTCCCGCGAACCCTCCTGGTAAAGAGACCGCATCAGGTGGCCCAGCATGGCCTCCAGGACGTCTCCCTTGACAGAGAAGCTGATCATGGCCTCATCGTAAGGGAAAAGCTCCATCAGATCCGATCGGGTGACCAACTGGCCCAATTTTGGCTTTCGGATGGAGCCCGAAGCGATGAAGACCAGGTCGACACCCAGCTGGTAGCGGAGGATGTCAGCAAAAAGATTGCCCAGCTCCGTCTCGCGGAAACGGTCGCCGTGCTCCATTTCATGGGGCAGGCGGCTGATGACCGTGTTGTACTTGCTGTCGACCTCCTCCTGGTACTTGGCCAGGAGTTGGTCCATGACCGGATCCTGGGGGCAGTGGTCGGCGTCGATGGGGACGGCCTGCCAGCTGAAGTCGTGGATATCATTGGAATCCATGTTGATTGTCAGATCGAAGCGGCCGATGAATTCCGTCCCTGAACCCACCTGGGCAATCAGGATATCCCCCACCCGCTCCGGCTGCTCCAGAAGGGTATGGCTGTGGCCGCCGATGATCAGATCAACCCCGATTTCCGGCGGCAGCATGGCGGCCAGCTCCTTGTCCTGTTCGAAACCGATGTGGGTCAGAAGGACGGTCAAATCAATGTCCACATCCTTGTAGCTGTTGCAGATGTACTCAACCTCCCTGGCCGCGTCCTCAATGCTGATGAAGGTACCGACCAGGGGCTCGCTCTTGCTCTTGGCCACAACCTCCTCGGTCACGATGCCAATGAAGAGGATGCGGATCCCGTCAATTTCAATTATGTGGTAGGGCTTGAAGAGATTGGCTCCGGTTGGCTTGATGTAAAGGTTGGCGTTGACTATGGGGAAGCTGGCGCAGCGTTCCAGGAACATGAGGTGGGAAATCCCGTAATCCATCTCATGATTGCCAAGGGTCGCCACGTCGGGTTCCAGCATGTTCATGATCAGGATGGTGGAGATGCCCCGGTATTCCTGGTCGATAATGGAGCCCTGAAGCATATCGCCCGATATGACGTAGAGGACCGGGTCGGTCTCTTCTTCCCGGACCTTGTGGACATAGCCGGACAGGCGGCTCATACCCCCGACCACCTGGTCATGGGTTTCCCTGGCGAAGAAATCACCGTGCAGATCGTTTGAATGCAGCAATACCAACCGTCTCAATTCCATATGCAACCTCCATGGAGTCTTTTATTCCGGCCTGGGAGGCAGGAATCCCGCTTCTGAAAAATATAGCACAAGGCCCTTGCGGCAGGGCCTGAATGAGCCTGAATATTTATTAGATAAAATTCAATCGATATTTTCTGACTGAATTGTTGACATTCGCTTTTCGTTATTTATAATGGATACGTGGCCAGAAAGTGGCCATCATTTTGGAGGAGGAAACCCTATGAAAAAAATAATCGTTTTGATCCTTGTCGCCCTCTTGGCCTTTGGATTGGTTGCCTGCAAGAAGGACGAACCCCTTAAGACCGGATTCGGCGTCTCATTCAGCAACTACACATCAAAGGACCCGGCTGACGGCAACAACGGCGTTGTCAATACACAGGCCTACGCCGCCGCAGTCCTGGTCGACAAAGACGGCAAAGTGGTCAAATGCGAAATCGACGCAATGATGTCCGAATTCCCCTTTACCGAGGAAGGCGTCATCCTGGCTGGCCCCGAGACCGTTTTCAAGACGAAGAACGAGCTTGGTGACGACTACGGCATGAGAAAAGCCTCGCCCATCGGCAAGGAATGGTATGAGCAGGCTGCGGCCTTCGCTTCCTACTGTGTCGGCAAGACAGCTGATCAGATCCGCGGCATCGCAGTCGATGACGGCGGCAAAGCCACGGACGCCGACCTGGCCTCCTCGGTCACCGTCCCCGTCTCCGGCTACCAGAACCCTGTTCTGGCCGCTATCGCCAATGCCACCGACATGGGCGCCAAGAAGGGTGACACCCTGGGACTGGGCATCGTCGGCACCGGCGAGCAGACCGTCACAGAAGCTACCGAAGACAAACCGGCGACAGCTGTTGCCTACAACCACTACGCAGTCATCTCCCTTGACGCCAAAGGCAAAGTGACTTCCTGCATCTTCGACGCCTCACAGGGCAAATTCGTCATCGAGAATGGCAAGATCGCCACCGACCTCAAGGCCGAGATCAAGACCAAAAACGCCAAGGGCGATGAATACGGCATGAGAAAAGCGTCCCCCATCGGCAAAGAGTGGAATGAGCAGGCTGACGCCTTCGCCAAGTATCTGGTTGGCAAAACCCTGACCGAGATCAAAGGTATCGCCATGAAGGAAGGCGCGCCCGACGTCGCCGACCTGGCCTCCACCTGCACCATGCATGTGACGGACATGGTCACGGCCGTTGACAAGGCAGCCGCAACCGCCAAATAAAGACACTTTCGTCTGAATACGGTAGACTTGAACAGGCTGTTCCTTTCATGGGACAGCCTGTTCTTATTATTTTCTTAAACCGGAGTTACCAATGAAAGGCACTAAAGCAATCCTTCTGATCCTTTTGGCCCTGGTCCTGGCGGCCGTCCCCGCCTGCTCCCCCAGGGAGCCGGCCAATAAGCCCCCCGTCAAATACGAGGCCGAGTTCATGAACCTCTTCGACACCCTGTCAAGGGTCATTGGCTACGCCGATTCCCAGGAAGCTTTTCAAGAGATTGTCTCAGACCTTAAGGATGACCTGGAAGTCTATCACCAGCTCTACGATATCTATAAAAGCTATCCGGGCCTGACCAATCTCAAGGATGTCAACGATCGGGCCGGCCAGGGACCCATTCCGGTAGACCGCAAGATCATCGATCTCCTGCTCTATGCCAAAGAGGCTTATGAATTGACGGACGGCAAGGTCAACATCGCCCTGGGCTCCGTCCTTCGTATCTGGCATGACTACCGCGGCCAGGGGATCCTGGATCCCGCCTCTGCCCGTCTGCCCGACCGGGCTCTTCTGGAGGAAGCGGACCTTCATACCCGCTTTGAGGACCTGATCATTGATGAAGCCGCCGGCACTGTTGAACTCAAGGACCCTCTCATGAGCCTGGATGTCGGCGCTGTCGCCAAAGGCTACGCAGTCGAACAGGCGGCTCTGGCAGTGGAAGGGCGCGGGGTAGGCCACCTCCTGATTTCGGTGGGCGGCAATGTCCGGGCCATCGGAGCCCGAAACGACCAGGGAGACCCCTGGCATGTGGGCATCGAGAATCCCGATCACACGGTTGCGGACTATCTGGCCATTTTGGATATCGCCGGCCTGTCGGTTGTGACAAGCGGTGTCTATGAACGATTCTACCTGGTTGACGGCAAAGCCTACCACCACATCATCGATCCTGACACCCTTTTCCCCGAAGACCGTTATCTGTCAGTCTCCATCGTCACCCCTGACTCGGGCATGGCGGATGTTCTGTCAACAGCTCTTCTTAATCTTGATCTGGAAAAAGGCAAGGCCCTGATCGAGGGACTGGCGGGGACCGAAGCCCTCTGGTGCCTTAATGATGGGGAGCTTGTCCAATCCTCCGGCTTTGCCGGCTACCTGAAGAAGACGGACTAAAGCCTGCCGTCTTCCTGGTAAAGGGCTGGCAGGCGCGCCAGGTTCCGGATAACGGGGCCTGCCGCTGCCCCGGTCAGGACTCCTGTCAGAAGGCCGGTAATGAGCAGGGGGGGGAGATAGGTCACAAGCAGGAGCGGTTCACCAAGAACCAGGCTGGCGACTCCCACCTGACCCAGATTATGGGCGGCCGCTCCGGCCATGCTCATTCCGATGACCGACAGCCTCCTGCCCTCAAGAAAACTCAGCAGCCACATAAGAAGAAGCGCCAGGACCCCGCCGCCCAGTGAAAAGAACATGGTGGTCACACCGGTGATGGCGCTCATAATGGCGACACGGACCAGAAGTATGGCCACCGCGTCCAGGACCCGAAGCCGCATGAGGGCTACCAGGGTCACGATGTTGGCAAGGCCCAGCTTGATCCCGGGCACCGGGACCAGGAGTTCCAGGGGTATCCAGCGCTCGACCAGGGCCAGAACCAGGGCCAGGGCCACCAGCATGGCGTCCAGGGTCAGGCGCCGCAGCCGTCTGCGATCCGCCTCCCTGCCCTTCATCGGATCACCAGATCAACGTCGTCAGAGCCGCCAGGGTCGGGCAGGTTGCCCGTGACCTTCAAAATGAGACCGGCCGGCACGCAGGCCGCGATGCTGCCTCTTTTGCCCACCCAGCCCGACTGGACGCAAACACGGTCCGGACAATCAGCCTCCGCGAAGCGGATTTGTCCCTGTCCCCACTCCAGGCGGTAGTGATAGCCTGCTATGGTCAGTTCCTGAGCCCCTTCCCTGGCCAGGGCATCCTGATCCCATGAGCGAATCAGCCGGCCTTCATGGAGCAGAACTACCTGGACCGCATCCGTCTTCCCGGCCAGGCCGGCATAGGCAAAGAGGCCGGCAGCCAGAAACAGAATAGCGGCGGCGATTACCAGATCTCCCCAGCGGAAGGCGTGATACCATCGTTGATGATGTCGGCTCATAGGACTCCTTGCCCGTCAAGATTACTCTGGCTATTATAACGGATTTTGGAGCCCCTATCGGTTATAATCGTCCGAGGAGGCAATGTGTTTCAGCTGATTTCTTTATTAACAGGGGTTCTCCTGTCCGTCATGATCCTGATCAACGGCCGCCTGACCGACCAGGTGGGTCTTTACAAGGCCACCGCCATTATTCATCTGGCGGGCGTCCTCTTTGCCCTCCTTGTCTGCCTGATCCGCAAGGAAAAGCCCCTGCCCCGGTCCCGGTCACCCTGGTGGTTCTACCTGGGCGGTGTCGTCGGGGTCTTCACGGCCATCGCCAACAACCTTGCCTTCGGCGTCATCTCCATGACCAGCCTTGTAGCCCTTGGCCTCCTGGGCCAAACGGTCACCTCCCTTGTGATTGACGCGACCGGCTGGCTGGGCATGACCCGGCGGCCCTTTCGCAAATCCACCCTGGTCGGCCTACTCTTTTGCCTGGCCGGGATTATCCTCATGCTGGATCACTCGGTCCTGCAGGCTGCCCTGGCGGTCTGGATTTCACTTGGCGCGGGAGTCACCATTGTGGTTTCCCGATCCATCAACGCCCGGCTGGCGGAACGCATCGGCCCCCTGCCCGGCTCTTTCGTCAACCACCTGGCCGGCCTGCCGGTCACCCTTGCCCTGGTCTTCTTTCTGACCAAAGGCAGTCCCCCAACGGTCTACCCCACCGGCATCCATTCCTGGCTCTACCTGGGCGGCGTTCTGGGGGTTCTGGGGGTACTGCTCTTCAATATTCTGGTCCCCAAAATATCACAATTTCACCTGACCGTTCTGACCTTCGTCGGCCAGGTCCTTTCAGGCGTCGTCATTGACCTCATGATGGGCGGCTTCAAGGCGGACGCGTCCTTTGTGGGCGGTCTTCTGATTACACTTGGAATCGCCCTCAACCTGGCCATCGAGTACGTCATGGGCCGCAAAGGCGGCCAGGCAACCCCTTAAGTAAGTGATTCCAGGAGATCCTTGTAAAAGAGGATCATGGTCTTAAGATTCCCGATCTTCAGATGTTCATCGGTTCCGTGCATGAGGGCCAGCTCGGCCTCGGAAACGCGCATGGGCTGACAGCGGTAGACATCATCTGCCAGATCCTCGTAATAGCGGCTGTCTGTACCTCCGGCCATCAGGTAGGGGACGATGACGGCGTCCGGGAAATGCCGGCCGATGGTCTCCGTCAGGTGGCGGTAGGCCGGCGTTCGGGTTGAAGAGGTTTTGGAGGGCTCCTCAACCGCGATGGGCCGGACTTGATAGTCCATGCCGGTCGCCTCCTGCAGATGTTTGAGAATATCCGCAGTCGTATCCCCTTGCAGGACACGCAGGTTGGCCGTACAGACCGCCTCCTTGGGCAGAACATTGGGAGCCTGGCCGCTACGGCTGACAGTAAAGGCTACCGTAGATCGGAGAAGGGCGGCAGTCTGCCTGTTCTTCAGAAGGGCCGGCTTGATCAGGGGAAAGAAAAGGCGCGGCCTGGCCAGGATCTTCTTCTGCATGCCCGGC
>Ga0265293_10001113_pt1 | contig 60368 bp, 52 predicted proteins | sample Munlanlewell138R_FD_192505 | JGI IMG/M metagenome (GOLD analysis project Ga0265293, IMG submission 192505) | Leachate microbial communities from a municipal landfill in Southern Ontario, Canada - Leachate well 138R | ecosystem: Engineered > Solid waste > Landfill > Unclassified | place: Canada...
CATTTTATGTGATTGTAGTAACATTCAAGATTGCATTTTAGCAATTACATGGGTGAAATATCTAGAAATCGGATATGTGCTTAGAATAAATATTGAATATGGTTCGTGTATTCTACACTTGTCCACCTCCTTCTTAGCTCTGAAAGAGCGCTATACATTAGCATGGGGTGAAGCCCCATGATTGGTATAATTCCAAATCCCACAGCCCTGAAAGGGCGGAATATTTGAGCAGTTATGAAAACTCATCTAAATTAATTCGGGATTAGGATTTTTATGATAAGACAAAAAATTCAGCCTTTACATTAACTACCAACTATTACATCGACCATAATTTATGTATTACGCCCTTGTAGGGCTTTGGATTGCGTGAGGTTTCTTTTTTTCGAGGGGCTTCACCGCCTCGCTAGTATATGTCGCCCTTTCAGGGCTGTGTCGGTTTCATTTTATGTGATTGTAGTAACATTCAAGATTGCATTTTAGCAATTACATGGGTGAAATATCTAGAAATCGGATATGTGCTTAGAATAAATATTGAATATGGTTCGTGTATTCTACACTTGTCCACTTCCTTCTTAGCTCTGAAAGAGCGCTATACATTAGCATGGGGTGAAGCCCCATGATTGGTATAATTCCAAATCCCACAGCCCTGAAAGGGCGGAATACTAGTGCAACTACGAAAACACTCCATTTTCTGAAAATGTGGACAATTTGAGTACTCATGAGTCATCCCTCTGAAATCAGACTTGTCTGATTTCGGTCTCCCTCCAAAAGAGAGACAATTCTATGTCCCGATACTTTGGAAAAGTTAAGGATTGAGCTATATAAAAATTCTTCTGTGTTTTTTATTGAAATAGTGCTTAGTTTTAAAACAATGGTTAGGGGTGCTTTTGTAATCTTACAAAGGCTGAGATCAAACCCTTTCACCTGAACCGGATAATGCCGGCGGAGGAAAACCTGTTTGCTCATCTATGCACATGTTTCACCTCCTCCTTTTTAATAACAATCAAATTGGAGGAAAATGTTAAATACATTCCTATCAAAATCGCTGCTTATAGTAGCTTTATTTTTTATCACAACTCAAATTACCACTGCACAAACTATATCTGGGCGCGTAATAGATGCCCAAACTAAAGAGACATTAGTAGGTGCTACTGTGGTGCAAACCGATACACAGAACGGTAGAAATACAGATTCAAATGGCGAGTTTTCTCTTCAGCTTCAAGATGGAGCTCGTTCCCTTACAGTTTCTTTTGTGGGTTACAAAACTAAAACTGTAACCATAATTAGAAATAACCAAGAATTAGAAATTCAATTATTACCTACCACCTATATTGGGGGAGAGGTTTTTGTGGAAGCAACTCGAGTGGGTGATTCAATCCCGATGAGTTACACAAACTTCACAAGAGAGGAACTTGATGAGAAAAATATGGGCCAAGATTTGCCCTATTTGATTCAATCTGCTCCATCAGTTATAAGTACTTCAGATGCTGGTGCGGGAGTCGGTTACACGGGAATGCGTATCCGTGGTGTAGATCCTACTCGTGTTAACATCACCATTAATGGTATACCAGTAAATAATTCAGAATCACAGGCAGTTTATTGGGTAAACATGCCTGATATCTCTACTTCGGTTGATAATATACAAATTCAACGTGGCGTGGGTGCCTCGTCTAATGGGGTGGGAGCATTTGGGGCTTCTGTAAATCTTCAAACCAGTAGTAATAGAACCGATGCATTTGCAGAAGTAAATACGGGATTAGGTTCATTCAACACACAAAAAGCTAATATTTTAGTTGGCTCTGGATTAATGAAAAATGGCTGGCAATTTGAGGGGAGACTCTCCAAGATTTTGTCGGATGGTTTTATAGACCGAGCGTCTTCTGTTCTCAATTCGCATTATTTATCTGCAGCCAAACATGGTAAGCGTAGCCTGCTAAAACTAGATATATTTTCAGGTAAAGAAATTACTTACCAAGCTTGGAATGGAGTGGAAGAAAGCATCCTGAAAAGTGGAAACAGAACCTATAACGAGATTGGTACAGATAAGGCGGGTGATCCGTACGAAAATCAAGTGGATAACTATCAGCAAAATATCTACCAGTTACATTATTCTTATAGTTTAGCTGATAATTGGATAGCAAACGCTTCACTCCACTACACACAAGGTAAAGGTTACTTTGAGGAGTATAAGGCGGATAAAAAACTGTCTGATTATAATATTGCTCCGCTTCCAGGAAATCCATCAAGAACGGATGTAATTAGCCGCCGCTGGTTAGATAATCATTTTTATGGAGCGGTGTTTAATACAAAATACACCCACTCTGATACTTGGAACTTGACCTTTGGTGGTGCCGTAGATCGTTACGATGGAGATCACTTTGGGGAAGTTGTTTGGGCACGTTATGCTGGAAATAGCGAAATGGAAGATCAGTACTATTTTAACGATGCTGTTAAATACGATTATAATGTATACGGTAAACTTCAGTATTTACTAACTGAAAGCTTAAATGCTTATTTAGATTTACAGGTACGTGGTATGAACTACGAATATGATGGAGTTGACGTGCGTTCAAGCGGTAACGTTGATATCAGAGCTAATGATGATATGCTATTCTTTAATCCTAAATTTGGATTGGTTTATAGGAAAAATAATCATCGCCTATTTACCTCTTTTGGTGTTACAAGTAAAGAACCATCTAGAGATGAATATGTAAAGTCTAGTATTCAAAGCCGACCTAGGCACGAAACCTTGTATAATATTGAAACAGGATATCGCGGTGAGTTTAACCGATTCTTTGTGGGTATTAACGGATACGGAATGTTTTATAATGACCAACTTATTTTAACTGGTCAGGTAAATGATACAGGAAGAGCAATCCGCCAAAATATACCTGATAGTTACCGAATTGGGTTAGAATTAGAAGGAGGAGTTCGAATTACGAACTACTTCAACTGGGCAGCTAATGCAACTCTTAGCCAAAATAAGATCAAAGCCCTAACCGAGTATATAGATGATTATGACAATGGTGGGCAAATAACTAGAGCGCATAAAAATACGGATATAGCTTTATCGCCAAGCCTGATTGCTAATTCAATATTCAATTATACTCGTTCAGGATTTACTACTGAATTTTCAAGTAAATATGTGGCTAAGCAGTATTTAGATAATACCCAAAACGATGCTCGAAGTATTGACGCTTATTTTGTGAGTGATTTACGACTTGCATATAAACTCCAAGATTTGCTTTCATTCAAAGCTGTAACAGCTTCAATGCTCGTAAATAACATCTTTAATACAGAGTACGAATCCAATGGGTATACCTATGGCTTTATTTCTGGAGGAGAGGAGCGATACAATTATTATTTCCCGCAAGCTGGAACAAACTTCCTATTCCAAATAAAATGGGAGTTTTAGGATGAGTATTGAGTACTCAGTATTTAGTATTTAGTATTGAGAAAATAGCACCAACTCTGTCAGGGTTCAAAACCCTGACAAAGTTGAATTATAGAATATTCTTGTTCTTATGATCTCTCCACTAATGTTCATTGTACCGAGATGGTCGAAGGTGGATGCTGTTGGGTGGTGATCTTAACTTTTCCAAAGTTAAATTATCAATTTGAATTATTTTAGATGTTTCTAAAACTTTGGAAAAGTTACTTTCTGGCTAATGAAACTATGGGGCTAAAGCCCTTTTCTGTAGTGGGGCAATTGTTAACCACTGGTTAAAGCCAGTGGCAATTGAGGAAGGCAAAATAGCCATGAGTTGTGAGCTTTGTGTTCTGAGGAAGAATTTCTGATAATTGCTCCCTGTTCATTGATAAATGCTCATTGATTTCCCCAATTCCCTAATAACCATTCCCCAATCCCAACCTACTTTATAAGTACCAGCTTCTTAGTGAGGCTGGTATTTTTTGATGATAGAGTGTACAAATAAACACCACTTGAAAAATTAGACGCGTTGAATTTAATCTCGTGCTCACCTACTGGGTAAACCTGATTAGTAAGTGTTTGTATAAACTGCCCAGCAATAGAATAGACCTCTAGCCTAATCTTACTTGCTGCTTCAACTCTAAAGGGAATAGATGTGTCTGGATTAAAAGGATTGGGATAATTTTGTTTTAACTCTATGGATTTGGGCTGTGCTTTTTCCTCTTTCTTACTATTTATGCTTATATCGTTAGCCATCCCTGGCGAGGGCGCGCCTAAAATCTGAAAAGAACCTTTTCCATTCGGTAACCTACCATAGGCTTGGTCAGATTCTTGTGGACCAAAACTTACGGAATCGATGAGTACAAACTCGTTCTGGTTTTTTCGGAAAATTGCGATTTCTTCGCCTGCTTTACTTAAACCAAAAGAGGCGTGATTAGCACCTTTGGTTGTGTCACTATCTGCCCAAATAAGCATAGCCTCACCACTTCCCAAAACAGTATCGGGGAAGGCCCATTTATCAGGTTTTTGGAAGTTATCGGTTAAATAATAACCATCGAGCGATAGGGTAGAGCCATTATTGAAAACCTCAATATAATCTACAAATTCACCAGTTTCATCAGCAATGGTTTTCTTGTTTGAAGCCATGAATTCGTTAATAACTATGCCTGAGGTGATGTTGCGTATTGATGCACTTAACAGTTTATTTGGCTTAGCTGGATATCGAGAACTAGAGCTAGAACCATCCGTTGCAGTGAGATAAAAATCCAAATTCCCTGCAAAACCGGAAAGATTATAAGTGCCCGTATAAATTCCATCATTGGCTTTTACATCAGCTCCAATTCCATTATCTAATAAACTTATTTCATTTCCATTATTTAGAAACAACGCTTTCACATTCAGTGCGCTGTCTTCATCTAAAACAGAAGCGGTGATAACAAGGTTTTTTTCTTGACCATTATAGTTTGTACTAAAATGAACAGACCTAAAAATAGGCGCGATATTTTGTAAATCAATCTGATTGGTAGCAGAGTTCGCACGTGTTGTGATATATGGTTTAAGGCCATATTTAACATGTCCACCTATACTATTTGTGAAAGACGCATGGTATTGACTTATGGTATAATCGTAATCTAATACGCGGTAAGTATCTAATATTGCAGCGTCTTTTGTGAGTGTATAAAGTCGATCAATTTCGTAGGAAAGCGTTGTCTCGTTAAAAAAAGAAGTGATGAAATCGTTTATATAAAAATGAAGCCTATTCTTGAACTCTGGAATGGCAAGAATACGATCGGTAAGGGGACGAGATTCGTTAGCTCCCCAATTATTTACATCACGAGTGCCCCAGTTTTTCCCCACAAAATCAATTCCAAAGGTGTTGTCATAATCATAAGGGATAAATTCAAAACGGTTACTCTTTGGCTCAAAATAGAGATAATAATTATTTTTATTGTACCAGTAGTTATCCCAATTACCTGTTAATATATCAATGGCCATCCAGCGTAAAACGCCATCCAAATTTATATAATCCTCAATTTCATTTTTGATTCTTTCATCACTAGCGGTATCTAGAAATTTAATCAGATTCGCTAAATCAGAAAAATCGGGAGATTTCTTATTCGTTTTAAGCTCGTAATAAGGACGTCCATTGCTACTTAGGTTCTGATAAGTTTCGGGGTTTGAATCGTGATAAGTTAAATCGGCGGGATATAACGCTTTGTAAAGGTTTCCAGCATCACTGCCAAATCTATCGGTTACAAATTTATCATCAATGTGCTCTACGTTTATATAGAGCCCATAATATTCATTATTTATATACAGTTTTGTGTGGGCTGCTCTAGGCGCAACAACATCTGCTTCCTCAAAAATATCCCAACTTAATTTAGCTCGAAGGATAGTTGGGTCGTTATGCTCGCCATTCAAATTCAGCTTATCTAGGCCATAAAAGGTATTCCCTTTAATAAAAGTATTAAATGAAACCTTATAGGACTTTTTCTGAGAATCGCGAGAGGTATTTCCTCGTAATCTAAAACCCACGCTATCTACTGTTTCTGTATTTCCATTGCGAGTAAAGCTGAAAGTTGCCATAAACTCGTGATCACTGTCTCTATTATTACCGTCTAGTATGAAATTAAGAGAATCAGGGTTAATAGTAATGTTTACTGTTGGCAGGCTGTTATCATCAAAAACCCAATTGGTTTGAGCAATTAGTCCGTTAGATGTTAGAAATGCCAATAAAAGGAAGAGAACGGATTTTTTCGACATTGCTCGATAATTAAATTAAAGGAAAGCTTTTGCCTTCCTTTTAGGGTGTAATCAAAAAATGAATTACTTAATTGAAATAGGGATAGCTACATTAGTTGAACCCCAGTTTAAATTCAAGTGAGCTTTTGTTGTTGAAAGTGAATCGAAATAAATACTGAACCACTCTGCAGGTGTAACTTTTTTAGAAATAGCATTCGTTGAAACACGTAAGACATCCTCTTCCTGAGTGTACTGAGTTCCCCAAGAAAGTTTTTTGTTTATGATAATAGTCCATTCTTTATCTCCAGGAATCGAATAAAGAGAATAGGTGCCTGCACTAACTGGGTGTCCACCAACCATAACATCGGTAGAGAAAGTAATTGCAGTTGCTTCATTTGCGCCTGTTCTCCAAACGGAACCTGTTGGGGCAAGTTGTGCATCAGCAACAAAATAAGAACGATTTTTGATTGCAGGACGACCATAAGTTATACTTACAATGGTATTGCCAATATTTTGGCTTACTGCAGCATTTGGGCTAGCTCGTTCACCCTCGCCACGTTCTTGTGCAAAAGTTAAGCTAGTGAGGCAAAGAACAGCAAATATTGAAAAAAGAACTGGTTTTAATAATGATTTCATATTTTTAAAATCTAGGGTTAGTTGTTGATTACGGTTTACTCATAAGCAGATAGGTTACAAACTTAGCTTAGTTACAACTTACCATGTGCTATTTAAGCGATGATATTATAATAATGAAAAAAATTAGATTCTTTAAATTAAGAGTCCTTCAATAAGTATTTAAATTCCTTTTTGAATTTGGCAACTTTTGGAGCTATTACATACGAGCAATATCCCGCATTTGGATTATTTTTAAAATAATTCTGGTGATAATTTTCAGCTACGTAATAATTTTCAAGGGGTTCAATAGTTGTGACAATAGGATCTTTCCAAAGTTTAGATGCGTCGGTTTTTTTAAGGGAAGCCTCTGCTATCGCTTTTTGTTCTTCGTTGTGATAAAAAATTACAGAACGATATTGTTCGCCCACATCATTGCCTTGGCGATTTAAGGTAGTAGGATCGTGACTGTGCCAGAAAATCTCGAGTAACTCATTATATGTAATCACTGAAGGGTCGAAAATAACTCGTGCTATCTCCACATGTCCCGTTTTACCCGTAATGACATCATCATAAGTTGGATTTTTAAGATGCCCACCAGAATAGCCAGACTCAACATCCTCAATTCCTTTAACGAGTTCATAGATAGCTTCCACACACCAGAAACATCCGGCGCCGAAAGTAGCTTCTTCCAATTTGTTTTGAGTAGTCATTTTTTGAGAGAAAATTAAAGGTGAAGTAATGAGGATAATTAAAGCGGTAAGGGAGATTTTTCTAATCATAACAGTATAAGATGGCTTCTATTTAAGAATACCATTATAACTGATAAAGTTGAATAATATTCTACCTACCTAATGCAAAAAAGTAGCATTGTCGTTCCATAGATGAAAAAAATACGACTCCTTGAGAATAGAATTCTATTGATTTTAGAAATTAGTATTTATAAATACGGTATCTGAGGTAGGTAGAGCAACTATGGCATTGCGAATTGAATAAGCCAAATCTAGAAATTGAAATATATTTAGTTCCATAGGAGCATTATTATTCGCATTTAATAATGGAAATAGAAACCATACAATAGGATGGATTCAGAAAAGCAGGAAATGTTTAAGATTATAGGCAAATTCAGAATAGAGTAACTCAAATAAAAAAAGCCTGTCTCATTAAGAAACAGGCTTTTAAAGTGCTCACGAGAAGAGTCGAACTTCCACAGGATTACTCCCACACGCCCCTCAAGCGTGCGCGTCTACCAACCTGCCTGCCGGCAGGCAGGTTCCGCCGGAATTATATTCTACTTCAAATTATCTCTAATAGACTTTAAAAATTCTTTACCAATACCCGATTTCAGATATTTTTCATATGCCCTGGCTTCTTTTCGATTCGAGAATTCTTTTGAGTATATCAATTTGAAAGGAGCATAAGGTTTAGTTGTTTTATTTTGACCTTTATTATGCCTATCGACTCTCTTATCAAGTTGTGTACTTAAGCCAACATAGATGTATGACTTTGTAAGACTGGATATGGCATAAACTGTAATCATTCGAATAAAATAAAAAAAGCCTGTCTCATTAAGAAACAGGCTTTTAAAGTGCTCACGAGAAGAGTCGAACTTCCACAGGATTACTCCCACACGCCCCTCAAGCGTGCGCGTCTACCAATTCCGCCACGTGAGCAGTACAGGCGTCAAATATACCGTTTTTAAACTTCAAAGTTCAATGCTATATAACAAAAATACTGCTAATTACTGACCGAAGTTTATTCCTCCAGCTGGCGACGTGCGTAGTCGTTCTCTGGGTCTATATTTAAAGCTTGTTCGTAGTAAGTTCGTGCTTTGTCAGCTTGGCCACCACGTTTAATCATGTCGCCCATTAAAATCCAATTTTCCGCATCGCGAGGATCCTTTTTAATACGACCAATTAAATAAGGGATAGCTTCTGGGCCACGATCGGTCATCAACATTAACATAACTATGTTACGGTGTGCCGAGGAAGAGTCGGATAACTCGATAGCTTTTTTGAAATCTACCTCAGCTTTTTCGAGTTCTTCTGTTTGCATGTAAACATTACCTCGAAGGTTGTAATACGCTGCATTATCAGCATCCAAATCAAGTGCAGTAGAGATGTTTTTCATACTCAAGTCGTATTGATTGAGCTGCTGCATAATCAAGGCTTCTAAATAAAAAGCCTCGGGTGCTTTGTCGTCTTCTTTCTGGAGATCGCGAGCAATATCTAGAGCGTGATCAATATCTTTATCTTGAAGTAGCTCAAAGCCGCGGTTTAGTTTCTCTTCGAAATTCATAATGTTAGTTGTCTTTATCGGTTAGGTCTTCGTATTCAGCTTCTTCAATCTGGTTGAAGTCCTTTTTCCGGTTTTTGGAATTATTTACTCCTTGAAAAGGATTGAATTGGCTATTTTTTGGTTTAGAAGGGAAGAATAATCGAGAGATATATCTTGCCCCTAGATAAAAAACGGCCATAAAAAATAGTATTTTAAACATAGTTTATGGTGCAATGTGAATATGCGTTTTAGAGTGAAGCGGTATTTCAAAAATCTGCTGCTCTATATACGCTAAGTGATCAGTATTGTTCACAAAGTCTATTTCTGTAGCGTTAATAGTTATTAACGGGGATTGTGTGTAATGGTAAAAAAAGTGATTATAAGCATCATTCAACTCTGTAAGATACTCTGGGGTGATATGGCGTTCGTAACTACGGCCGCGTTTATCAATATTATCCATAAGGCGCTCTACCGAACTTTGAATAAAAATAACCAAGTCGGGCTGAGGTGCAATTCCTGCCATAATATTATAGATGGTATCGTACAAGGCTAACTCGTCATCGTCTAAGTTTAATCGTGCAAAAATACGGTCTTTATCAAAAACATAATCTGAAATTGTAAGCTCATGAAATAGATCTTTGCTCATCATTTTCTGCTGTTGTTTAAAACGGCTAGCTAAAAAAGTAAGCTGCGTTTGAAAAGCATAACGTTCTCTGTCTTCATAAAATTTCGGCAGAAAAGGATTATCCTCAAACTCTTCTAGTACAATACGCGCGTTTTTACGTTCAGCGAGTAATTGTGCTAAGGATGTTTTCCCTGCTCCAATAACCCCTTCAATTGCAATAAAATCAAATTGATTGGACATGAACTACCAGTCTAAGCTCGTTTTTGATATTCTAATTTCTGGCGCCAATGTAATTAATTGATCGATATGTTGTGCAGATTTAGGATCTTCCCAGTTTGGTAAAACATCCTTTAAAGGCAAAAGAACAAACAATCGTTGTACATAATTGGCATGGGGAATGATAAGGTTATCTGTTTCAACGACCAAGCGATTATACGCAATTATGTCGAGATCGAGTGTGCGTGCTGTCCATTTGGGATAGCGTGTGGGACGACCTTGTTTTTTTTCCTGCCCTTTTAGTTGTTCAAGTAATAAATCGGGCTTTAGAGAAGTGGAAATGGAAATAACTGCGTTTAAAAAATCATTTTCGCTTGGACCAACTGGCTCCGATTGGTAAATGGGTGAAGCTATAATGTCAGTTTCAGAAATACCACTTAGAAAAGCTTTAGCTTCTATGAGTTGTGCTAGCGGATTATTTAAATTCGAACCTAGCGCAATTATTACTTGGGCCATTGCATACAAACTTCAGAGTAGAGTGTTTCTCCCTCCATAGGGGGATGGAGTTTTCTAACTTTAACTTGCAGTTTTTGAGGCGCAAAGTTTTTAAAAAGTTGCTCCCCAATGTTAAAGCAAAGCGTTTCTATCAAGTTTACAGGCGTACCATCCATAATGGAAGTAACTATAGCGCGAGCTTTTGAGTAATCGATAGTTTTTGAGAGATCATCCGATTTTGCAGCCTCGGTAAGAGAGAGTGTAAACTCTAAATCTACTTCAAAAGTATTGCCTGTTCTTTTCTCTTCCTCAAAATACCCATGCCGAGCATGGAAGCTCATACTTTTAAGAGTGAGCACATCCATGGCTTAAAGGCTTGCTACTTCAATACGCTGTTGTAATTCTTCAATCATGCGCTTGTGTTTAGCACTGGTGCTTTTGCGCTCTTCTACAGTAGAAATAGCGTGGATTACCGTAGAGTGATCGCGACCACCAAAGTGTAAGCCAATAGTTTTTAAGCTAGATTTGGTGAATTTCTTTGAGAAATACATGGCAATTTGTCGAGCTTCTACAATTTCTTGTTTACGAGTTTTCTCACGCACTTTATTGGTTTCAATACCAAAGTAATCGCACACATAATTTTGAATAGACTCGATAGAAATTTGGGTATTCGATTCTTTCACCATGTCTTTAAGCACACGCTTTGCCATGGGTAGGTCAATTTCGTCAATACTTTGTAGCGAGCTATGTGCTAGCAAGCGAATAATAGCACCTTCAAGATCGCGCACATTTGATTTGAAATTATGCGCTATAAATTCAATAATTTCAGGATTTATCTCTATGCCGTTGTCTTGTGCTTTGCGTTCTAAAATAGCATATCTAGTTTCATACTCTGGCATTTGTAGGTCTGCACTTAAACCCCAACCAAAACGAGATATAAGCCTTTCCTGAATATCAGGAACGTCTTTTGGAGCGCGGTCGCTACTTAAAATAATTTGTTTACCATCTTGATGTAGGGCATTAAAAATATGGAAAAACTCTTCTTGGGTTTTTTCTTTGCCACTAAAAAACTGAATATCATCAACCATTAGCACGTCTATGTTTCGGTAGAACATAGAGAATTCGCTAGCTCTGTTATTTCGGATAGAATGAACAAACTCATTGGTAAAGGCTTCAGACGAAATGTAGAGCACTGATTTTTCTTCGCCGTACTTCTCTTTAATCTTGTTACCTATACTTTGTACTAAATGCGTTTTTCCTAAACCTGTAGGTCCATATATAAAAAACGGATTAAAAGAGTTGTTACCAGGACTATCGGCAATAGCCATTGCTGCAGAGCGAGCTAAACGGTTACAATCACCTTCTATATAGCGGTCGAAAACATAAGAGGTGTTAAGGTTAGAGTCGATCTTAGATTTTTGAATGCCTGGAATTACAAATGGATTCTCGATGCGTTCTGGGTAATAGGGAAAGCCGCTCATTTCTTGAGGCTGTACCGGTGCCATTGGCCTTTGAGGTAGGCGTATAGATCGGTTGTTTTCAAACTGCTCAGATTTTTCCATAACAATAGAATATTCTAGCTTGCCATCTGGCCCTAAAACTTTAGCTAATGTAGACCGGAGCATTGTGTAATAATGTTCCTCGAGCCACTCGTACCAAAACTGACTTGGCACTTGAACTGTTAAAGTATTTTCGGCAAGATTAACAGGTTTAATTGGCTCGAACCAAGACTTAAACTTTTGATAGCTGATATTATCTTTAATAATTTCTAAGCATTCGCCCCAAGCCGCTTCAGCCGTAATTAATCTCAATGGTATAGTACCTCCAGGTATCAATTCTTAAAACTTTCCACAACAAGTAAGAAAGTTAGTTATCCACAGCATCACAGTGCCGTTCTTTCTTTTCTCAAGTTTGAAAATGATGAATTTTTAGGCTCAAGTCAAACTCATTCAGTACTTAAAAATAAAAGTTATCCACAATGGTTATAGCGTGGTAACCTATTGCCTAGCATTGGGTTATAAAATAGATGCTATTTTTAAAAAATAGGACTTGACAATTACGAATAAGGTCAGGGGATAGTGTTTTCAATGAAATGTAGTTGGATGTAAAACTTAGAATAACTTTCCCACAAGTTTTCCACATTTCTAATTCTTGTAAAAGCCGTAACAAATAGCAAGAATAATTAAGGCTATTTATCGACTTATCTTTAAAAAACGTTCTTTTAAATCGTAATCATCTATGATTATTGTTTCCCAATTATTATTGAGAAAAACTTGTGCGGTTTTAGCGGCTTCATTTTCATGAATTTCGAAGTAGGCACTTCCCGAATTAGCCAAATAATTCGAACAATAATTTTCAAGTGCTGAAAACATATTCTCTGTGCTTTCACAAAATAGAGCAAGGTGAGGTTCGTATTCTTTCACCTCTTTATCTAACCCAGCTTCGTCAGCTTTTAAAACATAAGGAGGATTTGAAATTATAAGATCGAATTTAGTTTCTAAATTATCAAAACTAGGGTTGAACAAATCTTGTTGAGAAAAAGTAATATCTACTTTATTGAGTACAGCATTTTTTGTGGCAAGTGCTAAAGCGTCGCCAGAAATATCGGTTGCCATAACTTGCCAATTAGGCCGTTCCATTTTAAGAGCAATAGGAATGCATCCAGAACCCGTACCAATATCGAGTACTCGTAAATTAGTAGAGTCAGAGAATGTATCTAGTATTATTTGTACAAGTTGTTCTGTTTCTTGCCTTGGTATAAGAACGTGTTCATTTACAGCTATATCAGCATTATAAAAAGTAGTCTGGCCAATAATATATTGTAAAGGCTCGTGTAAAGAGCGACGTTTAACTAAAGCCCTCAGTTTTTGTAATTCATCTGAGGTTAGGGGCTGGTCGTAGCAAAGATAAAGATCGAGGCGTTTTTTTTGTAGTACAAAAGCTAATAGCCACTCGATACTAAGTCGAGGGCTTTTAACACCTTTCTGTTCAAAATAATCCGTAGCCCATTCTAACATAGACAGAACTGTCCAGATAGTAGGTGTTTGTTGCATTATGATTTATGCTTCTTCTTTTTGATCAGCAACTTGTTCTTCTTGAACTGTTAATCCAAAACGTTTGCCGTAATCTAGTATAAAAGAGATTACACTAGCGTCGATGTTGCGTTCTTCAGAAAGTGAACTTCCTCTAAAACCCATGCGACCGCCGGTTTTCTTCAAGATTATTTTGTTGTGCTGAGCGGTAGACTCTATGATAAGTGTTAGAGTAACGCTTGAATTTATTTGTTTTTCGTACTCTTCATATACAGCTACATATAGCGTATCTTTGCTACCAGCTTGTGGATGAGAATATAAAAATTTAGGTTGTAGCTCTTTAAACATCTTCTCAGACATCATGCGGAGCGTGGCGGTTGGGCCAAATATGTAAAACGTGGTATGTGAGTTCATTCTTTAATGTAACGGTTTATTTAAATAAAACTATATTCGCGAATTTGTGCTGAAAATAACATGTTATTCAATTAAGGCAATAAGAAATTGAGTAAATTTTCGTTCTTCGTACCTTGCAATGATTATGAATATCATGAAAATGGATATAAAATACTATCTTATGAGTAAAAGAATTTATTCTACATTATTAATTTTTATACTACTTAGCTTAAGTGCTAGAGTAGAAGCTCAATTTGGTGAGCCAGAGCTTAAAAATAAATCAGAATCTCGTAATTTATATGACGAAGGGTATAAATCAGGCTTTGGTTTTCTTTTTACAATAAATGATTTCGGTTTTGGAGCAGGAGGTCAGTTCCGGAAAACTATAAATACCAATACAGAAGGTTTAATAACTTTGCGTGTAACGGGTATTAAAGATCCAAAAGAACAGACCTACATCGATTATTATTTTGGCTTCAAAACAACACCAAATAAATATAAAAGAATAATATCTATTCCTTTAAACATTGGTGTGAAACGTAGATTATTTGCAGAACAAATTTCAGATAATTTTAGAGTGTTTACTTCAATTAGTGCAGGTCCAGTTTTAGCCTATTCCTTTCCTTATTTTAACGATTCTAACAATAATGGATTCCAAGAAAACAACATAAATGTATATGGTATTAGCGAAAAGTCGTACGATATTTTTACAGGTTGGAGAGGTGGTGAGCCTCACTATGGCTGGAATGGTAATATAGAGCTAGGCATAGATTTTGGAAGCAACTTTGCTAATCTTACAACGCTTCAGTTTGGATATACGTTCAATTACTTCAAAGATGGTCTTCAAATAATGCAACCAAAAGAGCCTAAGCTTACCCCAAGGGGCCAATTACAGTACGATAACATGGGCAACTTACTACTAACAGATTCTTTTGATGCTCGCAAATTCTATGGTTCTGCCCAAATCAGCTTTATTTTTGGCTGGATGTGGAAGTAGTTTAGAGGGAATTTGGAATTGAGGGACTGAGGAATTAGTGACTAGGGAATTGGGGGATTAGTTAATAGTGATTAGGGAATTCAGAACTCAGAATGTGGTAGTTAGTAGTTAGTATTGAGTATGATATTGTATCTCAGAGCTTTTCAAAACCCATCACACAAATCATAGTTCAAAACTTAGGAATCAGTTAATAGTGATTAGGGAATTGGGGAATCAATGAGCAATGTACAGAGAGCAATTATCAGAAATGAAATTCTTCCTCAGAACTCAAAGCTCACAGTTATTTATGCCCACCTCAATTGTCATTGGCTTTAGCCGGTGGATTAGAGACATCCCCTCCCATAAAAATGGGCTTTAGCCCAATTGTTGGAGCTGGAGGACTAAGTGATTAATGAACAGTGATTTGGGAATTGCATTATGGAAGGGAATTCAGGAATTAGCTATTGGTTAATTGTGATAAGGTGGAACTCTAACTACTCTGTACTAAATACTAATTACTAACTTCTAAATACTACTAATCACTCGTCAACTCTTTAAACCAAATATTGGGATTGGCTAAATTCTCTAAGATCAAATCAGGGCCTTTTGGGGCAAGTTCTTCTTTCGAAAATCTGCCAGTTGTAACGGCTACCGATTTCATGCCAGCGTATTTGGCACACTCAATATCTCTTGGGGTATCGCCAATTATTACGAATTTTTTCGGATCGGGTTCAATACCTAAATTTTGGCGAACCGTTTCTATAGCTAGCATGGGAAGTTGATTCCTGTCTTTATCAAATTCACCAAAAGCACCAAAGCTAAATTCATAATGGATGTTAGCTACCTTCAGCTTTGCGGTGGCTGCAGTGGGATAATTACCAGTAAGTAAGCCCATATAAGAACCAATCTCGTCGAAATAGGCAATGGCTTCATCTATATGAGGTTGGCGGAAAACGTGATCACTTTTAATTTGAGTAGTTATACGATCTATATACACAGCTTTTAGTTCTTTGTACAAAACCTCATCGTATCCATGATTAACAAGAAATGAAGTTAGAATATCATGATCTGTTCTACCCGAAAAACCTTCATTCTCCATATTCGGGTAATCAATATTTAGATCATCTAAAATGCTGCGTAATAATGGTCGGTTAAATTTGCGGTCAACAGTAAGTAAGGTGCCGTCTATATCAAAAAGAATAACCCAGGGATGCGTAATATTCAAAATAAGTGAGTTAGAGTGATTAAGTTCATACATAATTTACAAAATGATTGTATTAATAAGCTTTAAGAACATGTTAAATCGTGGTATCTTAAGGCATACTCACTCAACAATTAATTACGGAGAAATTTAATGAGTTTTATAGAAGATATTGTTGCTCGCCAAATCATAGATTCGCGCGGCAACCCAACAATTGAGGTAGATGTAATTTTAGATAGCGGCAATATCGGTCGCGCTGCAGTACCATCTGGAGCCTCTACAGGAGAACATGAAGCAGTAGAGCTTAGAGATGATGATAAAGGCTACTACTTGGGCAAAAGTGTGCAAAAAGCAGTTCACAATGTGAATACAGTAATTGCAGATGAGTTGAGAGGTTTACCTGTATTTAATCAAATTGCATTAGATGACCTCCTGTTAGAAATTGATGGCACTGCAAATAAAGGAAATTTAGGTGCTAATGCTATTTTAGGAGTTTCGCTAGGTTGCGCTAAAGCTGCAGCTGCTGAGCTTGAAATGCCTTTATGGCGCTATATTGGTGGCGTAAATGCAAAAGTTATGCCCGTACCAATGATGAACATCATCAACGGTGGTTCGCATGCCGATAACAGTGTTGACATGCAGGAATTTATGATTATGCCAGCTGGCGCAGAGTCATTTAGCCATGCGCTACAAATGGGTTCAGAGATTTTTCATACTCTCAAAAAAGTACTAAGTGCAAAAGGTTATAGCACTGCTGTAGGTGACGAAGGTGGTTTTGCACCGAATCTAAAATCTAATGAAGAAGCACTCGAAGTTATTATAGAAGCTATTGAGAAGGCTGGTTACATCCCTCAGGATGATATTCTTATTGCTTTAGATCCTGCTGCATCAGAGTTCTATAATAAAGAAACTGGGTTGTATGAATTTAAATGGAGTGATGGTTCTAAAAAAGATACCGACGAAATGGTAGGCTTTTGGAGCGACTGGGCAGAAAGATATCCAATCATTTCAATTGAAGATGGAATGGCAGAAGATGATTGGGATGCTTGGAAAAAGCTAACCGATGCTATTGGTGATAAAGTTCAGCTTGTGGGCGATGACTTATTTGTAACCAATACAGATCGTCTTTCAATAGGTATTCAAAAAGGAATTGCAAATTCTATACTTATTAAAGTAAACCAAATTGGTACTTTAACCGAAACGCTCGACGCTATTGAGATGGCACACAGAAATAACTATACCTCAGTTATTTCGCACCGTTCTGGCGAAACAGAAGATGTTACTATTGCAGATTTAGCAGTTGCAACAAACTCTGGCCAAATTAAAACAGGTTCTATGAGCCGAACTGATCGTGTTGCAAAATACAATCAACTTCTGCGTATAGAAGAAGAGCTAGGCGAACATGCTGTTTACCTAGGTCACAGCGCATTTGGACAAAAATAATTGTTTGAATCTTTTTAGGGATTGGGTTTATTAACTCAATCCCTTTTTTTATCACATCCCTTTTTAAAACATTGTATGAAATTTCTTCACACCCTAGCAGTTCTTTTTATTGCTGCCACACAGCTTTTTGCACAAACAGATCAAATCTTTCCCACCCAAACTGGTGCTCAGCTTATAGATGAGTTGCAAGCAAACTACTCGGTAACAAATCCGCTAGGGTATAACAGAGCTCGCGACGCAATGTACAGCACCATTGATAATAAAGACGGAGATGTGACAGGTGTTTATAGCGGGTATACTATAACTACAAATAGCCGTGGAGATGCTTACAACAAAGGCATCAATACAGAGCACACATGGCCACAGGGTTTATTTGATAGCTCTGAACCTATGAGAGGAGATATTCATCATTTATTCCCTACTCGAATTGATGTTAATGGAGCCAGAAGTAATTTCCCTTTTGCTGAAATTCCTGATAATCAAACAACTAAATGGTTTACGGGCGCATCAAATCAAACGAGTATTCCCACTTCCAATATTGATGACTATAGTGAATTATTAAATGGCACTTCTTTTGAACCTCGCGAAGATCATAAAGGCAATGTAGCACGAGCGATTTTTTATTTCTGGACCATTTATCAAGACAACCCAAAAGTAGCTGATGACGCTTCATTTTTTAACGGAATGAAAGATGTACTACTAGTTTGGCATAATTTAGACCCAGTAGATGAGGCAGAAGTCGAAAGAAGTATTGGCGCAGAAACAGCTCAAGGCAATAGAAATCCTTTTGTTCACGATACTACACTAGTCCGTAGAGCATATTTTGGTGGAGATGCAAATACTATAATTAATCCGCCGAACCCAGTAACGGGAAAGATTAGCAATATCAGCATGAGTAAATTCAATGTAGAATATGCTAAAGACATGGGCACAGCTACGGCTATCTTTGATATTGGACAAGGTTTTGAAGCCAAAGATACAGCGGGTGTAGTGTTCAATCTAGGCGATTACTCGGAAATTGAATTAGCCAAAGTAATTTGGATTGCAGGAAGCGAAGAAGGTGCTTACACAGCCACAAATTTAGAGGTAATTCTTTTCGAAAAAGAGCCTGCAGTTATTTCAAATCCATTACGAGGTGAGCTTAAAAAAATAACAGATGCCTCGTTCGAAATTACCTATAACCCAGAAACCAAAAATGCTGAAAATCCTCTTTATGAAGCAAGTACTCAGGAATCTCAGAATGTGCTTTATAACGGCATGACGGTAGCTACTGGTCCTGAAGGAGAGACTCTCACATTAAGCGAATATTCATCTATAGAAGATGCGATTGTTTGGTGGACTAATACCAGTGCGGATATGATTGCCGACAGTATTAAGGTAGTTAGTTTTGGAGAAACGGATACCACGGTTGTAATAGGCTCAGGAAATTCGTCGTCACTAATTATTTCTGGTGTTTTTGATGCTACTCTAACAGGCGGAACACCAAAAGGAGTAGAATTGTATGCTGTTGTAAATATTGAAGATTTAAGTGTATTCGGAATCGGCTCTGCTAATAATGGTGGCGGAAGCGACGGAGTTGAGTTTAAGTTGTCAGGTTCAGTTGCAGAAGGAGATTACCTATACATTGCCACCGAAGAGGCCAATTTTAAGTCATGGTTTGGATTTAACCCAGACTTGGTTGACAACATGGCTGTAGCCATAAACGGGGATGATGCTGTAGAGTTATTTTATGATTCTACTAGAGCATTTGCTGGTGCTGAAACAGTTGTAGACGTATTTGGGAACATAAATGGAACCGAAAGTAGTTGGCGATACACAGATGGTTGGGCGTATAGAAAAGATCTCACTGGGCCAGATGGAAATGTGTTCTATATTGATAATTGGACCTTCTCGGGGGTAGATGCGTTTGAAGGATTTAGTTCAAACAGCGCGGCTACAAACCCAATGCCTATTGGTACTTATTACCCTGGAGTAATAAATAACAGTGAAAAGGAGCTTCAAGAAAAGCCTTCTACTATCGTATTAAATCAGAATTATCCGAACCCTTTTAATCCACAAACAATAATAAGTTACTCGCTTAGTAAAGCGGGATTAGTGCAACTAAAAGTATTTAATATTCTAGGCCAAGAGGTATCTACTTTAGTGAATAAGACACAAATTGCGGGCAATTATAGTATTACTTTCGATGCAGCAAATTTACCCTCTGGCGTATATTTATATCAACTAAATACGAATGGAGTGTCAAGTTCCAGGAAAATGCTATTGATTAAGTAGAGCTCAAATATTGCGCCTATAATTTGTATTTTTGAAGAATGAAAATCACAAAGCTCGAGTTACTCCATTTTAGAAATCATATAAAAACAGAAGTGGAGTGGGGCTCTCATCTAAATATTATTACGGGGCCTAATGGCGCGGGCAAAACTAGCCTAATCGACGCAATACATTATCTGTGTATGTCGCGCAGTTTTGTGTCGAGTACCGATATGTATGTTATAAATAACGAAGAGAGTTATTTTATGATTAAGGGCTTCTTTGAAGGAAATATTCGGAAAGAGTTTGATGTTTCGTGTACGTATTCTAGAGGGGATGGGAAAAAGATTTTTGTGAATGAATCTCCACTCGATAAACATTCTGATTTGATTGGAATGGTGCCAGTAGTAGCCTTATCACCCGATGATAAAAAGCTAACATTAGAAGGTCCTGCCGAGCGTCGATCTTTTCTAGATTCTTTTATAAGTCAACTCTCAAAGCCGTATTTGAGAGATTTATTGAAGTACAGAAAAATTAGACGTCAACGAAATGTGCTTCTACAAGATTTTAAAGGTCCAGTATCTGTTTTAAAAACATATTTGGAGCCATGGAATGAACAATTGCTCGATACTGGATCACAAATTGTGGCAAAGCGATTTGAAGTGCTAGAAAATTTTAAAGCGTATCTAGAAAAAGATTACGCTATGATTTCAGGAATGGACTTGACCACAAATCTCAAGTACGATACGTTTTGTGAGCCATCTGCCAATGCCGAAGAAGTAAGAAGCCAATATGCGGCTAAGCTAGAAGCAATTGTAGATAAGGAAATTGAACGCGAACAAACGCTTATTGGTCCACATCGCGATGAAATAATATTTTATTTAGATGACTTTGAACTCCGGCGCTTTGGCTCACAAGGGCAACATCGCCTTTTTGCATTATCGCTAAAATTAGCTCAATTACATTATTATTCTGATGAGTTAGATGATTTGCCTATTTTAATGCTAGATGATGTTTTTGGGGATTTAGATCCCAACAAAACGGAGGCTCTACTAAAGACATTGCAAAAGCACCAAGGGCAAATATTTATTACATCAGCAAACCCTGTTCCTTTTGAGAAATACATTGATTTTGATGGCATAAAAAATAGATTTTATACAGTGGGCAATGGAACTATTGTTGACTAAATTGAATACACAGTACAATCTGTAACTCATACTAAATAAAGAAATAAAGTGCGTTTCGATACTCCAAAACCAATTGGTGAAGCTCTACAAGATTTTATAGATCGCTTCCCCCAAAAAGCTAGACTTAAGCAGGGCATGATATTGTCTGTTTGGGCAGAAGTTGTGGGCGAACGTATTGCAGAGCAAGCTACCGACTTACATTTTGAGGGGAATAAACTAGTTATGACGGTGAAAAATCAGATATGGCGCCACGAAATTCATATAAATAGATTCAGCATTGCAAAGCGGTTAAATGCAAAAGTTAAAGGCCAGGTTGTAGCTGATATTGTAGTGCGTGGTTAGTTGTATTAAGTAAGTCCTCGTTTTATATTCATTAATTATGGTAAACGATTATTTTAATAAAGTACGGGAGTGGTTAGCATCTCTTGGTAAAAAAGGCACAAAGCCTGGTGCCGAAGAAATGCAGGTACATTTTGCAAAGAATGAACGTATTTTTGTGTTCATAGCCTCCTACATTATTGCCCTAAGTATGTGGTTTCTCGTTAATTTGAATGGCATATTTAATATTACTATTAAAATGCCGGTTGAGATTGGTGCCATACCTAGTACTAAAGCTTTGACCGATGATTTGCCCAAATTTGTGGAAGTAAATTTAACAGGTACCGCCCTTCCTTTAATAAGCTTGTATAACAATCCGCCTACGGTAACAATAGCAGTGGATGCACCTAATGTGAATGTATTTAATCAGGTTAGGCAGCGAATGAACTCGGTGCAAGAGGTAGAAGTAATAAAAGTAGAACCCCTTGTCATTCAAGTTAATTTAGAAGATAAGATTACCAAAAAGGTGCCTATTCATTTACCCATCAATCTCTCTTTTGAAAATAGATTTGGTTTAATTGGGGAACCAACACTTGTACCCGATAGCATCGAAATATCTGGGGCAGCCTCCCAAATAAATAATATTCAAAAATGGGTAATAAAAGACACCCTAAAGTTGGCAAATATTCGTGATGATGTTAATAAAATAGTTCTTATAAACAATGAGAATCCATTGATTGAGACTTCATTAAAAACCCTAGTTTATCAAGCGAATGTTTCTGAGTTTACTGAAAGTGAGATTAGCGTACTTATTAAAACAAGAGGTTTGCCAAGAGGCGAAAGCATTACTTATAATCCAGCTTCAATAGTTATAAAATACGATGTGCCTTTAAAGCAATATGCTGAATTGGCGCGGCTTCGTCCGTACGAAGTATACGTGTCGTACAGTAAAATTAAAGAAGATCAAACTGGTTTTGTTACGCCAGATATTGAACTTGTTGCCCCACAATATGAGCTTAAATTGAGAAGCTTCCAGCCCAAAGCAGTAGCCTATTTTTCTGTATTGGATATGTAGGGTTTGAAGTATAGTGCTTCATTGTAACTGAAATTAACGATTTGGTACAATGAAGCAACCTCATCTCTACATATAAATGATGGTTATATTTATAACCATTGTGCTATCAAGGTTAAAACTAGCATCTGGGAAGTTGGGTTTATTTCTTAACCCAATAGATTCGTAATTCGAAAAGCCAATGCCTTCTTTGGGAGTGGGTGGAATAATGCGTTTGTCAATTTTGCCATTTAGATTTTCGTCATGCAAAATGTTAACAGCATATTTTCCTTTGGGTAGACTAGTGAAAACATACTTCGCAGAATTATTCCAGATAGGCGAGGTCCCTTTCAAATAAAAGTGTTTATACTTTTCATCGGGGATGGTACCATCCTTATTATATAATGCAAAAAGTACCTCCCCTTCATTATTCCGTAGATTATGCACATCTACTATTAAATCATATAAATCATTGTTTGGCTGTGGCTGCCCAATAGAGATGAGACTTATGAACAATAAATAAATTAAATGAATCATGTTAATAGCCATTAATAGATTCTAAGAAGTAAATTCCTTTTTATAAGGATTTTTTATGATAGAGTAATAGGTATATACTGTAAATACCAGAGTTATTAAAATTCTAAAAACCATAGCAAAAACTGTTTTTGTCTCATAAATACCACCTTTGGAGATATGAAAAAATAAGCCAATAAAAGCAGCGATTAGAATAATTACAGAAGCCCCTAATAAGTGAGCGGTCCATTTTTTAGTAGCCAAAATACCGTAGGCGGCAATTAGATAAATAATACTACTTAGAAAATTTGCCCAAACAATAAATAGAACATAATCACCTTCTTTGGCTCTAACACCGAACAAATCGAGTATAACTGAAGTGCTTAAAAAAAGAGTTATCAAGCCGAAGCTAGCTAGAATAAAAGCGGCAATGTAGGTGATAGCTTTTTTCATGGTGCTAAGTTTTTATTAAAGTTAGTATAGAGTGAATCATCTTATCACCTTCTTTGGTAATGTCGAATTCAAAATTGGAGACTCGCCACTTAAACATCAATAGCCTAAAGGTTCCCATTATAATATGCAGAAGCTCATCGGGGGCAATAGTGCTTATAAAATCACCATTCTGTTGGCCTTCTTGAATAATGGGCATCAAGTGTTTCATTTTCACAGCCATTAATTTTAAGATAATTTGGTTTATAGGTCGGCTTACCTCTAGTAGCCCATCAGAAAATACGGCCACCACGAAATGTGGACTAGTTTTAAAGAATGCGAACTGTAAGCTAAATAGTGCGATGAATTTTTCTTCTGATGTCTGTTCATCAGAAATGGCATTGTCATAACCTTCACTTATATTTTGAACAAGATATTCAAGTAATGTAATAATGATCTCTTCTTTGCTAACAAAGTGCCTATAAATTGCACTTTCTGAGAACTTCATTTCTCTAGCTAAATTTTTTATAGTTAGCCCACTCACCCCAGACGTAGTTAATAATTTACTAGCTGCTTCTATAATTTCAAGTTGTCTATCCGAAATATCTGTAATCATCATTCGCCTATACTTTATCAATGTTCATTTTAAAGAAAGTAACACCCAGCCAAATTACAGAGGCTGTCATTGAGAGTGCCCCAATTAATACAAAGATAGGAGGCAGCCCCAAATACACTTCGGCTAGAATACCCAATGGCATTAATAGACCTATTAGTGCGAGCCATGAAATAGTAGATGTACTTTTAATTTTATCTCTGAAATGTAGCAGGAAATAGCCAATTAGTATATTTAAAAACGCAAATAAATTACCGTGTACATGGGCGAGCCTAGTTTCAAAATGTTTGCCATAACTATATGAATTAATCCACTCTTCTTTACCCGGCGCAAAATCTCGAAGGTAGATTAATAGAAAGCCATAAGCCATAAACAAGCCCATGGTTAGAAAGCCAATTGCGATATTGTTTTTACCATTCATAGAAGTCACCGATTGTTAGTGAGTGCTCACTCACAAATATAATCATATTCTTAATCAACGTGCAAGTATTATTTAAAATCCAATAATCATCGCCTATAGGGTTATAATGGGCATATTACTATGCAGTAAGAATAAATTGCTTTATTCATCTAAAGTATATTAACTTGGTGAGTGAACGCTCACTATCGCAAATTGTGATATACAATATGATAATGTTAGCATGAGTGAAGTAACGTTGAAATTATGCAATTGAGTAACCAACATATTATTGAGGCTGCAGGAAGAGTGATTATTTTTTCTGGTACACAGTCTTTAACTATAGATTCTCTTGCAAAGGAATTAGAGTTGGATATTGTTGAGCTTAGCTCACATGTCCACAATGAAGAAAAAGTTTTTGAATTATTGCTTCTTCATCTCGAAATAGAGCTGAAAGCATTGCGAGATGAGGTTTCATCTAAAAAGGATTTGCCATCATTAGAGTTGGGAATGTTTTTTAAAAAACTTCATGCCTTATTTAATCAGAAGCCCTATTACTTGATGGTCATTTTTGATGATGATTTACATCAGGGTTATAAAAGAATACAGGTAATCATTTTAGAAATAGAAAGAATCGCAAAAGGCTATTTGACTGACCTTATCAACCGAGGAAAAGAAGAGAAAGTGTTTTCCTCAATCGTGAGTACTAAAGTTTTGGTAGATAACATTCTTGGCAGTTTCCAATCATTGATGAATGATTCGCAAATTGCCGACAAAATGATTCAAGACCTCAAAAAAATTTAAGCCTACAAATAATTAAATCACTATTTATGAAGCGTATTAATATCATTTTAATATTACTAATAGCGCTATTGATAGCTCCTGGAGCTTTATATGCACAGACTGTGCTTAAAGTCGGAATTGTAAAAGATGCTTCTGGGGATGAGTTTCAGACTCTAAGTAACCTGGTGAAAGCAGAAATTACCGCATTAAAAAAAGGTAAACCAGAAGTTGTATTTAAAGAGCTAAGCGCAGAATGGAACCCTGAAAAAGTACAACAGAATTTGCAGACCATGTTGAAAGACCCAGATATTAGTGTGGTTGTGGCCTTAGGTTTTATTTCTTCTGATATGGCTGCACAATTAGCAGAGCATCCCAAACCAATTATTGTAGCCAACGTTTTAGATCAAAATCTTCAGAATTTACCTCTGCGTTCTAATCAGAGTACGGGGATAAATAACTTCACTTGGATTGAATCGTTTATACGCCTGAAAAGTGATATGCTTGCTTTTTCGCAGACTTTTGAATTTGATCATTTATCTGTTTTTATCCCCCAAGAACTTTACGAGGAGTTCCCAATTTTAGATCAGTTTTTGACTGAGACTGTTCAGAAGTTTAAAATTTCAATTGTTCCAGTAAATAAAAATGGAAACCTCGTTTCACAAATCCCTTCGAATACCGATGCTGCTTTTGTTTTTCCACTAATCCAGCATTCACAAACTGAAACGATGGAATTATTCGCAAGTTTAAACAAAGATAAAATTCCTTCTTTGGCAGTAAATGGAATTCCTTATCTGGAAATGGGAGCCACTATCACTTTTACTCCCCAGTTTTCATTTCTACAACTTGCACGGCAGGTGGCATTATTAGTATCAAAAGTAGGCGAGGGAACCAATCTATCCGAGATTCCCATAAATATGGATGCCAAAACTCGTACTCCCATTGTAAATATGGAGAGTTTGCACCAAATAGAACAATTCCCAAAATGGTCGATGTTGGATGATGCCATTCTTATGAATGTGGCGAAAATTCCTGGCGAGGAATTGACTTTACAACAAGCTATTGCCGAAGCCTTAGAGAATAACCTGCAGAATAAGATTACTAATCAGGATTTTTTACTTGCGAAAAAGGATGTGCGTATTGCTAGATCAAATGTCTTACCTCAGATTGAAGTCTCTGGAACTGCAGTACAGTTAAGTACCAATTTGGTAGAATCCTCTATGGGGCAACGAGGCGAATTTACTATCACAGGGTCAGCTTCGCTAAAACAAGTAATTTATTCTGAAGCAGTTTTTGCAAATATCGCCATTAAGAAATTGGTTGCAGAAAATGCAGAACATCATAGCAGGCAAGCTGCTCTGGATATTGTATTGGATGTTTCTAAGGCTTATGTAAACCTACTTTTCGCCAAAAATAACCTTCAAATACAAAACGAAAATGTTAATGCTACGCTTCAGAACCTAGAGATGGCAAAGGCAAAAGAAGTAAGTGGAGAAGGGAGTGTCACTGATGTTAATCGGTGGACAAGTGAGCAGAATCTTAACAGAATTGATTTGAATGATGCTCAATCTAAATACAAGTCGGCCATGTATCAGTTAAATGAATTGCTCAATCTACCAATTAGCAATCCTATTGCTACTTCAGATGCTGCTAATATCGGTGAAACGATTGTGCTCAATCAACATATACTAGACACCTTTTTTGGAGATCAATATTTAACAGAGAAATATTCCGATTTCCTTATTAGTGAAATGTTTATGTATTCACCAGAATTACAACAAGTTCTGAATGCTGGAAGAATGATAGACCGAAAAAAATCTATGCAAATAAGGCGAATGTTTCTGCCCGAGATTGCACTTGTTGGTGGCGCTGATCAAGCTTTTGTTAGGGAAGGCACAATTCGAAATCCGCAGTTACCCGTTCCGTATCCACCAGATGATATAACTTGGAATGTGGGTGTGCGTTTAAGTATTCCCATTTTTGAAGGAGGAAAGAAAAGCATAGAAACTCAACGTGCTACCATTGAACAGGATAAAATAGCATGGCAGCAGGAAGATTTACTCAACAACCTTGAAGTGGGTATCCGAGCTAATGTCCAATTTCTACAGGCATCGTACAGAAAACAAGATCTTTCTGAAAATGCAGCCCGTGCTGCTGAAGCCAATTTTAAGCTAATTCAAGATGCTTATTCTCAGGGAGTAGTGAGTGTAATTCAACTTATTGATGCACAAAATGTAATGATTAAGACGAAACATCTCGCACTCAGCGCAAAGTATCAATTTATTCTAGATTACATAAAAACCGAACGGCTTCAAGGAAAGTATTCATTTTTAGATGATGAAACAAACCAAGCTTTACATACCAACCGATTACTTAATTATTTAAATGATAAGAATGATGAAAAGTAAAATAAATTATGTTGTTTTAGTGGTACTGCTTATTGCAGGCTGCGGAAGTAAAGAGGAATTAGAAGAAGCCGTGCGTCCAGTTTTCTATCAAGAAATAGGGAAATCCATTGTGCAAAATACGCCCTCATTTTCGGGAGTAACTCAAGCTGCCGACGAAACGAGATTGAGCTTTAAAGTAGGAGGCACCATAGAAAAGCTGAATGTAGAGATGGGTGCCAATGTTGCAAAGGGAAATGTAATTGCTCGTTTGGATGATGACGATTATCAAATTAATTATAACAAAGCGGTTGTTGCACAGAAAAATGCAGCAATACAGTTAGAAACGGCAAAATCATCTTTTTTAAGAATTGAGAATTTATATGCCAATAACAGTATTTCATTAAATGATTATGAAAGAGCAAAAGCTCAATTCGAATCAGCTGAAGCTATGGTTAAAACCGCCCAATCTCAGTTAAAAGCTGCTCAGAATCAGTTGGACTACACGTTACTGAGAGCACCCTACAGTGGAGTGATATCAGCAGTTCTAGCCAAAGAAAATGAAATGGCCGGACCTGGGCAACCCATCGTTGTATTTTCGTCAGTTAATAATATTGAAGTAAAAACAGCGGTACCTGAAAATATCATCGGGCAAATTAGAAAGGATCAAGATGTAGCTATTTCATTCCGAGCATTTACTGGAAAAAAATTCAAAGGAAAAATTACGGAAGTAAGCCCAGGCACACCTAATGCATCGGCTTATCCAGTTATCATGCAATTACTGGACGCTCCTGAACAGCTTTATCCAGGAATGACGGCCACTGTTGAAATTCCTTTATATGTAGATGGAAAAGACTCTAAAGATATTGCCATTGTTGTGGCTGATGCCGTTGGTCGTAATCAAACAGGCGATTATGTTTTTATAGCTAATTATAGCAGCGAGAAAGACACTTATATAGTTGAAAGAAAGAATGTAATTCTGGGTGAATTAAGACCTGAAGGATACCAGATTATTGAAGGGCTAAACAAAGGTGATATCGTAATTACAGCAGGCTTAAGCTTTTTATTTGAAGGCAGAGAAGTAAGACTTCTTGACGAAAATGAATTAAACAAATAGTGATTTTAGACCATGAATCTTACAAGACTAACATTAACTAATACTCGTATAACAATAATGGCCATTTTGGTAGTGGCTATAATAGGTATTGCTAATTACTTCATTCTAGAACGCGATAGCATGCCTCCTTATACTGTCAGAATTGCATCGGTAGTTACAAACTTTCCCGGCGCTGATCCGCATAAAGTTGAGGCATTAGTTACTGATCCACTTGAAGAAGCTATTCGTGAAATAGCTCAAGTAAAAACAATAAAAAGTGAATCTCGCCCTGGTTTGTCTGTTATTACCGTTGAATTGGTAGTTCAGGTGGGTGAAGATGAACTTCAATCTATATGGACAACCCTCAGAAATAAGGTAGAAGATTTAAAGCCAACTCTTCCACAAGGTGTTTATGGACCTATTGTAAAGGATGAGGACATTGGAAAGGTTTTTGGAATTATTTTGGGAGTTACAGGCGACGGCGTCTCTTATAATGTGTTAGATGATTATGCCCAAAAAACGCGAAATGAGCTCTTACTACTTCCTGATGTGGAGAAAATAAAATATGGAGGAGTGCAGCAAGAACGCATATTTATTGAGTTTGATGACAAGCAATTGGCCAACTACGGGCTAGATGCCATGAAGCTGAGGAACATTATTTCAGCCACCAATATTCTATTTCCAGCGGGCGAAATAAATTTAGGTCGCCAGCGTGTTGTACTCGAGCCTTCTGGGAGTTTTCAAACTATTGATGACCTCAAAAAAATACTTATCCCAACTTCTACTGGCGCTACCGTTTATTTAGACGATATAACCACCAATATTTATCGTGATTATATTTCACCACGTGATAAAATTGTGAAAATTAATGGGAAACCTGCTGTGGCTCTTTTTGTCTCTCTGAAAGAAGGAGCCAATATTGTACGTCTTGGTAAGGATGTAGATAATGCAATTCCTCGAATTAATAATACTCTGCCAGTGGGCGTAGAATTAGTGCGGTCTGCCTCTCAAGATCATGTGGTAAGTGCACAGATAAATGACTTTTTGGTAAGCTTGGTGCAAAGTATTGTGATTGTACTAGCCATTATGTTCATCTTTTTAGGATTCAGAACAGGCTCACTTGTGGCTTTATTACTACCAATGGTAATTCTTTCCACTTTCTTTTTCTTAGGATTGCTCGATTTGGGCTTGAATAAAGTTTCGTTGGCAGCGCTCATCATTTCACTCGGACTATTGGTAGATAATGGCATTGTGGTATCCGAATCTATTCTGGTAAATATGGAACGTGGGCTCAGCACTTTTGACGCTAGTGTTTATTCAGGAAAGGTTTTAATCATACCGCTTTTAATTTCATCTCTCACCACTTCATCCGCTTTTCTACCTTTTGCTCTTGCGCAAACACCGATGGGCGAAATCTCATCTCCTTTGTTTTGGGTGGTTAGTATTACTTTGTTAGGCTCGTGGGCTTTTGCTTTCACTTTTATTCCTCTGTTGGCTCTATTTATCTTAAAAATGACTCCTAAGTACAAGGACAATAAGAAAAATATAATCGACCGAAATATGGAGAAAGTGAACTTATGGTATAACAAGCTTCTCTTTCACACTTTAAAAAAACCCATAGTATTTCTTAGTTTTATCCTAGTTTTATTTGTCCTGGCTTTAGCATCTATTCAGTTTCTGCCTTTCAAACTAGTACCCGATAGCGACAGAAACTTGGTTACAGTAGATATAAAATTTCCTTCTGGCACACAGATTGAATACACAGAAAATGCAGTGAATGAGATTGGGGATTTCATTCTAAAGAACCTGATTGTAAATCCTGATAATGAAAAGGGACAGCCTGGCGTCTTAGATTTCTCCTCATTTATTGGTGAAGGTCCAGAGCCTTATGATTTGGGATATTTTAAAAATGAAGCCAACTCGAATTATGCGCACATGTTGTTAAACACAACAGGTGATACCGATAACGATTATGTTATTGCCAAAGTTGACAGCTTCTGTTTCAATAATATTCCAGATGCTGATATTCGTGTAAACCGACTTACAGGCGCTGGCGCTTCAGGCACACCAGTAGAAATAAGAATATCTGGGACAAGTCTTGACCGGCTCGCTGCTATTTCAGATAAAGTTAAAGAAAAGCTTGTTACCATAGAGGGAACTAGGAATATTACAGATGATTTGGGCCCAAAAATAAAGAAGCTAGTTGTAGATATTGATGCTGTTAAAGCACGGAGAGCAGGATTAACGAACATGGAAATAGCCATGGCGTTAAATACAGGGCTTTCAGGTATGAAAGTGGGCGACCTTTTTGAAAACGAAGATCAAGTTCCCATTTTCTTGAAAAATGAAAATAATGATGAACACGATATTGCAACGGTTAAAACCTTTAATATCTACTCTGCGGCTACAAATCAAAATGTGTCCCTTTCTCAAGTGGCAGAGATGAACATAGATTGGCAATTTGCAAAAATTATACGAAAAGACTTAAAAAGAACCATCACAGTTGGTTCGTATTTAAAAAGTGGTTATACCGCTTCCGACATCTTCAAAGCAATTGGACCTTGGATGGAGGAGGAGAAAGCCTCGTGGGATTTAGCCTACAACTATGAGTTTGGGGGCGAGGATGAGGATAAAATTGAAAACTTGGGAGCTATCTTTTCCAACTTACCTTTAGCATTTTTCCTAATTGTACTACTGTTAGTTCTTCAGTTTAATTCCATTCGTAAAGCAACCATCATTTTATTTGCCATACCCTTAGGTATGATTGGCGTTGTTGCAGGCTGGTTTATTGGCGGTTCATTCGTAAGTTTCTTCGGTATACTTGGCGTAATTGCCCTGGCGGGGATTGTGGTAAATAATGCAATTATTCTTATTGATAGAATTGATGTAGAAATAGATGAAAATCCTGATATAGATCGGCGTGATGCCATACTTAAAGCAACTCACAGTCGCTTTAGACCTGTCATCTTAACTACACTGACCACTTCTTTAGGAATGTTGCCACTTTTATTTGGTGGAGGTTTGTTATGGGAGCCGCTAACCTTAGCTATAATTTTCGGGCTACTTTTTGCAACACTGATTACATTATTATTTGTACCCGTGTTGTACCGACTATTCTTCAAAATTCCTTTTAAGAATTATGAATTTGATATCAATCTCTTAAAAGAATAAATATTAGATCTAAGTATTAAGACATAGGGGAATAGAGCTGAGACTTAAGACGTAAGATGAAAAAGTTCTAAAAAACTTCTTATGTCTTACGTCTTATATCTTAAATCTACAGAAAACTCGTTTTCTTCAGCCCACAAAAACTTATTCAGCCAGTGCAACGAAGGGCTTGAGTGCCTCATCTATTTCCAACACATCATCAAAATAATTGAGCAGTTTCACCACCACTTCATCCACTAAAATATCGGGACATGATGCGCCTGAAGTTATAGCGATTTTGAGAGGCTTCTTACCTTTTGGATACCAATTTGGCGTTTGTAGAATCTCTTTAGTCCACTGATTAAAATGCTGAATTAAATCTTCTGAAATAATTTCGGAGGAATCACGAATGTGATAGGTAGGGAAGTGATCTTCTAAGATTTCAACCAAGTGCATTGTGTTAGAAGAGTTGTATCCTCCCACAACAATGGCAATATCAGCATCCGATTCAGCTACTGCTAAGGTCGCCGATTGATTTTCGTTAGTGGCATAACAGAGCGTATCTGAAGTGTCGGCAAAGTGATCTAAAATATCTGATGCGCCGAATCTTTTTATGGCTGCTTCCTTCAGTACTTCCATTACCTCTTCCGTTTCGGTAGCCAACATAGTAGTTTGGTTGATGACACCAAATTTCTCCAAGTCCGTAATCGGATTAAAATCAGGAGTACATTTATGTCCAAAATAAGTGTCAAAATCTGAAAGCGGACGTTTTTCAGTCATTATTTCGGCAAGTATGGTTGCTTCATCAACATTCAAAACAACTACAACAGCAGAATGTTGAGCGCTTTGCGAAAAGGTGGCTCGTGTTTCTTCATGTTCGTGTTTGCCATGCACCACTAAATTGTATTCTTTTTTACTAAGCTGTTTGCCACGCTTCCAAACTTTTTCTACAAAAGGACAGGTAGTATTAAATGAATATGGATTTATGCCCACAGCTTGTAACTGATTTTGAATGTCTACAGTAGTTCCAAAAGCAGGTACAATTACAATATCATCTTTATGTAAAGTAGAAATCGGGATAATTTCAGTGCCGTCTGTGTTCTTGAGAAAACGGATACCTTTTTTAAGCAAATCTTCGTTCACGGTTGGGTTGTGAATCATTTCACTTAAAAGGTAAATGTTTTTATCGGAGTGCTCTTCTATTGCTCGGTATGCAATATCGATGGCGTTTTCTACGCCGTAGCAGAAGCCGAAAAAACGAGGAACATAAAATTGTATAGAACCAAAATTAAGCAAACTAGGGGTTACGTCCTTTTTCATAGGATCAGTAATTTTAGTTGCTTCTTTCACCGTGCGGATAATAGGTGAGTGGTAAATATCGGGGATTTGAAACTGTTTGCGTGCCAAGAATGTGTAATTCGAAATTTGTTAAAGGTTGAATTAAGAGCCTATAACAGGTTTGTATAAATTTATTTTAACGGCTAAAGATAATGGTTATCAATATAACTTAATGGATTGAAAATAATGATTAACCAAGTGCTGATACTACATTATTGAAGCAGTGTACAGGTTTCTAGAAGTTTTCAATTCTATAGTTAAAACTCAGTCTTAATCAACGATTAAGCAACCTCATCCATGCGTACGCCCACTAATTTACTTACTCCGGTTTCGGGCATAGTAACACCATACATCATTTCTGCTTTACTCATTGTCATCTTATTATGCGTAATAATGATGAACTGAGTTTCTTTACTAAACTCTTTAATCATTTTAGAGAAACGCTCAATATTAGCATCATCTAGTGGCGCATCAACCTCATCAAGCACACAGAAAGGTGAAGGCTTAACTAAGTAGATAGCAAAAAGTAGCGCAATAGCGGTGAGGGTTTTTTCCCCACCAGAAAGCTGAGAAATTCCAGATGGACGCTTACCACGTGGCTGAGCAATAATATCTATTTTTGCATCCAGTGGATCTTCCACATCTTTTTCGATAAGTAAATCACAGTAATCATCTTCAAAAAAGAGGGTTTTAAATACCTTTTGGAAATTGACTCTAATCTCTTCAAAAGTAGTATTAAATCGTTCAGTGGCCGTATTGTTTACTTCTTCAATAGTTTTAAGAAGTTGCTTTTCTGCTTCTACTAAATCATTTATTTGCTCTTCGTAAAAATCGAGGCGTTCTTTTTCTTCTTTATATTCATCTATAGCAAGAGCATTCACCTCGCCGATATTACTTAACTTTTGACGCAGCCAACTTATGCGCTGTTTTGCTTCCTCTGGCGTAGTGCCTTCTGGCAGTTCATTTTCAATTTGCTTCATCAAAGTGCCATAGGTTTCCCAAACATGATCGGATATGGCTTGGCTTTGCAATTCCATCTTCTCTTTAGCCATCGAAAGATGATGCACAAGCTCCATATTCACTTCCTTACGGCTTCTAATCTCTTTAAGGCTCCGTTCATACTCATTGATCTTGCCACGCTGAATACTGGCAGCTTCCTCGGCTTTTTTAAGAGCTTCGTCGGCCTCAACTTTTAGCTCTTTATTTGTTTTTAGCTCTTCATTTATATGTTCTATTTGAGCAGTATAAACCTCAATTCGAGCCTTGCTCTCAGAGGTTAATTTCACTCTATTTTCTATCCGGGCTTGAAGTCCAGAAATACCTGTCTCTGCTCTGCGCACATCTCGTTCGTGGTTATCAACCTTGTTCTTTAAATCCTGATGTTTTAACTGAGCGTCGTTATAGCGACTTTGAGAAATAGCACGATCTTCTTCGAGAGTTTCAAGCAGCTCTTTCTTTTCAGTTTGCTGCTCGTCGAGAGCTAACATATTTGTTTGTAGCTCTTTTTGTTTTGGCTGAATAGAATCGAGTTCTTCCTGTGCAGTGCCTTCACTGCTTTTTAGATTGTCTTTGCGATTAACTAGCTCGCCTATGTTCTTTTGATATACTTGAATTTTAGAACTTAGACTTTGCTGTTGTTGCTCAAGTCGGCGTACTTCTTGTTCTTTATCTTTTAAGAACTTGCTGAGTTTGGCAACATCCAGTTTATCATGTTTTTGTACAATCTGATCTAGATATTCTTCAAGTTGAACAATTTCTTTGGCTACTTTTAGCCCTTCAGCTTCAAGCTTTTCAATTTTATCTTTTAACCCAACTCTAATTCCAGCATTTTTACTTTTACTACCGCTTTGGAAAAAATGAGTTGGTGTGACTACTTCGCCATCGAAGGTAACTACAGTAGCGTCAGAATTATTTTTAAGCGTGGCATAAGCTTCATCTAGATTGTCGGATACAAGCACATTGCCAAGTAATAGCTGCTTTAAAGCAGAGTATTCCCTATTTGATTTAACATGATTAAATAGGCTTGAATCGTGCACCTTATACGTTGCAGCAAGTTGGTCGAGCGGAATAAAAGTAGCTCTACCTTTGTTATTTTCTTTAAGGATTTGAGCGGCTTTTTTCGCTTCTGCAAGCGTTCTAACAACTACAAAATTTAAGATATCGCCCAATACTGCTTCTAGTGCAACGGCGTGCTTTTCATCTGTGTCTAGTATTTCAGAAACCGTGGTTAGTTCTTTAAACTCAAACCGATATTTATCAATTAGAAATTTAACACTGCTTGGGAACGCCTCATTTGAACTAGCGAGATCGTTCAGTAATTCAACCTCAGAACGAATAGAAGCTTTTTTACTTTGCAGAACCCGAAGTTCATCTTTTATTTCGTTTTGCTTATTGGCAAAGCTTTCACGTTTTTCACGTGATAGTTCTAGCTCTTTTTCTAAGGCATCACGATCGTGTATTAAACTTTCTAACTTAGTTTCAATAATACCTTGCTCGCCATTATAATTATCAATCTCATCGTTTAGATCAATAATCTCGTTATTAATACGCTCTAAATCACCTTCAGTATTCTCTAAGCGAGATTCAATTTTAATACGTTTAGTTTGTAATGTGCCTAACTCGTTATTTGCTGCGCTGAGTTGTAATTCAATTTCGTATAGCTGATGACGCTCTTTGTTGTATTGTTGCTGAATTAAGGAATACTGCTTTTTGGATGTCTCAAGTATGTTCTGCGAAGTTTCTAGTTCTTCGTCAAAAGAGCTGAGCTTGCTCTGGCTATTTGCCAGCATATCCATCAATTCTTTTAGATCAGTTTCGCCTTGCTGAATATCTTTAGTGTACTCATTGATGCCCTTATTCTCGCTTTCAATTTTTTCGCTGGTAATACGTAAATTTGTATCAGCTTCGCGTATGGCATTGTGCAATTGGCTAACAAGGCGATGCTCTTCAGCCTGCAGTTTTTCCTTTTCGAGTAAAGCATTACGAGCTTTTTCATCGTTGGCTTCTAGTTCTTCGGAAGTGGCATTAATTTCACGGCGCTCTTTTTCGGCATGTTCAATGCGTTCTTGAAGTGGTTTTAGTTCCTCTTCAATCTTTTTGAAATCGTGGCGAGTAAGTGCTTTATCAGTATCCTCAAGCTCTATTCTGTAATTCTTCGCTTTTTCCGCTTTCTCTGCTTGAATTTCTAGGGAGCGGACTTTCTTTCTAAGTTCAATTAAAAGATCATCAACGCGTTGTAAATCTCTGCGAGTATCGTCAAGTTTTCTAAGCGTTCGTTTGCGTTGATCTTTGTAGCGGGTAACACCAGCAGCTTCTTCAAATAATCTGCGGCGGTCATTATTTTTATCACTTAAAATTTCTTCTACCATTTTAAGCTCAATAACCGAATAAGCATCAGAGCTCATTCCTGTATCCATAAAAAGCTCCATGATATCTTTGAGACGGCATGGAGTGTTATTAATAAGATACTCGCTATCCCCCGACCTATATAAACGCCGAGTAATCATAACTTCGGTATACTCAATGGGTAGCAGACCTTTGTCGTTCACAAAAGTAAGGGATACTTCCGCCATCCCAAGAGCTTTCTTTTCTGCAGTTCCATTAAAAATAATATTGCTCATTGCCGATGAACGAAGTAGGGAAGGGCGTTGCTCGCCAAGAACCCAGCGCAAGGCGTCTACAATATTAGATTTACCACACCCATTTGGACCTACAATAGATGTAATCCCGCTATCGAAAGTAACTTTCGTTTTGTTTGCAAAACTTTTAAAACCTTGTAAGCTAAGTTCAGATATATACATGCAATAGGTGTAATAAAACTAATAACCTAATTTTGATAAATAGTTATCAAAAAAGAGAATATATAATATAGAAATGAAAAGTTAAACGGTCATTATATCTTCTTCTTTATTAACAAGAAGCTCGTCTACTTTTTTAGTGTAAGAATCGGTTAAAGTCTGGATTCTTGCTTCCCCTTCAAATCTAGAATCTTCTGGCAATGAATTCGCTTCTACCGTCTTTTTTATGGCATCGTTTGCCTCACGGCGAGAGTTACGGATACTTATACGAGCTTGTTCCGTTTTATCTTTGGCAAGTTTCACCAAGTCTTTACGGCGCTCTTCGGTTAAAATAGGAAGAGGAACTCTAATTAAAACACCATCATTCATAGGGTTCAAACCCAAGCCAGAAGCCATGATAGCTTTCTCAATTGCTCCAAGCGAAGTTTTATCGTAAGGTTGTACTACCAATAATCGAGGTTCTGGAGCAGAAATGCTTGCAAGTTGCTGTAAAGGGGTCATTGAACCATAATATTCAACCTGTACTGGCTCAATAAGTGAAGGACTTGCTTTACCCGCACGAATGTGCGAAAACTCTTTTCTAAGAAAAGAAACGGAGTCGTCCATTTTCAGGTCCGCATCGTCAATAATTTCTTTTAATTCATCAGCTAGCATATCAAAAAATATAGTTTAACAGTATAATTTAAGCTTTATATGGTCTATTTGAAGTTACTAAAACTAGCACTCAATTCTTAATAGTTATACGCACAAATAACAATAGAATTGATTTAGGATATATTTTAATGTATTTAAGCTTTTAATAAATATGGGCATCTAAGAAAGGGATGTTTTTCTAGTTCGTATTTAATACATTGGTTAAAAGGTCTAAAAATAGGAAGGGGATTGAAGCTGCCGCGCTATATTATTAACCCATTTACAATGGCTGTTACTTATTTAGTCATTGGGTCGTTATGGATAGTTTACTCAGATAATTTGGTTGCAACTTTAATCAAGAATCCTGAGCTAATTATACGCTATCAAACGGTTAAAGGTATATTCTTTGTAATACTTTCAGCGGTACTATTTTATGTGTTAGCAAATGTTAGTGAGAGCGCTCTGCTAAACGTAAGAAAAAATTTATATAGGGAAGAATTAAAGCTTAAGCGCTTAGCAGAAACAACCCCAATGGGAATTATTTTTATAGAGCCTGGTGGTTATATCAGATATGCTAATATAATAGCTGAAAGATTGTTTGAATTAAGTGGAGAAGAATTACACTCAACAAAATTTGATGATCTTGATTTAAATCTTAGGACTTATAAAGGGGAAGAGCTACCAAAAGATGAGAATTCGATTAATGTTGCATTACATACTAAAAAGGGTGTTTGGGGTGTAAAATACCGTATGGGAAAAGAAGGCTTTTATAAATATATATCAGTTAACGCTTCGCCAATATTCGTAGAAAATGATGAGTTAGAAGGTGTGTTGTGCACTATTACGGATATTACTGATGTAATAAAGTCTGAAAATATAATTCAAGAGCATGAAGAGCGATACAATTTATTGGTAGATGAGACGCCTTTTGCAGTAATCATTCACCAAAACAATGTTATACAATATATAAACCCAATTGGGTTAACTATGTTAGAGGGGCAGAGTGATAGCGAAATAGTAGGTTTGTCCATTTTAGATGTAATCCACCCCGATTATATTGCGTCTACTCTAGTACGTGAAATGAAAGTCAAAAACGGAGAGGAGGTACATTATCCGTTTGAATTAAAAGTTAAAACTTTAAAAGGAAATGTTATACCTGTTGAAATAATATCTATTCCATTTACCATCGGTAATACTATTTCTGTGCAGGTTATAGCCATAGATATATCAGAAAGGCTCGAAAAAGATAGGCTTTTGGCTGAGAATTTAAATGAGAAGAATGTGATGCTTTCTGAGATACATCATCGAGTTAAAAATAACATGGCTATAATCTCAGGCCTTATTCAATTAGAAGCATTTGAAGTAGAAGATGAAAGGCTACAGGCGGTTCTATTTGATAGTGTTGCTAGAATCAAATCAATTGCTTTAATACATGAGCAAGCATATAAGTCAAATAATATGGCGATTGTAAGGCTTGACAATAATATTGAGCAAATGGTGCAAAATATTGCTGTTAATTATCCTCCACAAATCAGCCTAAATGTTGAATACGAATTAGAACCTATAGTACTAAACATTAATCAAGCAGTATCGTGTGCACTATTTATAAATGAGGTAATTACAAGTTTATATAAATACACAACCCAGGATGAAGGTAGGGGGAAATGTGTTGTTTATTGTAGTCATAAAAATGATTTAGTAATACTGAAGCTAAAAATATTAGGTGAACAGTCTTTTAAAGAAAACTTTGAGTCTGATAAAACAAAACTGAATACGCAACTAATTCAATTAATGGCGCAGCAAGTACACGGTAATCTTAAAATAGAAGATGATAATAACGAGCTTTTGATAGAGTTGAGATTTAATAAGAGTATGAAAGTGAAAGGAAGTTCTCAGAGAAATACTTTTTAGTCAGGTTTCCTTAGGGAAGAAGATAATATCCGTTATTAATAATGTGCATAGTGTAGAGCTTTTAGCTCACATTGTGCAGCAGAGCGCCACAAAGAGAGTGGATAGGCCTAGAAGTGTGAGCTTTTAATAAGAGCGACATATCGAATCTTTGTCTATAGGTCCTTCTCTCCGAGTTTCGGGACAAAATACATTCTGCATGCCCCTACTTTATTAATTGTGAAAAAGTAATAGAACAAGGCTAGGGATTTTAGTTACTAGCTATATTATTCCCAAACAACAGTAGTGCCAAGGTTCTCGCCACCACAAACAATCTTTTTTAGATTTCCTGGAGTGTTCATATCAAACACAATAATGGGTGTATTGTTTTCACGACAAAGAGTGAAGGCGGTCAAATCCATAACAGAAAGTCGTTTTTCGATAACTTTATCGCCAGTTATGACGTTGAATTTAACTGCGTCATCATTTTTTTCAGGATCTGTATCGTAGATACCATCAACACGAGTACCTTTTAGAATTACATCAGCTTCCACTTCAATAGCACGTAGAGCACCAGCAGAATCGGTTGTGAAATATGGATTTCCTGTACCAGCGCCAAATATGACTACACGGCCTTTTTCTAAGTGACGTATTGCACGGCGACGGATAAACGGTTCTGCAATTGCTTCCATACGAATGGCACTCATTAATCGAGTCTTAACGCCTTGTCGTTCCAAAGCATCTTGTAGTGCCATACTGTTAATCATAGTTGCGAGCATGCCCATATAATCACCTTGCACGCGATCCATGCCTTCAGTTGCACCTTTAACGCCTCTAAAAATATTGCCACCACCAATTACAATAGAAACTTCAACACCCGCCTCTTGAACGCCTTTAATTTCTTCTGCGTATTGGGTTAATATTTTTCCATCAATTCCGTGGCCTTGGGTACCCAAAAGAGACTCACCACTTAATTTTAATAGGATACGTTTGTATTTATTTACCACTGCTAAATCCATTTATTAATTATAGAACAAAAAAAAGACCGTCTCTTAAAGGAGACGGTCTAAGGTATTAAAAAAAAGCCTAAGCCTCTTCACCTAATTGTATTCGGCGGAAAGCTTTTACTAATGGAGTATTGTTTTGCTCCAAATACTGTTTAACGGTAATACCGTTATCTTTCACAAATTTTTGTTCTAATAAAACGTTGTCTTCATAGAATCTGCGAAGTTTACCAACAGCTGCTTTTTCAGCTATTTCTGTAGGTTTACCTTCATTTATTAATTGCTCTTTCGCAATTTCTAATTCTTTTTCTATTAGGCTAGCATCCACTTCGTCGCGATTAGCGGCAATAGGATTCATAGCTGCAATTTGCATAGCAACATCACGAGCAACATCTGTGTTAGAAACTTCGCCATCAAATTCTGCGAGTACACCTAATTGGTTACCAGCATGAATGTATTCGATAATTGTTCCTTCAGTGGTTAGATAAACCAATTTCGAAAGTTCAATTTTCTCACCAATTTTAGCTACCATTTCTTGGATGTGGTCATCAACGCTTTTACCGTTAACTTTACTAGCTAGTAATACATCTAACTCAGTAATGTCGTTGTCGAAAGCAGAGTTTAAGAAAGAATTAGCTTGAGCCTGGAAATCTTCGTTACGCGCAACAAAATCAGTTTCGCAATTGATTTCTATAGCAACAGCTTTTTTGCCGTCGTCACTAACGCGAGAAAGTACTAAACCTTCTTTTGCGTCGCGGTCAGCGCGTTTATCGGCTACTTGTTGGCCTTTTTTACGAAGTTCTTCAACAGCTTTGTCAAAGTCTCCTTTAGATTCGACGAGGGCTTTTTTACAGTCCATCATGCCTGCGCCGGTCATTTCTCTAAGTTTTTTTACGTCTGCAGCAGAAATACTCATTAGTATAAAAAATGTTTAAAGTTAAATAATTATTCTTCGTTTTCGGTTTTAGCATCTGCTTTAGTGTCTTCAGGCTCTAAATTGTCTGAAGTACTAGCAGGTTTTCTTTTACGAGAACGCAGATTTGGGCTTTTAGCTTCAGTCGATTCAGCTGGTTCTTTCGACTCTTTAGCTTCGATAGCTGCTTTTTCAAGAAGTTCTTCTTCTGCATGTGCTTCACGCTCAGCTGCACCCTCAATAATAGCATCAGCTATTTGAGAAGAGATTAGCTGAATAGTACGTGCAGAGTCATCATTACAAGGAACGATAAAATCTGGAATATCAGGATCACTATTAGTATCTACCATAGCAATAACAGGAATATGAAGTTTAATAGCTTCATTAACTGCCAAATGCTCTTTCAAAATATCTACAACAAAAATAGCACCAGGTATGCGGGTCATGTTAGCGATACCACCAAGAGTATCGTTTAATTTTTGTTGCTCACGCTCTAGCATTAAACCTTCTTTTTTGGTCAATTCTGCAACTGTACCATCGGTTTTTAAACGCTCAATTTCTTCCATTCGACTAATGCTCTTACGCACAGTAGAGAAATTGGTAAGCATACCACCTAACCAGCGGTGTGTTACATACGGCATGCCGCAACGAATAGCTTCCGTCTTAATAATATCGGTAGATTGTTTTTTTGTACCTACAAAAAGAATGGTTTTACCAGCTCTAGAAAGTTGCTGAATCTGATCTAATGATTCTTGCAAGTAGTGCTGTGTTTTTTTGAGGTCAATGATGTGGATCCCGTTACGTTGCATGAAGATAAAATCCTTCATTTTTGGGTTCCAACGTCGAGTCAAGTGACCAAAATGGGCGCCAGACTTTAATAGTTCTTCAATGGAGGCTGCTTTAGCCATAGTAGTTAGATATGTGTGTTTAGGTTAATCCGCTATGTGGGTCATTCTCAAAATCCAATCTCAATTTATAATTGAGACACCAGGCTTTGAGTCGCCACATATGTGTGGTTTAAAAAAAATTGTGTAGCGTAAATATTAACGCTTAGAGAATTGAAACTTCTTACGTGCTTTAGGCTGTCCGTATTTTTTACGCTCAACCATTCTATCATCACGGGTTAGAAGACCATGTTCCTTTAAGATGCTATGTACTTCTTCGTTCTCGCCGTCAACTGCACGGGCTAGAGCGTGTTGTACCGCACCTGCTTGGCCTGATTTACCACCGCCACGCACTGTAACTTTAATGTCATACTTAGTATCCATCTCGGTAAGAGATAGAGGTAAGAGTGCGATGTTGCGAATAGCTTTCTCAGGAAGGTATTCTTCAATTGGAGTTTTGTTGATTAAAAACTCACCTTTACCCGGCTTAATGTATAGACGTGCCGTAGAGGTTTTTCTTCTTCCAATGTAATTAGCTTGTGCCATTTATAAGTCGATTAGAGCTCGAAAATTGTTGGGTTTTGTGCCGCCTGCTGATGTACAGGACCTGCATATACTCTTAAATTAGTGCGCAATTGGCGACCTAATCTATTTTTTGGGAGCATACCTTTTACGGCTTTTGTTACGAGAGAGGTCGGATCTTTAGCCAACATCGTCTCCGCACTTGTAAAGCTTTCACCACCTGGGTAGAAAGAGTGACGGAAATATTTTTTGTCGGTCATTTTATTACCGGTCAATTTTACTTTTTCAGCATTGATTACGATGACATTGTCACCCATATCCATGTGCGGAGTGAAAGTAGGCTTGTTCTTGCCTCTCAAAATTGATGCTACAACAGTACTAAGACGTCCTAGCGGCTGATCTTCAGCGTCGATCAAAATCCACTTCTTGTCAATATCAGAGTGTTTTGCCGAGTATGTTTTAAAACTTAAGGTATCCACGATTAAACTCGTTTTTATTAGTTTCTTGGAAAGTCGAAAAAGATAGGATTAATTTAGATGGATATCAATGTTTGATTACACAATTTATTCATGTAATGGAAAAGTCCAAGCAAATACTATCTAAATCACACTATAGATTTATGAATTGTCTAATTCACAACACTAAAGATACGTAACAAATTCATGAGTAAAGCATCTACTTTGAATAAATATAAGATTCTTTTTACAAAACGAAATGAAATTGACTACGAAAAGGTTATCCAATCAAAGACAAAGATTTAAAAGATTTGTATCTTGAAGACTATTCGAATTTTAAAAACAAATACTGAAATGACCAACAAATTTAAAAGCACTAAACAGACTTTTGATACTGGTAATAGTGAATCAAACTATTACAGTATCCCGAAACTCAAAGAACTTGGCTACCCAAACGTAGATAAGCTCCCTTTTTCTATTAAAATTTTGTTGGAGGCGGTGCTTCGTGAATTTGATGGCTATGTAATTACCGAAAGCGATGTTGATGCTCTAGCAAACTATGATGCAAGCAACCCAAGTGGCGAGATTCCTTTCAAGCCATCGCGTGTGGTACTCCAAGATTTTACGGGTGTACCTGCTGTAGTAGATTTAGCTGCCCTGCGCTCGGCTATGAAAAGAATGGGTGGTAATCCTAACGATATTAACCCACAAGTTCCTGTAGATTTAGTAATTGATCACTCTGTTCAAGTTGATATGTTTGGCAACGATGCCGCACTCGATTTTAACGTTGAAATGGAAATGGAGCGTAACCAAGAGCGCTATGAATTCTTGAAGTGGGGTAAAGAAGCCTTTGATAACTTCCGTGTTGTGCCTCCAGGGCGTGGAATTGTTCACCAAGTAAACCTTGAGTATTTAGCACGTGGTGTTTTTACCCGCATAGAAGAAGACGGAACTAAAACATCTTATCCAGATACATTAGTAGGAACTGACTCGCATACCACAATGATTAACGGTCTTGGAATATTAGGCTGGGGCGTTGGTGGTATTGAAGCGGAAGCTGCTATGCTAGGTCAACCAATTTATATGTTGGTTCCAGAAGTTGTAGGAATGAAATTGACTGGGAAGTTAAAGGAAGGCGTTACAGCTACCGACTTAACTCTTACAGTTGTAGAATTACTGAGAAAGCATGGCGTAGTTGGTAAGTTTGTTGAGTTCTACGGTAAAGGTATTAGCAATATGAGCCTACCCGACCGTGCAACTATTGCAAACATGGCACCAGAATATGGTGCAACGATGGGCTTTTTTCCAATTGATAGCGAAGCATTAAGATATATGCACCGTACTGGCCGTCCTGATGAGTTAGTGCAATTAGTAGAGAACTATACAAAAGCACAAGGTTTATACAGAACTGATGATACTCCAGATCCAGTATTTACATCAACATTAGAGCTCGATTTGGGGACAGTTGAAACTTCTTTAGCAGGCCCAAAACGTCCGCAAGATCGTATTGCTTTAAGAAATATGAAAATTACGTTCGAAAATTCGTTAACAAGTGATGACGCCACAATGGGCTTTAACTTAACGAACGAGCAGCTTGCGAATAAAGGTACTTACAAAAACGGGCAAGAAATTGAAATGAAGCACGGTGATGTTGTACTTGCAGCAATCACCAGCTGTACTAATACCTCAAACCCTAGCGTGATGTTGGGTGCAGGAATTGTTGCTAAAAAAGCATTGGAAAGAGGCTTAAAAGTTCCTTCCTATGTAAAAACCTCATTAGCTCCAGGTTCAAGAGTAGTTACTGAGTATCTAAACGAAGCTGGACTTACAGAACACTTAGACGCATTAGGCTTTAACCTAGTTGGTTACGGCTGTACTACTTGTATAGGTAACTCAGGTCCACTTCCTCCACCAGTAGAAAAAGCAGTTAGAGAAGGAGACTTAATTGTAGCTGGTGTGCTTTCTGGAAACAGAAACTTTGAAGGTCGTATTCACCCTTATGTAAAAGCAAACTTCTTGGCATCACCGCCACTAGTTGTAGCTTATGCACTTGCTGGAACCGTAGATATTGATCTTTCGAAAGAACCACTAGGTAAAGATAGAGACGGTAAAGATGTATACTTAAAAGATATCTGGCCGACAACTGAAGAGATTGCAGCTGAGCTCGATAATGCTATTCGCCCAGAGCTATTCAATAAAATGTATGGTGATATTTTCGAATCTCCAGCTTGGGACAAGATTGCCGTTACAGGTGGTGAATTATATGACTGGAAAGACGAGTCAACATATATTCAAGAGCCACCATTTTTCTTAGATATGAATGAAGAAGCGGAGCCTATTAAGTCGATTGAAAATGCACGCACTCTAATTATGCTCGGAGACTCTATTACAACCGATCATATTTCACCTGCAGGTAATATTGATGAAGATGCACCCGCTGGCGAATACTTAAAAGAAAAAGGCATAGATCGTGCAGACTTTAACTCCTATGGTTCGCGCCGTGGTAACGACCGTGTTATGACTAGAGGAACCTTTGCGAATGTTCGTCTTAAAAATAAATTAGCACCAGGCACTGAGGGCAGTTTCACAACCCATTTCCCAACAGGGGAAGTAACTAGTATTTATGATGCTTCGTTGAAGTATAAAGAAGCAGGAACTTCACTCATTGGTATAGTTGGTAAAGAATATGGCGCTGGTTCATCTAGAGACTGGGCTGCAAAGGGAACTTCTCTATTAGGTATGAAGGCTGTAATTGCAGAATCATACGAACGCATTCACCGCTCTAACTTAGTTGGTATGGGAGTTCTTCCATTACAATTTAAAGATGGCGAAACACCAATTACACTTGGTTTAGATGGTACTGAAACATTCACTATCCATTTAGATAATAGCTTAAAAGCTCGCGAAGATGTACAGGTAACAGCTATCAAAGCAGATGGAACAGAAGTTAACTTCTCAACCGTATGTAGAATTGATACCCCTGTAGAAGTAGATTATTACCGAAATGGTGGTATTTTGCATACCGTATTACTTGATTACTTAAAGAAAAAAGAAAACTAAGTTTTAGTTAAAGCTAGTATTTAATTTACGAGCCTTGTCATTTAATTATGACAAGGTTTTTTTTGTTAAGTGTTTATTAAGCTTGATTTTATCAATAACAAGAGTATTGGGTACTGTCCCAGAAAGTGTGTATAGGGTCTCCTGGATTTGGTGTAATTAATTTCTAAGATTGTGGGTCTGTAGTACGCTCAAGAGTCCTCCCTCTGAAATCTGACAAGTCAGATTTCAGTCTCCCTCCAGAAGGGAGATACTTTTATGGAACTAAATATTTCGGTCTCATCATAAATTAAAACAAGAATATAGATCTATCCTTATTCGGAGAGGGACAGATTTCATGCCTGCATGAAATCAGGGAGAGGACTGAAGGGCAGGAATTTCAAATATCACTATAAGTCACATCTACGCACTAAAAATATTCACATTTATGTCGAAGAAGTTCGATAAATGATGCGAGCGTTGGATACTCTCATAATTCTAGAGGTGCTTATATCTGTTTTAACAGTACTAATTTTTATCAAATAGAAGAAGGTGTAAGAAATAACATTTATACACTTTTCGGGACAGTAACTTTTCTGAATGTATTACTACTTAATAAGACGCTATTCATAAATACTGTAGCAGAATTAAGTATGAGTTAAGGTTATTTATAACAATAGCTAAATGAATTTAAAGGTATGAGAGTGTAAGTCATATAATTATTGTTTGGATATATATATATATATATATATATATATATATATACTAGGAGAAGAGAGTTATAATTATAATGAATTAGCAAAATCATGAGAAAAATGAGGACTATTAAATTCATATTTCTAACTGGAGTAATCATTATAGGAATGATTTTGGGTTCCATGTTTACTTCAACAAATGTCGAAGCTAGGAGGGCTGAAAGGAAGGTTTGTCATCATTGCCTCGGTGTTTGTGTACCTGCCACTTTTGAGAATGAATGTGGAACATGTAAAATAATTCCTGAATTATGTAAAGTGGATTAATTTGTTTTTTTACTAGGTAGCTAAGCTACCTTATTTATTATTTTAATTATGGTCAAAAAAAGCTATAAAAATATTTTAATATACTTATCCCTTCTATGTATGATTACATCATGCGTTGATGGTGGAACCAATTTAGATTCTGGTTTTCATCCAAATTTTTCACTGCTATATAGTGCTAAAGATAAAGATGTTGTAAAGGTCGGAAAGAATAAGGTTTTAGAGGAGTATTATAATTTTAATCTTCAGGAATTGATGCGTATAAATCTTGAGGATGATAGGTATAGAATAAGCAGGTTCGAAGATGTTATGATTTTAGAAGATAAGATTCTGATCCTCGATAATAGAATAAATGAAGTTCACAATATCAGTTTTAGCGGAGAAGTAAACAAACCAGTTGCTATTTCAGGGAGAGGACCTGGGGAGCTTGTTGAACCTACGAATATGATGAGGTTTTCAGGTAGTTATTTTATTGCCGATAGAGTTAACGGTATTCATTATTTTAGCGACAAAAATGATAGTCTTCTGTTTACAAAAAAAATCGAAATTTTACCCGAGTACGTCTGTCAATTGGATAGCAATCGGTTTATAACTAAAGCATCTTATTTGATTCCTGATGGTTACACAGAAGCAGCAAATAGTACAGTATTTGAGGTAGATGAAGTGGGGGTTGTTTACCAAGAATTTACGCCCCGCTATAAACACCAGAGTAACATGCTTATATTTAATATGACTAATGGGCCAATGATCTGTTCAGATTCAAAAGGCCTAATCATAAATAGTTACTCGTCGGGTATTCCAGTAGTTGAAGTGTATGACACGAACAATAACACAAAAAGCATTTATAATTTTATAGACATTAACCCATTTTTAGTAGAATATTCAAATAACAATCTTAGCCCAGCAGCTAAAAATTATGGTAGTATTTATCATAATTTCAGAAGTATAAATCTATTACATGAACGTTATTTAATTGTACAGTACCGAGAAGTTGACAGACCTAAAGATCCAGAACTGGAATACGAGTATTCCATATTAAGTTACATCATAGACCTAAACTCGGATGAAACGTATTATACTTATGCACTTCCTGAAATATTTGCATCTTCTGATGAAAAAATGTTTTACAGATATCCATCTAATTCAAATGAGTTGATATTATCGAGCTTTGAACTATCAGAAAAATAGATTCTTTATTGTAGCCTTTTTGTTACTAATTGGTTCGTTTATTGTTGGAAAACTATATACTGAATCAAAAATAGGCAAGGAGTATATTAGAATATTAAGTAGTTTTGATAACGTAACAAATATCAGGGTTGCTAAGAATGATATTAATATTGTTTATGTGTTTGATCCAGACTGTGTTTATTGTACGAATAAAGAGATTGTAACGCATATTAATAAGCTTGTTAGAGATGTGAAATCTATGGGAATGAAAAAATATGGAGATTATAATTACAAATTTATTTTGGTTAGCAATGGTAATCCACATAGTGCAATAAGCTACTTGCGGGATTTTACACTCCTTGATGAAATTAGTTTTGGTAACGGATGGAGTAATTACTATTTATCAAATATGATACTAAATGAAGGGGGAGAAAAAAGCACTCCACAATTGCTTATAATTGAAAGAGACAATAATACAGTACAACACGGTACACAGATATTTTTTGAAGGGTTCAATAATGAAAGGGTTCTAAAACATTTAAAGTCAATGGCTGAAATAATAAATTTCGAGGGTGAGCACCTAGTAAAGCTCATTGAATAGATGCTTTTTTGAGGTGTGAATTTATAGAATATCAGACAGAACTTTTGGTTTGGAAAGAATATTAAACCTTCTATTGTGAAGAATGGCTGCAATTGTAAGGCCAAAAATAAGTCCAATCCATAAACCACTAGGACCATATTCCATCTTTATTCCCAAAATATAGCCTATAGGAAAACCAATCATCCAATAGGAAATAAGATTTACAACCATAGGTACACGCGTATCTTTTAAGCCACGCAAAGCACTGATGCCACCCACCTGCAATCCATCAGAAATTTGGAATAAACCCGCCATAAAAATAAGAGCAATTGCAGTATCTTTTACAGTTGGGTCATTAGTATAAATACCCACAATAGTTTCAGGGAAAATGAAAAGAATAAAAGCAGTGATAAACATTGTTAGCCCACAAATGGCTATTCCAACAAAGCCACGAAAACGAGCATTTTCCATAGAACCTTGACCCAGAGAAAATCCAACTCGCTGGGTAATAGCCATAGAGAGACCAAATGGAATCATATACATAATGGATGCAACATTAATAGCGATTTGGTGCGATGCTGATGCGCTAACACTTAAAGTACCCATAAGTAGGCTTACGGTTGCGAATAGTAAAACCTCCATTGCAGTACTTACACCATTTGGAAGGCCAATATGTAGAAACTCTTTAATGAGTTTTATATCAGGCTTTTTAATTTTCTCAAAAATATTAAAGCGCCTAAACGGCACGAATCTAGCTGTAAAAAAAACAAATACTATAGCAGAAAAAATATTAACAAGTGAAGTTGCATAGCCAGAGCCAACACCACCCATTGCTGGTAAACCAAGTTTACCATACATAAATACATAATTGGCTCCAATATTTAAAAATATAGAAGCAGCAGCAATATACATGGCGGGACGTGTTACTGATAAACCTTCGCTGAAGAAACGTACGCCAGAGTAAACGAAAAGTGGTAATATGCCAAATGAAATACCCTTTAAATATCCTTGAGAAATTGGAATTATCTCTGGGGTTACACCAACCAAATTCATTACAATATCTAAATTACGGATGAGTATAATGCAGGGGATTGTTAGCAGAATGATAATCCAAACCATCTGGCGTGCACTTCTACCAATTTCATCAAATTTACGAGCCCCAAGAAGTTCAGATACAATTGGATTAATAGCGACCAAAGTTGCCATACAAAATATTGCAATAGGCATATAAATAGCATTACCTATTGCTACACCAGCAAGGTCTAAAGCCGAAATATTTCCGGCCATTATGGTGTCTATAACATTAAGTCCTGTTTGAAATAACTGGGTAGCAACAATGGGTCCACCTAGCTTTAAGAGTATAGAACTCTCTTTTTGAATGCGTTGTATTTTGTTTGGCATAATCCTGTTTTGAAGCCAAGCAAGATACAGAATGTTAAATAGAAAGGTAACAGCAAAGATTTAGAAAAAATATAACATAGAATCTAAAGAGAGTCTTGCCACAATGGAAGTGAAATTATGAATGTTGTTCCCTCTCTTACTTCAGATTCATAGTCGATACTGCCAGCATGCGCCTCAATAATCTTTTTAGCAATTGCTAAGCCCAACCCTGTTCCACTAGTTTTTGTGCTAAAATTGGGAGTGAAAATGGCACCTTTATTTTTTAACGAGATTCCATCCCCAGTGTCACTAATTTTTATTTCAACTTCACTATCAAAACGAGTAGTAGCAATTGAGATGGAGCCACCATCAGGCATTGCCTCAATTGCATTTTTTATCAGATTTATAAAAACTCGGCGAAGCTCGTCTTTAACACCATTTATATAAATTGGATTTTCTGGGATTGTAGAGGTAATTACCACTGATTCTTCATGCGCATAAAGATCTAAAACAGAAGTTAAAAGTTCAGAAATATCAAATTTTATAAGTGGCTGATCTAGAGGCCTTGAAAATTTGGAGAAATCTGAAGCAATAAGGCTTAAGGAATCAATTTGTTCTATCAAGTTTAAATTCACTTTCATAAACTCAGATTTTAACTCTTCTGAAGTTATGTCTGGGTTCTTAAGCTTCATACTCAAGTGTTGAAGATTTAGCTTCATGGGGGTGAGAGGGTTTTTTATCTCATGCGCAATTTGTTGTGCCATTTCTTTCCATGCCGCCTCACGTTCCGCTTCTACTAGGTTTTGTTGAAGGGCTTTCAATTCAATAACCATCACGTTATAAGCTTTTGTAAGCGCTCCAATTTCATCGTTACTTTTAACGGGTAGCGTTGTTTCTAAATTACCCGATGGAATAGTTTTAATACCCGCACTAAGCTCTTCGAGTGGCGAGATAAGTTGACGTGCCATAAAAGCCGCCCCAATAATGAAGAGCCCAAAGATTAAAGCAAAAAAGCCCATTAAATAACTAGTGGTTGAAAGTACTTGCTCATTAAATTTGGGTGCGCGTAAAAATGTTGGAATACCAGCTATGCTAACTATTTTATTGTCTTTAATTATGGGTTTAAACCCAATCAATAATTGCTGATTACCTAAGGTAAAGAATCTAATTTCTTGCTCACTTCCATTTAAAACAATTTTGTTATAAACATCCCAAGGTATTTTATCAGGTAATAAATTCTGCGAAAAAATCTGTGGTGCGGTTGAGTTGATTTCGCCCGTGTCTCTATACAAGATAGCGTCGGCATCAATTAGAAGAGTGGCATTAAATAGTAATTTACGCGAATCAGACTCAGTATCTTGATCTATGGCCTCACGCAAATTATCTAATTTCATACTTAGGTCGTCGGTAACAGCATCATTGCTCTGCGAAACTACAGCCCCGTAAGAGGTTGCAATTAATGCAAGCATACAAGCAAAAGAAGCAAGTATAAACCTATCTAGTAACCGGTCTTTGAATTTTTTATTATGACCAATAATTTTAAGATTTGGGCTCCAAAAGAAAAAGGTAGAGATTAGAATAAGAACGATAAAGAGGGTGAAAAAGAATCTTAATAACGCATAAATATGATTTGCAGTGGTAAGTCGGAATGTGGCAATCCTAGTAATAGACCGGTCGTTATTGGCTATAAATACCTCCTTAATTGAGGCTCTTGCCTTTTCTACATTTCGAATAACAACACTATCTCTCTTTATTTGTTCTAATAATTCGGGATTTAAACTAGAATAACCAGGCATATCTAAAGGCACCCCAACCACAGAAGTACGACTTAGGATACCATTTTCAAATTCATTTAAATGAATGGTTGTATTTATTGATGAGGATTGTGTGTAGGATACAACCGCACGAAATGCTTTATGATATTGCGGTTTTTCGCGATATACCGAACAGATAATCCATCCTAAGCGCTCGCCACCATCAGAGTCTGAAAAGAATGGAATCCACCCTTGACGATAAGACGAGTAGGTTGTGGATGGGCGCTCTAAAGCGGTTTCTCTTATTATTGGACGTAATCTAATTCTTCGAATTCGTTCTTCTTCAAAAGGAACTTCTAAACTTCTAATATCAAATACTTTGGTCCAGCCAGGTGCATTTAAGTCAGTAGTATATTCAGATATTGACTCTCCATTTTGCCCAATTAACTGAACTGAGAAGGAGTATTCTTCCCATTGGCTTAATAATTGCCTAGAAATCTCATCTTTGAATAGCGATTGAATCTCAATTTTTTGTTCTTCTAAGTTATTAAAATGCTGATTGGATAATACAGTTTCTAAATTTGAAAGTAGTTGAATGGTTATTTCTTCCGCTTTTTCCTCTTCCTTTAAATTAAAAGAATCGCTTGCTGCTTGCATTTGTTGATCGCGAACGGCTATCTCACCAAAATAGGATGGGATATAACTGAGCACTGCCGATATAAAGCTAAGGGTAATGAGTAGTCGCACCCTTGATTTGTCTAAAAATAGCTTTCTCCCCGCTTTATTTCGAAGGCTAAATAAAGCTAGAAATAAAAATAGTAATGTAGTTTGAATGAGCTGCCAAGGCGCAGGTTGCTGGGTATTTACACTTTGATATAACCACAAGCCCAAAACAAAACCTACTATACCTAGCAGAACAAGAATAAGTTCTTTTTTAGGAGCGTATTTAAAAAGTAAAAGAAAAGAATTAATAGTAAACCAACAGTAGGTTACCCAGAGAAAACCCGAAAATATATAGAAGAAAACGATGGAAGAGGTGGGGATGGGGCTGATGGCAAATACACTAATATCTGTAGTGTTTATAATATTGAATATTTGAAAGGTAGCCCCAAGGAATAAGTAAGAAAAAAATACACCTAATAACAGCGCAAATAATGAAACATATTTTAGTATAGAAGGTTGTTTAGCTGGGGTGTGATTTAGATAAAATCGATTGCCTAAGGCACTTAATAGGAGCAGTACTAAAGCCTCAAATAGTAGTGAGGCTAATGAAAAAATAGCATTATCGTTACCGAAAACAATCTCGAAACCCAAGTTCGATAAATTGCTACGAATGAGTAACCAGGTAAGTGATATTATACCATAACTAAGCAATAAATTAGTTATGCTCGAAATATAGAAATCACTTTTTATAAAGAAATACGAAGCAAGCAGAATGAATAGAATAAAAAATATAAACCGCCAAGTAAAAAAGGTCTTCTCCCTATTTTCAAGATAGAAATCCGCCGCATCATAATGAGTATAAACCGCCCCAACCGAATCGGATGTATTTAAGTAAAGGATTTCTTTAAAATCTACATTTTGTGGAACGGGATTGAAAAGGCTGAAGTAAACGGGAAATTTGGGTTCTAGGCCTACTGCTTCTGCAACAGAGATATTTAACTCTTTACCAATACTTAGTAGGTTTTGCTGGCGAAGGCGTTTAAGAGCCTTAATTTGTATTTTTGTAGTATCAGTGCCATTAACTTCAAGTTCTAATTTTATGGCTTGTAAATAAACCACATTATTGTCGTTAATAATTTTGATCGATAATGGAGATTGGGGGCTAACAGAAGCTGGGTGATGATCGCCCTTGGGAAAGCCACTCCAAAAAATTAGGCTATCATTTTTGTGGACAGATACACCCCAAAAATTGAAGCGTGGGTAGATGGAATGTTGTAGTTCCTCTAACGTAACACCATTCTTTCTAGCTTCAATAACTACATCAGCTAGCTCTAAAGTCTCATCTCTAAAAGACCGTTGAAAGTCTTGAAATGCTTCTTTTGCATTCTCAACTTCTTCATTCGCAATAAGCTCAATGGCTTTTGGTGAAGGTGTAGAAATATAGAAAATAACTTCACTTATTAGATATACCACTACTAAAGCTGAAATAAACAACCCTAGTATAGTTGAGCTATGAGACAAAAAACGTTTCAAATAAGTAAACGATAATTAAATGGGACAGCTAATATCAATTGATATTATGGGCGAATCAAGTTAGGTATAGAATTGTCAGCTTCTAAATTTAGTACAGAAAGTATTGCCCGTGCTGCAAGCAATCCAATTTCTTCTCTAGTTTCAAAAGTAGCGCTTGCAATGTGCGGCAAAAGGGTGCAATTGGGAGCTGTGAGCAACTCTGGGTGAACTATTGGCTCTTCTTCGAAAACATCAATACCTGCGCCTGCAATTATATTATTGTGCAGTGCGTATGCTAAATCAACTTCCTTTACAACCGGACCACGTGCAATATTTATGAGAATGGAATGGGACGGCATTATCTGAAAGATATCTTTGTCGATAAGATGGTGTGTTTCGAGAGTAAGTGGGCAGTTTAAACTTAAAACATCTGATTCTGCAGCTAGTTCTTCAACCGAATTAACATAGGTAGCAGATAAACTCTCTTCTATTTCTTTGGCTACTTTATTTCGATTGTGGTAGGCAATGTTCATCCCAAAAGCTCGGGCACGCTCGGCAAAAGCTATTCCAATTCTTCCCATACCAACTATACCTAAGGTTTTGCCACGGAGTTCCATCCCTAAAAATCCCAGTGGTTCCCATCCTTTAAAATTACCTGCTCGCAAATAATTTTCTGCGGCATTAAACTGGCGAGTTACAGCCATTAATAAAGCCATTGCAAAATCGCCACAAGCCTCGGTAAGTACATCAGGAGTATTTGCTACTTTAATGCCTAGCACGTGGGCTGCTTTCACATCAATATTATTGTACCCAACAGCAAAATTAGCAACAATTTTTAATTTATCGGCCTTGGCTAACACTTGCTTAGTTACAGGTGTTGAAAGCATACAAAGGAGTGCATCGTATGGAGCTATATCGGCTAATAAATGCTCTTCTTTTGAATAGTAGCCTTTATCACCAACTGTTACTTGCGCATGTTTGCTTAATAACTCAATAACCTTTGTAGGAATGGGCTCTGTTACAAGTATAGTTGGTAATGTATTGGCCATAATAAAAATTATTCGCTATCAGTGATCCTTGTGATTTTAGCGTCGTTCCACATTCGTTCAATACCATAGTATTCGCGTTTTTCAGCGGTCATAACATGAACTACAATATTCACATAATCAAGAATCATCCAAGTTCTAGCGTTTACCCCTTCCTTTTTCCAGACCTTCTCCGATGTTTTATTGAAAACATCTTCTTCAACAGCATCTGCGAGTGCTTTTATTTGCACATCAGAGTTACCATGGCAAATCACAAAAAACTCTGTAAGTGTGGTTAGTTCAGACACATCTAAAAGAGTAATGTCGTTAGCTTTTTTAGCTAGTAATGATTCTACAATAATATCTAAAACCTCAGAGGTTTGGAGGTCTGTTCCTGTATAGGTATTAGAGAATTGTTTGTTTTTAGGCTCTTTAATAATATCTGACATTTATTTTGTGTTAAGCTGGAGGTAATCTTTGCCCAAAATTACTGTTACATCTAAATAGAAGTCGGGCGAGTCTTCTCTGATGACATTTTCTTCTGCAACTCCTAGAGCTGCAGCTACGCGTTTTGCATTGTCTATAGAAACTGTTCTTGAAATAACAATCGTTTTCTCTACATCAAAACGTTCAAAGTTCCCAGTTTCAACAACATCGAACCCATTTTTTCTAAGAATATGAGTAAAGTTATTTGCAATTCCAGGCTCACCACAACCGTTAAGTACTTCTAGCTGTATAATAGCTCCAATTAAGCCCGTGTTTGCATCAGCACGCTGATTTAATACCCTAGGATAAACAACGCGTGTAAATAACGCAGCCAAAAGTGCAATTAAGAGAACGCTTAGAAAGCCAATAGCGGCGTTTAGGTATAAGCTATTTTGGGTCGTGTTTAAATCTTCTCGTTTATCCGACATCTAGTATTTTATCGATACCAAGCATTGAAGCGATTATAGCCGTAATCTCGCCCAAAGCCGAAATGGGAGGGGGATTGCTGGAAGCGAATCTGAATGAACGCGTTATCACTAAATTTATAGTTTAACTCTGCATTACTAAGCACAACGCGTGGACTTCCTTGATTAAAACCGTACATATTCGTGCCCCCAAAAGGAGAGTGTAAAAATGATAGATCGACACGAGCATCTAGGCGATCTGTAATATTCATTTGCATGGTATTAGTGTATGCATTCATCGATTGATAAGAACCGCCAAATGAACCAAAAGACATCGAGTATGAGTGCGACATGTCGATTGAGTTAAAAAACTTATTTAATTTGCTATGTACAGTTACCGACTCGTGATTAATAATTGGGCCTTGATAATCGAATGGCGTAGAAATATCACCACGTAGCTGAGCCCATGCACTAACACTTAGAAAAATAGTGACATAAAAAAACGAAAGTAGAAATTTTTTCATATAAATCCTCATTAGGCTTGGTAAACGCAAATCCATGCTATTAAGTATAACAAAATACCAGGTAATTATAAATAGGCTATGTTAAACATCTTAAATCAAAATCATTGAATAAGCAATATAAAAAGGGTATATTATCCATCTTATCCAAGTTTATAATGATAAACTACGCAAACTCCCATTTCAACCCAAGGAGAGATGAAACTCACCAATTACAGATTCGATATTGAAGGCCTTAACATACCAGACGCACCTCTTGAAAAGCGTGACGATGCACGTTTGATGGTTTTAAATCGTGCTGAGCAGACCATAGAGCACACCAAGTTTTCTGAAATTCACAAATACTTTAACGAAGGTGATGTTCTTGTTTATAACAACACCAAAGTTTTTCCTGCGCGTTTACACGGTAAGAAAGAAAAAACTGAAGCCGATATAGAAGTATTTTTGCTGAGAGAGCTACAACCAGAGAATATGTTGTGGGATGTGTTAGTTGAACCCGCGCGTAAAATTCGTATTGGTAACAAATTATACTTTGGCGAAGAAGATGAGTTAATGGCCGAAGTGGTAGACAACACTACCTCACGTGGTAGAACTATTCGTTTTCTATTTGAAGGAACTAGCGACGAGCTATATGCTCGCTTAGATGCTTTGGGCAAAATGCCACTTCCGCCATATATAGAAAGAGAGCCAGTTGACGAAGACAAAGAGCGCTATCAAACCGTGTATGCTACCGAGCGTGGTGCCGTAGCTGCGCCAAGTGCTGGTATGCACTTTACCGAAGAGCTTATTAAAAAGATAGAAGCAAAAGGTGTTGTTACAGTACCTGTAACCCTACATATTGGCTGGGGAACTTTCCGCAATGTAGAGGTAGAAGATATTACCAAGCACCGAATGGACTCTGAAAATTATTTTATATCTAAAGATACTTCAGACAAAATAAACGTTGCTTTAAGATCTAAAAAGAAAAAAGTTGTTGCCATTGGTACTAGCAGTGTGCGCGTTATAGAAACGAGCGTTATGGCTAGTGGAATGTCTAAAATGGGAACTGGATGGACAGATAAGTTTATCTATGCGCCTTATGACTTCAAAATTACTGAGGCACTAGTAACTAATTTTCATCGCCCTGAGTCTACCTTGCTAATGCTATCGGCAGCATTTGCTGAGTACGACTTTCTAATGAAAGCTTACGAAGAGGCTAAAAAGGAAAACTATCGCCTATTCTCTTTTGGTGATGCAATGCTGATCATATAATTGGCAGCATTGGCGGTCATAATTCCGGCTGCCGGTTCGGGAACCCGATTGGGTTCCCGCTTACCGAAACCTTTTATTCCCTTAAATGGTAAAGCTATTCTAGAGCATACTATTGCTCAGTTTTTACCTGTTGAGGGATTATGCCAGATTATTGTGGCCACATCAAAGGCGTCTTTTGAGCGAGTAGAAAGAATATTCGATAATTTTAAAGGTACAAATGTCGAATTAACTCTAGTAGAGGGTGGTGCAGAGCGGCAACACTCTATTGAAAACGCTCTCAAATATCTAAGTTGTGGCATAGAATTGGTAGCCATTCATGACGCTGTTCGTCCTTTTATTGCTAAAGAAAAAATTGAGCAATGTGCCGAGAGTGCCTTAGAGTATGGTGGTGCAATACTAGCTGTGCCCGCAAAAGACACTATAAAAAAAGTTGATAGCACAGGCATTATTGTCGAAACTCCTAATCGGGCTAATTTATGGCAAGCCCAAACCCCTCAAATATTTAAGAAAGACCTTTTACTAAAAGCGTATAAAAAAGCTAAAGAAGATAATTATCTGGGTACAGATGATGCTTCACTTGTAGAGTATTTTGGTGGGAAGGTGAAAATAATTGAAGGGGATAGGAAAAATTTGAAGATTACATATCCTATTGATTTAGTAATTGCAGAACATATAGTCCAAGATAGATCATGAATAAATTCAGAATTGGGTATGGCTACGACGTACACAAGTTTCAAGAAGGTAGAAAGTTAATACTTGGTGGGCTCCAGGTTCCATACTCACGCGGTTTAGCGGGGCACTCCGATGCGGATGTTTTACTGCATGCTATAACAGACGCTTTACTAGGTGCATTAGCTCTTGGCGACATTGGTAAGCATTTTCCAGATACAGATCCAGCTTACAAAGATGTGGATAGCCGAGTGTTATTGAGAGATGCCTACAAATTAGTACTACAGAAAGGGTATGAGCTAGGTAATTTAGATGCGACTTTAGTGGCGCAGGAGCCTAAGATGGCGCCACATATCAATGACATGAGGAAACTAATTGCCCAAGATCTTAATGTAAATTTGGAGGATGTTTCAGTAAAAGCCACAACATCCGAATGGCTAGGGTTTACAGGGCGTAAAGAAGGTATATCAGCATCTGCAGTAGTTCTGTTGTATAAAAAGGAAAATTAATGGTTGAGCAGGTAATTCAAAATATTGTTGATTGGATTACTATTGCACCACCATTAGGTGTTTATTTATTATTCTTTGCAATTGCATACTTGGAAAATGTAGTGCCACCAGTGCCAGGCGATGTGTTGGTTGTATTTGGTGGATACCTTGTGGCAGAAGGGGTAATATCATTCCCAATTCTATTCGCTTCAACGGTATTTGCCTCCGTATTTGGTTTTTTAACTATGTATTGGCTTGGCTATAAATGGGGGGTGGGAATTAAGAATAATGGCAGAAGTCATTTTATTCTCAAATTTATAGACTACAAGTATTTTAGAAGGGGGCAGTTGTGGATGGACAAGTGGGGACAGTGGGTAATAGTGAGTAATCGTTTTCTTGCAGGCACGCGCTCAGTAATAGCTTTGATGGCGGGAGTAACACACATAAATTTAGGGTTTACTGCAATGAACTCTCTCATAAGTTCCCTGTTATGGAATTTTGTTTTGATAGCAACGGGCTGGTATATAAAAGATAACTGGAAAATAGTTGGAAAATATTTGTCTACCTATGGCGAATTAGTACTAATTCTCCTTATCATTGCCATCGTTTTGCGGTATTTCATCAAATACAGAGCTTTGAAAAAAAGAAAAGCAAGAAAAGAATAAAAAGATGAAATATTCTGTTACTAATTATTGACTATAAATTATAGGTTCGCTATTTTTGAGGTCTTTCGCAAAAGCCAGTGTAGCTCAGTTGGTAGAGCAGCGGTTTTGTAAACCGCCGGTCATCGGTTCGACTCCGGTCACTGGCTCAAGTTTTTTTGCGAAGAATTGGGGAGATACCAAAGCGGCCAACTGGGGCAGACTGTAAATCTGTTGTCGTAAGACTTCGTAGGTTCGAATCCTGCTCTCCCCACTGCTAGCGAGCGTAACTCAATTGGTAGAGTGTCAGCCTTCCAAGCTGAATGTTGCCGGTTCGATCCCGGTCGCTCGCTCGAAAGCCGATATAGCTCAGCGGTAGAGCACTTCCATGGTAAGGAAGGGGTCGTCGGTTCAATCCCGACTATCGGCTCAGGTCGATATTCGTTTTTCTAATAAATCAATAATTCAAGTATTTTAATCATGGCAAAAGAGACCTTTCAGCGGAGCAAACCGCACGTAAACATAGGTACCATTGGACACGTAGATCACGGTAAAACTACCCTAACGGCAGCAATTACCACCATCATGGCAAAAACATATGGCGGGCAAGCGCATGCGTACGATCAAATTGATAATGCTCCTGAAGAGCGCGAGCGTGGTATAACCATCGCTACCTCTCACGTAGAGTATGAGACAGCAAATCGTCACTATGCTCACGTAGATTGTCCAGGTCAC
>Ga0265293_10001114_pt1 | contig 60356 bp, 64 predicted proteins | sample Munlanlewell138R_FD_192505 | JGI IMG/M metagenome (GOLD analysis project Ga0265293, IMG submission 192505) | Leachate microbial communities from a municipal landfill in Southern Ontario, Canada - Leachate well 138R | ecosystem: Engineered > Solid waste > Landfill > Unclassified | place: Canada...
TGGCGCGCTCGCCTTCAACGCCGACCAGGACCGGCAACTCGACCTCGGTCTCGCCGAGGATCAAGCGGGCTGTTTCCGACATGACAATCTCCTGTAGAAGACATCGGGCTGACCTTCGGCCGGGTCAGGCCGGGGGAGGCGACGGGCCGGTCCGTCAGGTGTGGTGCCTGGCACGGAACGAAGAAACCGGATACTCCGGCACCGGCGGCGCAGATTCTAATCCATCGGTCCCGTTCCTCCTATGGGAGGGCGTACGGGACGTCTCGTCCGGAACGAGATGGATCATTCGAGCATGTTGGGCAGCGATAGCCCCGAGACCCAGGCCTGACGGGGCGAAGGGCAGCACGACATTTTGATCCCTTCACCCCAACCCTCTCCCCGAGGGCCCGGAGGGCGAGGGAGTAAGGAGCGGGGCAGAGCCGGAAGCACAGCACCTTGTTTCACGTCCCCTCTTCTCAGCCCGGCGGGAGAGGCGTCGTTCCACGCCCGAACCTGTTAGGTAGCACTCCTATTTCCTCCGCCGCCACGCCCCGCGCCCCGGATGCGGCCATAGAATCGTAGGCGTTTCACGCCCTGGAGGCGTACTCGTCCATCGCTATCGCGTTGGACGGCCCCCAGGCTCATGGTGACAAGCATCCCTGCGCCGCGGCACGGCTGCGCCCCAGGGCACACGGAGGACCATGTCATGCAGGACAACGCATCGAAGATCGTGCCGCTGACCGCCGGCCAGGGCGGTGGGCACGTGGACATTCTCATGATCCACGCCTTGCTGGATTCGCTGTTCCGGATTTTTTCCACCATGGCGAACATGCGCATTACGCCCGGTGTACCGGTGCCAAAAACCGACAAGACCGCCCGCGGGGATGTCTCGGGCATCATGCAGATGGTGGCGGATCAGGCCCAGGGCAGCATCGCCCTGTCGTTTCCGCTGCCGGCCATCCGCGAACTCTCCGAGAAGCTCCTCGACGAGGCGATCGACGGACTCGGGCGCGAAGCCCAGGATTTGGTCGGCGAGCTCACCAACATGCTGGTGGGTGGGGCCAAGAAGGTCACGGCCGAGGTGGGATACGACTTCGATATGCGCACACCGCAGCTTTGCAGCGGCAGCGGCCACGAAATCGCCCATGCGCAGCCTGGACAGACGGTGTTGTTGCCCATCCGCATGACCAAGAGCGAGTTCTATCTGGAGTTGAACTTCCTCTGACGCGGGACAGGCCGCCGTCACGCAAATCTTGCAATTGCCTCCAGTGTGACCGGGTGCATGTCTTGGGCGTGCGCTGGGCGCCAGTGCGCGCGTGAAGTTTCTTCCAGAATAGGCGCTCCAGAAACGCACCGGGAGCCCGAGACCTATGGAGACTGGCGCCAGCGCCCGCGAAGCACCGGTCCTGCTGTTCGAGCGCGACGGCCATGCCGTGTATTGGCTCGGCGCACAGCAGCCGACCGCCTTCCGCTGCAATGCCTACCTCATCAAGGACGGCGATACGGGCGTGCTGGTGGACCCTGGCGGCCGCACGGTGTTCGCGGCGGTGCGCGAGGCCTGCGAAAAGGTCCTGCCGGCGGCGGCGCTGAGCGGGATGATCCTGTGTCACCAGGATCCGGACGTGTGTGCGTCCATGACCGATTGGCTGGACCTCAACGCCTCCCTGACGGTGTTCACCTCACCACGCACGCATGTCCTGCTGCCTTACTACGGGTGTTCTGATTACCACTGGCACGACGTGGAGGCGCAGCCCGAGCTGAGCTTGGCCAGCGGGGCGAAACTGCGGTTCGTGCCGGCGCCCTTCCTGCATTTCCCCGGCGCCTTCGTGACCTTCGACGAGCCCTCCGGCTTCCTGTTTTCCGGCGATGTCTGGGCCGCACTCGATTTCGACTGGCAGCTCCAGGTGCGTTCGTTCGAGCAGCACGTGCCACAGATGGACCTGTTTCACACCGAGTACATGGCCTCGAACGTGGCGGCGCGCGGCTTCGTGCGGTGCATCGAGCACCTGCCCATCAGCGCCATTCTTCCGCAGCACGGCGGCATCCTCGCCCGCGAGATGGTGCCGGAGGCGCTGAACTATCTGCGCAACCTGCGCTGCGGCCTCGACATCATCTATCCGGATCTCGAACCGTGAGCATGACCTACGACCCGCTGCGTGACCGCGTGCAGGCCCTGGAACGCGAGATCGCCCTGCTGCGCCAGGGTGTGCACCAGGCGACACGCATGCGGCTAATGTGGGAGCAGGCCATCGCCGAGCTTCAGGCGGCGCGCCAGCGCCTGAATGCCTGCAACGCCGAGGTGGCGGTCTTCCATCGCCTTTGTGCCTTGCTCGCCGCTGCGGCTGACACGGAGCTGCCCGGCCACGCGCTGGATGCGCTGCTGCGAATCCCCGGCGTCGCGACGGAGCGGCCCGCGGGCATCGTCCTGCGCAACGGGGCTTGGCATCTCGCCGTGCGTCGTAACCTCGAGGACCCCGAGGCCCACGCCCTGGTGGAACGTTGTGTGGACGCACTGGATAACCTCAATGCCGGTGCAGGCTTGTTCTGCCTGCTGTCGGGATCGCCTGCCGCCGTACCGGTCATGATTCCCCTAGAGCAGCGCGGGTTGCTGATCGGCGGTGTGTTTTTCGAAGCGTTCTTCGAGCCCGCCGCCGATGCCACGTTCGCCGAGACCTGCGTGGCCGTGGGCCATCTGCTGACCGCCGCCCTGGCAAGGTGCGCGATTCCGCGCTGCTGAATTACTGCCACGAAGCCCCTGCTCCCAGCAGCGTGGCGCCGCGCGCGGCCACGCCTGCCGGTTTTTCTGCTTGCGAAATCCCGTGTTCTATGGCGCGATCCGCAATTTCGGGCGGAGCCCGGTTTTTGGTTTTGGCCGCCAGGACGCACGGAGCTGATGGCGGCCCTTCCAAGGGATTCCATGCATTACCGGGCCAGCCGCTGCTTCGCCACTGCCGCATTGCTCCTAGGGGCGCTGCTGGCCTGCGCGCCTGCGTGGGGCGGCGTGGCCGACGGCCGGCCGATACGGGCGGGCAGCGAGTACGAGTACCCGCCGTTCGCTACCCAGCGGCCGGACGGCACCGCGGACGGCTTCTCGGTGGAACTGCTGCGTGCGGTGTTGCGGGCCATGGATCACGAGGTCGCGTTCGAGCCCGGTCCCTGGCATGTGCTCAAGGACAAGCTGGCGGACGGTCGGCTGGAGGTCCTGCCGCTGATGGCGCGCACCGATGCGCGGCGTGCCCATTACGACTTCAGCGTGCCCTGGTTCACCATGCACGGCACACTGGTGGTGCGCAAAGGCGACCGGCGCATTCGCGACGTGGCGGACCTGCGCGGCCGTGAAGTCGTGGTCATGCGCGGCGACATCGCCGACGAGTACATGCAGACCCTCGGCCTCGCCGGCAAGATCTTCCGCACCGAGACCGTCGAGCAGGCACTGCGCGCGCTCGATGGTGGCCAGCACGACGCCGTGGTGGTGCAGAAGCTGGCGGGACAGGAGCTGATCCGCAAGCTGGGCCTCACCAACGTCGAAACCGTGGGCCCGCCCATCACCGCCTATCAGCAGATGAGCTTTGCCGTGCGCAAGGGCGATCACGAACTGCTCGCGATACTGAACGAAGGCTTGGCGCTGGTGGTCGCCGATGGCACCTTCACGCGTCTGCAGGACAAGTGGCTCGCGCCTGTCCAGCAAGAACGGGTGCCCTTCGGGCAGGTGGCGGTGGTCGTCGCCGTAACGCTGGCGTTCGCCGCGGGCGTGGCCTTTCTCTGGCAGCGTTCGCTGCGTCGGCAGGTGCAGGCGCGTACGGAGGCGCTGCACCAGTCCAATCTCTCGTTCATGCGCGAGATCGTCGAACACCATGAGACCGAGCAGGCCCTGCGGCGCAAGACCGAAGAACTGGAAGCGACTTTCGCCAACGTCCATGTGCTGCTCGCCATCATGGACCGGGAGTTCAATTTCTTGCAGGTGAACGAGGCGTTCGCCGTCCAGCAGGGCCTGCCCCGCGAGAGCTTCGTGGGGCGCAACCTGATGGAACTCTGCGACGATGAGGAGAACCGCGCCGTATTCCGCGAAGTGGTGAGCGCCGGAGAGCCTTACAGCGTGGCCGCCAAACCCGCCGGTTGGGGAGGGCCGGCACGTGGCGTCACCTATTGGGACTGGACCATCACGCCGGTGAAGGATCAGGCGGACCAGGTGGAGGCCCTGGTGCTCGCAGTGATCGACGCCACCGAACGTGAACGCCAGCGCCAGCAGGCGGAAAGCGCCAGCCGGCGCTCCCAGGAGTTGCTGGAGCGTCGTGTGAGCGAACGCACTGCCGAACTGGAAGCCGCCTACGAGGAACTGGAATCCTTCAGTTATTCGGTGTCGCACGACCTGCGCGGGCCGCTGCGCGCCATCAACGGCTACAGTCATATCCTCGCCGATGACTTCAACGGTACCATGCATCCCGACGCCCAGCTGTGCCTCGATCGCATCCGCGATGCCACGTTACGCATGGGTGAACTCATCGACGGTCTGCTGGACTTGGCACGGGTGTTCCGCAGCGAGCTTCAGGTCACCCAGGTGGACCTGAGCGCCATCGCGCATGAGCTGATGGGCATGCTGTTAGACGCGGAGCGGCGGGAGCAGACCGATATCCGCATCCAGCCCGGTGTGAGCGCCTCGGGCGACCCCATCCTGCTGCGCATTGCCTTGCAGAACCTGCTGGGCAACGCCCTGAAGTTCACGCGTCAGCGCAATCCCGCGCTAATCGAGTTCGGAACCGAGCAGCAGGGCGGCCGGTTGATTTACACCGTGCGTGACAATGGCGCGGGCTTCGATATGCGGTATGCCCACAAGCTCTTCCAGCCGTTCGAGCGGCTGCACGACGGCAGCGCCTATGAGGGCACAGGCATCGGCCTCGCCACCGTGCGGCGCATCGTGGTGCGCCATCGCGGGCGGGTCTGGGCCGAGGGTGAGCAGGATGCCGGCACGCGCGTCTGCTTTACCTTGAATGAGCTTTGATGGACTCCACTCCGCTGCGCCGACCATCGCGCGGGCGGGCCATTACGCTTGACGGATGCACTGTAACTGCCGCATGTCTGATGAAACCTGCTGATTGGCAAAACGGGAGAGGCCTCGTGCTGGGCGTATGCCTGGTGGCGATGGCGGTGCACTCGGCCTGGGCGGAGGACGCGCCCCTGCGGCTCGCCAGTTCGGCGGCGCTGCGCGCCACGGTGTTCGGCCCGCCGCCACAGGCGCAGGCGGCACTCCCGGAAACCGTCCCCATGGAGGAACTCGACTTCGCCATCGAGGGCGGGCTGCCTGTCCCCGAGCTTTACTGGTTCAATCGCCGGCTGCGTGCGTATCTGTCGGTGCAGCCGCAGGAAGCGCCGCTTGCCATCGTCATTTCGGGCACCGGCGGCACCGCGGATACGCAGAAGCTGCGGCTGTTCCGCCGCGCCCTGTACGGTGCCGGCTACCATGTGCTCACCCTGCCTTCTCCCACCTCGCCAGGGTTCATCGTCGCCGCGTCGAGCACCGGGGTGGCCGGTGAACTGCGCCAGGACGGCATGGACATGCACCGCGTCATCCGCCAGATCGTGCCGCGGCTGCGCGAGCGGATGCCCGTATCGGCCATCCACGTGCTCGGTTACAGCCTGGGCGGCGCCCACGCCGCGTTGGTGAAGGCCATTGACGATCAGACCGGGGCCATTGGCATCGGCCGGGCGGTACTCGTCAACCCACCGGTAAACCTGTACAACGCCGTCAACCGTCTCGATGAACTGCTGAGCCTGAGCGTTGGCGACGGCGACGGGGACTTCGAGCGCCTCTACCGCGAGCTCTATACCAAGCTGGCGCACGCCTATGTGCTCGGCGATGCCACCCAGGTGGATCAGGACTTCCTGTTCGCGGCCGTGGCGCAGGTGCTCCGGTCAGACCGCGAACGCGCCGCGGGCATCGCGCTGGTGTTTCGCCTGTCGCTCATCGACATGTTCCTCGCCGGCGACATCTATGCGGGCACCGGCGTGCTGACCGAGCCCGGCAGACCGCCCGGGGTGAGCGAAAGCCTGGTGTCCGTGATGTACGCGGCGCGCAACAAGACCTTCCAGGATTATTTCGTGCAGGTGCTCGCGCCGTACTACCTCATGCGCCGTCCCGGCGCCACGCTGGCGTCGCTGATCGCCGACAGCCATCTGCGCATCATCGAATCCACGCTGGCGGAAAACCGCGATTATTACGTGCAGACCAACCGTGACGAATTGATCCTGGACGGGGAAGACCTCGCCTGGCTGCAAGGCGTCTTCGGTACGCGGCTTGCGCTCTACGATCACGGTGGCCACATGGGCAATTTCGGCGAGCGTGAGCAGATCAACGACATGCTCGACATGCTCGCGGGCCGGTTCGGGGACGACACCCCATGAGGCTGCGGGCCGTCATCCTTGCGCTTGTGGTGGTGTTGCCAGGGTGCTCACTCGGCCCGGTGCGCGAGTCGCCCGCTGCGCCAAGAACGGGAGACGTCACCTGCAGCGACGATTCCGTGTACGCCGATCCGCTGGGGCCGTTCAACCGCGCCGTGTACCGCTTCAATGCGCGCTTCGACGAGGCGATCTTCCTGCCGGTCAGTCGCGGTTACCAGGCCGTGGTGCCCGCACCGGTACGCACGGGAATCAACAACTTCTTCGCCAACCTGCGTGAGCTTACCAATATCCTCAACCATGCCTTGCAGGGGCGCGGCCGGCGCAGTGCTCACAGCCTGGCGCGCTTCATGTGGAATACCACCATCGGCATCGGCGGCTTGTGGGACCCGGCCACCCGTCTGGGGCTCAAGCGCCTGCCGACCAGCTTCGGCAACACCCTGGCGGGCTGGGGCGTGAGTCCCGGGCCGTATCTCGTGCTGCCGCTGCTCGGCCCCTCCAACCTGCGTGACGCCAGCGGCATGGCCCTCGGTGCCGGCGTGGATTACACCGTGGATTTGGCTGGCGTGTACACCAGCGACGCGGCCTTGGCCACGGGCACGGTTTACGCCGTCGACACCCGCGCCAATGTGGAGTTCCGCTATTACGCCAGCGGCTCTCCTTTTGAGTATGACATGGTGCGCATCCTGTATACCCAGAAGCGGCTGATCGAATCGGGCGTGTTGGTTCCTCCGCCGCCGCCCTGCGAGTGACGCGCGGGATTAAAAACGCAGGGTCCAGTGTGCGAGCACGCCGCGGCCGTTGCCGGTTCCGATGCGCAGGTGATCGCCGCCGCCCATGAAGGCGTTGTTGATGAAGGTGGCAACAAAATTGCCGAGCGCCGCACCCAGCAGCTGATCCGAAACGTAGTGGCCACCGGCCTCGATACGACCCCACGCGGCGCCGCTCGCGGCCACGTAGGCGGCGCCCGTGTACAGCGTTGCCAGCGGCCGTGCCAGACGGGTCTGCTGCATGTTTTCACGGACCAGCGCCGCCTGGGCAAACGGGCCGGTGGCGTGGTTGGACGGAAAGGCGTCGCCGTCCGCCTCGCCGGGGGTCGCGCCCGGCTCGTCGCGATGGATGGCGCGCTTGAGCGCGTTGCTGGTCAGGCGGGTGGTGCCGATGGCCGCGGTTTGCACCAGCACGCCATGGACGGTATGGCGCAGGCGAGCGTCCTCGCCCGTATCGACGAATACGATGGACAGTCCCCACAGGACATCGGTGGCATGCCGGAAGTCGTCACTGCGCTGGTTTGCGCGGCGGGTGTTGCCAAACAGCGGGGCGTCGCTGTGGAGTTCCTCGGTCCACTGCGCGTCGTGACCCGAGATGTGGATCGCCACACCGGCGAAGGCCGGCAGCCAGGTCATGGGATGCAGCAGTGCCTCGTGCGCGGCCCACGCCGTGCGCTGCCAGCCGGGGGTATAGGTGGCGTTGCGTCCCCAGTCGGCACACGCCAGCGGCGTCGACAGCAACAGGCACCCGAGCAGAACCCCGCGCATGTGGTGCGATTTCTCCGGTTCGACAGGGCTCAGGTCAAATAGTAGCGGCCAGAACCCGGACAAGCAGGCACCGCCCGTTTGCCAAGCTGCCAGGGGAGCAAGGAGGCAAGCGTGAGAAAGAATGCGGCCTGGATGCTGCTCGCGCTACCGGTCTGCCCATCCGTCGCCGGGGCGGAGGTGACGGCGACGGTGGGTGTCGGCTCGAACTACGTCTGGCGCGGCGAGACGCGCACCGAAGATGGGCCCGCGGTATTCGCGACGCTCGATTACCTGCACGACACCGGCCTCTATGCGGGCCTGCACACCTTCAACATCGAGGCCAAGCGCAAGCCGGAGACCGACAACGAAGCGAACGTCGGCGGCGACGGCAGCCGGGAATACGAGATCGACGGCTGGCTCGGCTATCGCTTTGACATCGGCACGGTGCGCATGGACATCGGCGCCATCACCTACCAGTTTCCCCGCGGTGAACGCATCGACCTGAACGACGGCACGCTCGTGCAAGGCACGCGGAACGATAGCGACTTCCACGAACTTTACGCCAAGCTGACCTACCGGCGTGTCACCATCGGCTACTACGGGACGGATGATTATTTCGGCTCGGGCCTGACGTCACATTATCCGTTCATCGACTACTGCCATCCGCTCGGTGACGACCTGTCGGTTGGCTTGCATTATGGCCTCAAGGAAAGTGATGCCGTACCCGATCACGATGGCACCGTGTTCGACTTCGGCATCAGCCTGGAAAAGGGACCATTCCTGTTGTCCGTGACCAACCTGGACGACAATGAAGACGGCCTGCAATCGGACAACCCGCGCGTCACGGTTACCTGGTGGCACCGCATTGCCTTATAGGTGAAAACCTGTTGCAGGCGTGCCCATATTCGAGGTCACCTTGGCGCGACGCGGCTCGGTGACTGCGGCCGTGAGGATGTCACGTAGCTTCGCAACGTGACCTACGGCGATGTCGGCAGGTTCGGGTTGGGTGCCACGTTGCTGCGAAGCGCGTGGCTACCCTCAACTCTTTGGCATGAGACGCCATTCGCTGCCTTCATCGGTGGTCACTTCGCGCGCGCAAAGCCAGACGTGTTTGCGTTCGCCGCTGGTGCGCGTCTCCACGTGCGGCGCCTCCAGGAGGGTGCCGGCGTGCAGGGTACCGTCCACCTTGAGTTCCGCGCGCCCCGGATGGGCTTCGCTCCATTCCCGCAGCGCCTCAATCTCGCTGTCGAGCCGGGCGATGGCCGCTTGCGCGTCGGCTTCCTCCGTCTGCGCGGCCAGGCTGTCGCCGGCGAGCTGCTTCTGCTCGGCGAACAGTGCATCGAGCTGTCCGGTGAGGGCCTTGATGGCGGCCTGCACCTCATCCAGTCCACCACCACCGCGCTGTTGCAACGCGCGGGAGCGCACCATCGCTTCATCCTGCTGCTGGGCCAGTGCACCGATGGCATGTTCGAGTTGTTCACGCTTTTGCGCATTGGCGACAAGGCGCGCCGCGGCGGCGGCGGCCGCTTCGCGCCGGCCGCTGCGCTCGGCGTCGAGGGCCAGCAGTTCGTTGCGTACGCCCTCGTCGATGCCGAACACCAGATGACATGGGCTGGAGGCCTCGGAACCGACGTTTCTGGCCATGATGCCCTGCTTGGCCGAGACCCGCGCGTTGAGCACGGTGCAATGCTCGCCGTGAAAGGCCCCGCTGCACGTCACCTGGGAATCAACGACCTCGCGCACCACGTGCACATCGCCGAGTGCCTCCACCCGCGTATTGTGCAGGTACTTCGCCGTGACCGTGCCCTCACTGCGCACGTGGGCATTGATGATCCCGCCGTGCACGAGCACGTCGCCCTGTGCGGTGATCATGGCGCCCTCGGCCTCGCCGGCGGTGAGCTGGCCGCAGGTCACGCGGAAGCCGTTGCGGATGGTGCCGGTGACGATCACGTGGCCATGGAACTCCACGTGGCCGGTATGAAAGTCCACGTCGCCCTCCACGCGGTATTCGGAGAACACGGCGATGCGGCCGGTGGCGGAGAGCGACGGGGAGCCGTCGGTGGTGGCGACCACTGTGAGCTGGTCCGAATCCAGGGCGGCGCCGTTACCGATCAGGAACCGCCGGTCTTGCGGTTTCCGGGCGCCCAGCACCCGTCCGAAGATGTCGCGGCCGGGCTCGCCCTTCACCGGCGGCGTCTTGCGCGCCAGCGGCATACCGGCGCTCACCTGCGGCAGCTCACCGCGATCGCGGAAATCGATGGTGCCGTCGTCCTTCTGGCGTCCCGCGGCGAGGGGCTGGGTGTCGAACAGGTACTCGAGTGCCGCGTCGCGACCGGGCTTCGTCGGAATGCCTGCCGCCACCACCACGGGCCGGCCCGCCGGCGTGCCCCCGCTGCACAGCGCCGCGATGGCGTTCTGGTCGATGCCGAAGGTGATGCCCTTGCGGCGCAGGGCAAGTTCCACCGCCTCGACGGTGGGGCGCGGGCCGTCGCCGGGGGTGATGCTGGCGCGGAGACGATCGGTGGAGATGACGAGGCTGAAGCCGTCGGGCGCCGTCGGGGCGGGTTGTTGTTCGTTTGCCAGTGTGTCCCGTTGCTCGGGCGTTAACAGGCCCTGGTGCTGCAACAGGTCCGCCAGAGGCACGAGCTTGTGACTCTGGGAGAACGCCTTGGCCTGGAGTTGCAGGAGCCTGGCGACTTGTTCCGCGCTGGCCCAGCCGTGTTCCACCACCTGCCGGCCGAATCGGCGTTCCGTCGCGCGTGCCTGCTGGAAATGCCAGGCGGCAACGACGAGATCGACCTGGGCCTGGGTGAGCAGGCCGCGTGCGACGAACACGGCGCCGGCGGCGGCAGCGTCGTCATGGCCGAGCGCCTCCTGCACCTGTTCGGCGTTGAGCAGCCCCATGGCGACGGCCGTGTGGCCGAGGGCCTCGTTATCGGGGCGTTCACGACCAGCCATTCCCTTCTCCGGGTCGAATCAACCACGCCCATTTAGCCCACCGCGAGGCGGCGGCGTCAATGCAGCCGGGGCGGGTGGGAGAAACCCGTCCACGGCACAGGACCCGTTGCGGGTCCTGTGCCAGGTTCACATCAAGCGTGGGCGCGGTTGAGCTGGCGCGCAATCACGTCGTGATTGAGCCACAGCACCGGGCCGTGCGGCGCGGAGGCCTCGTGGAACATGAGCGGGCCGGTGCCTTCGATGACCAGCGCACTGAGGCGATCGGTGATGAGGGCCTTGCGGTCCTTGTGCAGGCGGGTGATCTCGTCGGAAGTGCCGACCATCACCTCGGCCAGTGCGGCCGTGTTGTCCATGGGCCAGGCGGCGAAATCGCGGAATGTGGCGATGGTGGGATCGGTGTTGTACTGCTCGATCTTGTCGATGATGGACTGTAATGATACGCCGTCCTCGAGCAGGGCCTGGCAGGCCTGCCATTGTGCATCGGCCCAGGCGCCGCCCTGTTCACGCTTGAGCGCGGAAAGCAGCGGTAACAGCGAGAGCTCCACGCCCACGAAGATGTCGCTGGAGTTGGTGCGGATCTCCGGGCAGTTGAACACCGTGGCCTTGATGCCCTTGGCCCAGGCCGCCTCGGCATGGGTCTCAAGGCGCTTCTTGGCGTAGCCCTGGGTGTAGTTGGTGTAGGTCTGCCACTGGTAGCGGCCCTCGATGAGGATCTCGGTGCCGTGATAACCGTAGGCGGTGTAGCGGGTCTCGCCGCCCGTCGCCGCGAGGCGCTCGCGGATGCGGCCGCTGGCCTCGATGAGGTACCCGAAGGTGTTGGCAGTGACCTCATCGAAATTCATCAGCAGCAGCTTGCCGAGATCGCTGTCGAGCAACGCGCGCGAGGACAGGAAGCGCTCGCCGCGGCCCTTGTAGACGCGATTGGCGATGGCCAGGAACACCTTGGTCTTGATGATGCCGCCCGCCATGGTGTGGGCGAAGAACACATTGGCGCCGTCCGGAATGGCCTTGTCCAGCTCCGCCATCACCTGTTCCAGGGAGGACTTGAAGCGCTGCACACCGGCGCTCCGGCAGCGCTCGATCTGCGCCCAGTCCAGGGGGGCCTCCTGCCAGTTGTCCAGCTTGAGCTCGCCTACCAGGTCGGTCGGCGTGGGCGTGCCGGCGGGCGCGTCCAGGTCGAAGCCGGCCATGAGCGGGATGTTGATGATGCGGCCGCCCAGATTGTCCTCGGCGGCCTTCAGCTCGTCGGCGTTGAGGGCACGCAAGCTGTTGTCCGGCTCGCGACGGCCGACGGTGATGCCGAGGATGGTCATCCCGGCGCGGCGCGCCTCGTCGACCAGGCCGTTGGCATAGCCGCGGCCGAACAGTTCGCCGAACAGCACGAATACATCGCCCGGACGGAACATGTTGCCGGCCGGAAGTTCACGTAGGGGCTGCAATGCAGGCATGGTTCTTGAGGGTCCCTGCTGTTGTTGGTGTGTGCGCCATTTTCCCACACTCGGGCGGGAAGGGCACATGCCTCGGCGTAACGGCGTGAAAGGTCGCGCAAAAAAGCCGCGTGCCGGTGTGACCGGAGCGGCCTAAACGGGGTGCCGCTGCCTTGCGCGCAAAGGGGCGGTGGAATGGGGCGGGGCGGAACCGGCCCGCCCGGTTCCCCCCGCCCGGGGACCTGCTAGCGGGAGCCGGACCCCATGTCGCTGGAGGGCACGTCGCCCGAAGGGCTGCGCGGGCTGATGGTGCCGCCCTCCACGGAACCGGAATCCGAGGGCGTGGAACCGCTGCCCATGGCGCCCGGGCTCTGCTCGCCGGAGGGTTGCTCGGAGATGCCGAAGGCGGCGAACTCCGAGCTGTCGATATCCAGCGCCGAGAGGGATTCGGCGTTGATCTCGCCGCTCGCATCCAGGCCCTCGTCACTCTGGAACTGCTGCAGGGCGGCCTGGGTGCGCGGGCCGATCAGGCCGTCCACTTCGCCCACGTCGTAGCCCTTGTCCTTGAGGGACTGCTGAAGCTTCTTGGCAGCGTCCATGCTGGCCCGCTGATCGGCCCAGGGCACATCCTGGCTGCTGCCCTGACTGCTCTGGGCGCTGGGCACGCTGGGCCGTTCCAGCTCCTGCACGTTTTGTGCAAACAGCGGTGCCGAGGCCATGGTGCCGGTGACCGCCAACAGGGTCATCCAACGGTTCAGTTTCATTTTCCTACCTCCTGTGCAGTGAAATCCGACTTTCCATGCGAAAGCTAAGCAGGAACCAGGATTCCGGATATCAATGGACGCGAGGACTTGCGTACAGGGATGCGCGGCGGGACTGCGGGAATCCGGCTAGGCCGGTCGAAGAATCCTTGCCCCGGGCCATGGAATCGATAAGCCTGCGTTCGTGGCGCCGGACGCGGCCAGCGTTCACCGCCCGCGACCCCAAGGTGCGGGGCCAGCTTGCATGGCAACCCGCAGGTTTGTACGATCGCGCGCCTCGCGCGGTTTGTCCGCGTCTGCTACCGCACCACACGCGGCGCGCTGCCGAGGAGGTCTGTCTTGTTCGGAAAACTGCTTGCGTATTACCTGCCGGTGGACGCGACGCCGGCGTTTCGCCTGCCTTGGGTCTGGGAGCGCGCCAGGCAATATGCCTATCGCAACGCCATCGCCGGCGTGGCGCTGACCGGTATCTTCCTTGGTGCGGAGGCCCATGCACTGCCGGGCGCGGCCCTGGCCGCCCAGGTGCTCACGATCGTCAACGTGTTTTTCGCCACGGTGTTCACGGCGGCGGCACTGGATCCCCGTTTCCGCTGACTGCTCCTCCCGAGGGGCCGCCACTTCGCAGGCCGCTGCGTCTGCGCTTACCGCTGTTCGTATAGAAGGAAGAAGAATGGGAGCGCTGCATTCCATCTACGTCTGGCTGGAAAGAACCTTCTGGAACACCCTGGGCAGAAAGCTCGCCAGCGTCTTCCTGCTCGTCGCCATGCAGGCTTGGTATCTGCTACTGGTGTACCGCGAGCATGCGGCGCTTCGCGAACTACTCGCTGATGTGCCCGCGTCCGTGGCGGCCGAGATGACGGGCCTCATGAATGAGACCTTCGGGCTCATGCTCGGGCTGGCGGTGTTCGCACTGGCCTTCGCCATTGGTCTGGTGTGGTACCTCAACCACCTCATCGTGCGGCCCATTCGCGTGATTGCGGCGTTCTTTCGCGAGGTGGGCGCGAAGGGTGAAGGCGACCTTTCGGGTAACCTGCCGCTCATCACGCATGACGAGATCCGCGACCTCGCGGACGGTTACAACCAGTTCCTGCACAGGCTGCGCGGCATCATCGACGACGTGCGGCGCATGAGCGTGCAGATCGCCGTTGAGTCCGTGAAGGTGGAGAGCGTGGTCCGGCGCGTGGCCGACGAAGCGTCCCGGCAGGATGAATTGGCCGGCGTGGTGTACGACGCCAGCAACGAGGCCACCCGCGCCATCGGCGACGTCTCGGCCAATGCCCAGCAGATCTCCGTCTCCACGGCCGACAACCTGCACAAAGCCGAGTCCTCGCTGGGGGAACTCAATGAGCTGGCGGCGAAGATCGATGCCATCGACCAACAGCTCACCGGCTTCCGCGCCACGGTGGACGAGCTGAACCGCAGTTCCGCCAGCATCGGCGACATCGTCGCACTCATAAAAAACGTTTCGGAACAGACCAATCTGCTCGCCCTCAATGCCGCCATCGAGGCGGCACGCGCCGGCGAAGCGGGGCGCGGCTTCGCGGTGGTGGCGGACGAGGTGCGGCATCTCGCCGAGCGGGTGAAGCACGCCACCGAGGACATCACGCGCAACATCCAGGGTATGGATGGCCTGGTGAAGGAGACCATGCGCGAGACCGACGCCATCAGCGGGGCGGCGCTCGCCGCCAAGCAGGTGATCGCACGTTCCTCAGCGCATTTCCGCAGCATGGTGGAGGACTTCGGGCAGACCGGCGGCCAGCTGATGCAGATCGCCGCGGCCATGGAAGAACTCGCCACCACCAACGACCAGACCCATGAGACGGTGGCCGGCATTCACCAGGCCTCCTCGGTCATCAGCCGGCGCGCGGGTGAAGCCCGTCAGTCAGCCAACGATCTCAGCCGCGCCACGGAAAAAGTGCAGGAGAGTGTGTCGCGCTTCCGCATCGGCAGCGGCCACCTCGACGCCATCGTCGCCACGGTGCGCCGCTACCGCGACCTCATCGAAACCAAAATTCAGGCGCTGGCCGACCGAGTCGACGTCTTCGATCGTCACTACCGGCCGGTCGCCGGCACCTTCCCACAGAAGTACAAGACCGGCTACGACGAGGTGTTCGCCGCCGAGATCCAACCGCTTATCGACGGCCTCCTCGAGGAGGTGCACGGCGGCGTGTTTTCCCTGTGCGTGGACGCCAATGGTTACGGCCCCACGCACAATGCGCGCTACTCCCGCCCGCTGACGGGCAACCGTGAGCAGGACGTCGCGTGCAGCCGCGACAAGCGCATTTTTGACGACCCGACGGGCAGCCGGGCGGCCAGGAACACCTCGCCGTTCCTGCTACAAACCTACATGCGGGACACTGGCGAAATCCTCAACGATTTGTCCATGCCCATCCATGTGCGCGGCAGACACTGGGGCGGCCTGCGGCTCGGCTTCGACGCACAGGTCGTGCTCGGACAGGACCCCGCGCACAACGAATCGTCGCAGCGCCTCGCGTAAACATTCAGCCGGCGGAAAGGAACGCACGCCGGCAATCGCCGGTCCGGTTTATACCGGCGGCGCCCTTGTGCGGCTACTGTTGCGAAAAAGCCAGGGACGATCGACCGTGCATAGGAAACCCTTCTTCGTGGTGGGGGTGCAGCGCTCGGGCACGACGGTGCTCCGGCTGATGCTGAACAAGCACCCGCGGATTGCTGTGCCGTTCGAAACGGATTTTCTGCAGATCCTGCCGCTGGCCGAGTCCATCGGGCCGCTCGGGGAGCGCGCCAATCGGCGCGTGGTGCTGGAGGCGCTCGCCAAGGAACCGTTTACTGCCAAGGGGGAAATCCTCACCGACGTCGATGCGGTATTGCGGCACCGCGTCGGCAGCTTCGGTGAGCTCGTCGCCGCAGTATTCGACGAGTGGTGCACGGCACGCGGCAAGCCGCGCTGGGGCGTCAAGACGCCGGGTTACGTGGCGGAGATGGACACCCTGGCGCTGCACTTTCCGGAAGCCTTGTTCATCCACATCGTACGCGACGGTCGCGACGTGTTGCTGTCGAACAAGGGCTTGTCATGGGGCAGCAAGCGCCTGCCGCGGGTGGCGCGGGACTGGCGTTTCAGGACGCTGCTCGGGCGCAAGATGGGGCGCATGCTGGGCGAGCAGCGCTATCTGGAGCTGCGCTATGAAGACTTGATCCGTGCGCCCCGTGAAGAACTCCGGCGCATCTGCGCCTTCCTCGGCGAAGACTACGACCCGGTGATGCTTACCTACCACGAGGACGCCGAGCGGGAGATGCCCGCCGCGAGCCTGCAATGGCACCGCAGCTCCGTGTCGCGTCCGGATGCCTCGAAGGTGTTCGCCTGGCAGCGGCAGATGTCCCTCGCCGATGCGATCCTGTTCGACGAATACGCCGGCGATGCGCTGGCGCTGTTCGGTTACGAACGGGTGCAGCGTTCCCCGACCCTGCTCACCCGGCTCAAGCACACCTACTACACCGCGTTCTGAGTCAGGACGGCGAGCCGCCCCTGTCGGGTTCGGCGGCCACGGTTGCCGGCGCTGCGTCGGGCGCCTGCTTGGGCAGACGACGGCCCTGTTTCAGACGGCGGATTTCGCTGCGCAGGTTGCGCAGCTTGCCGCGGTACAGTACCAACAGCATCGACCCGTAGACGAGCGCGCCGGTGGCAATGGCGAGCATGAGCCGCAGCAGGGGGGCATCGGGGGCACGCTGCTGCACAGCGGCCACCGCAGCGGCCATGAGCGCGGTGGCGGCGAGGGCCGGCAGCGTGCTGGCGAGAAAGCGCCCCAGCGGCAGGCCGAGCTCACGCAGGCTGAACGCCAGCAGCACCACGTACATGAGCGGGTAGGCGGCGATCCAGGCATAGACCGCGCCGACCACGCCGTACTCCATGCCCACGAAGATCGCCACCGGCAGCAGCAACAGCATGCCAAGGTTGTAGAGGGTCATCAGGCCGGGGCGGCCGCGCGCGTAGAGTACCGGCGGCAGGACCATGCCGCTCAGGCGCAGCATGTTCACCAGGCACAGGCCCTGCAGCAGCGGCACGATGGGCGACCATTTTTCCGTGAGCAGCACGTGCACCGCGTCGGCGGCCGTTAGCGCGAGGCCGGTCAGCACCGGGAAGCCGATGAGCAACAGCACACGATGCATGTCGAGAAACAGGCGCCGCGTCTCCTCCGCGTGTTCCTGCAAGCGCGCCACGGACGGAAACAGCACCTGGTTGAAAATGGAGCCCACCTTGTCGAGTGGCATGGAGGACAGCTGGTAGGCCATGGCGTAGAAGCCGAGCAGCCGCTCACCGAGGACGCGGGCGATGATGAACACATCGGCGCGGCTCCACAGCGCGTTGAGAAAACGATTTCCGGTCACTTGCAGGCCGAAGTTCAGGATCGCCGCCGTCTCGCGCCAGGCAAACTGCAGTTTGGGGACGCGCCGCAACACCGGCAAATAGCCCAGCGCGAGCACCAGGTGGTGCGCCACGGTGCCGCCCACCAGGCTCCACACGCCCAGGTCGTGCAGGGCCATGGTCACCACGGTGAGCATGGAGGCGAGGCCTGCTGCCATCTGCACCAGCGAGCGGTAACGGAAGTCCAGGCGGCGCAGGGCGATGGCCAGCGGCACGGTGGTGAGGCTCGCCAGCAGCAGGGTCGCGCCCGCTACGCGCAGCAGATCGGTAAGCAGGGGCATGCGGTAGAAACCGGCGACGGCCGGAGCGCCGGCGTACAGCGCGGCGTAACTGAGCGCGCCCACCAGCAGGCTGAGGTAGAAGATGCCGTCTTCCTGGCGCGCGTCGGTGGTCTTGCTCTGGATGAGGCCCTGCGACAGGCCCATCTCGGTGACGAACAGCAAAAAACCGATGAACACCCCGGCGGTGGCCATGAGGCCGTAGTCCGTCGGCGCGAGCAGGCGTGCCACGAACAGGGTGGACACCCACGAGGCCGTCTGCACGATGGCCTTGCTCACGCCTTCCCAGGCGAAGCCTGCCACGACCCGACGACGAACGGTGCTGGAATCCATGGGGCTCCCGGTGCTGTGCGCCAATGGCACGAAGCATAGATTGCCGGCGCGCGGGCCTTTGTGGGAGCGGCCTCAGGCCGCGATGGATTTTGTGCGGCGGCCGGGAATCACGGGTCCTACGGGGGAAGTGCCACGAACACTGCGGGAGCGGCCTTGGATCAGGATGTGCAGGTACCGGCAACAAGCCTGATTATCCATGGCGGGCGGCGTGTCACCGGGCGTCGGTGCCGTGATAACCTGCGCCCATGCAACGTATCCCTCGCCTCGTCTCGTGGATCATCGTGCTGCTGGCGCTCACCGCTTGCGGCCGCACGCCGCAGCTGTCACCGCTCGCCCCGGACGCGGTGATCCTCGCCTTCGGCGACAGTCTCACCTACGGCAGCGGCGCCGCCCGCGACGACAGCTATCCGGCCGTGCTGGAGCGCTTGAGCGGTCGGCGGGTGATCAACGCGGGCGTGCCGGGCGAGGTCACCGCCGATGGGCTGGCGCGCCTTTCCGGCGTGCTCGCCGAGCACGAACCGCAACTGGTGCTGCTGTGCCTGGGCGGCAACGACATGCTGCGCAAGGTGAGCCTGGATACCGCGACGCAGAACCTGGAGCGTATGGTGAACATGATTCGTGAGCAAGGCATCCCGGTGCTGCTGCTCGGCGTACCGCGACCGGCGCTGTTCGGCCTGGAGAGCGCGCCGTTCTATCACGACATCGCCGCGCGCCAGCAGGTGCTGCTGGAGGCGGAGATCATTCCGGAAGTGCTCGCGGAGCGCGACCTCAAGTCGGATGCCGTCCATCCCAACGCCGCGGGTTATCGCCGTATCGCCGAGGCGGTTCACGCGTTGCTCGAAGATAGCGGCGCCCTGTGACCTGCGAGGGCCTGGGCATGGCCCGGGAGCCGGTGTGCTTACATGGCCTGGCGTACAGGCAGATTCAGGCCGAACAGCTCTGCGATGCGGCCGGGTTGGCGCATCAGCACCGGACGGAGATCCGCGTCGGCGTGGATGCGCTGTGTGAAGCGGTAGGACCTCACCCCGGTGGGCGTGCGCACGAAGCGTTCCAGGATATATTCCACCAGGTGCGCCTCGGCGGTCTTGCGGTACATGAGCAGCACCACATCGTCCCCGTGTTCGCTGCGCTCCAGGGCAAGCGGTGCATCCAGTAGGTACCCCTTGAGCGCACTGGTGCAGCGCGCAATGACGTCGGCGGTGGACGTGGCACCCGGGAACTCGCGCACCGTCAGCGCCGGCTGTCCGGCCGCGTCAGCGTTCACGGGTGAATAACGGTTGCTGACATCCGTGGCGCCGGCCGTGACCTGGGCCAGGTCATAGGCGGTGCCGTCGAAAATGACCGTCGGTGTGGCGAGGGCGCCGCCGGTCACCAGCAGTGCCCCCATGAGCAGGATTCCCCTGGCCATAACTCCTCCCTTGGTTTCCTTATGGTCCATTGCGATCCTGGACGATAGCGGAACCGCATCCTAGGACTCGGAGGCGCATCACACTTTGATGTTAGTCAAGGCGGGATAGCGTCTTGTGCTGGGCAGGAACGGCACGGCAGGCGGATGACCGGGCGGCGGCGGATTTTTGTTAACCTCTCGCGCATGCAAGACAACCCGATGCAAACCTTCCAGTTGATTCCGTTCGCGACCCCGGAGGAGCCGGTCGTGCTTGCCGTCGACGGCACGGTGAGGCGCACGGCCGATGCACTGGAACTGCACTATCGGTTGCACGCCGATCTCGCCCGTCTGCGTATCGCGGCGCCGACTGAGCCGCGCTTCACCGACGGACTGTGGCGCCACACCTGTTTCGAACTGTTCATCGCGGGCGTGGGCCAGGCGGCCTATCACGAATTGAATCTTTCACCCTCGGGTGCCTGGGCGGCCTATGCCTTTGCCGGCTATCGCGAACGCTGTCCCTGGCCGCTCAATCCGCAGGCGCTGGCGCGCCGCGTGCGCGTGCACCGCACGGCAGAGACGCTGGAATTGTCAGCCTCCCTGCCACTCGGGCTATTTCCGCCACACTACGCCGCGGCGCGCCTGCGGCTCGGGGTGGCCACGGTCGTCGAGCATGCCGACGGTGCGCTGTCCTACTGGGCGCTTTGCCATCCTTGTGACAAACCCGATTTCCACCACCCCGACGCCTTCGTCCTGGAGCTCGATGAAATTCGGCCTTGATCGTTTCCTCACGGAACCTGCGCTGCGCCGGCCGCTGGCCGGGCGACGCGTGGCCGTGCTCGCCCACCCGGCCTCGGTGACGCAGGACCTCACCCACACCCTCGACGCCCTGGCCAGCCTTCCGGACATCCGCCTGAGCGCCGCCTTCGGTCCGCAGCACGGCCTGCGCGGCGACAAGCAGGACAACATGATGGAGTCGCCGAACTTCCACGACCCGGTGCACGGTATCCCGGTGTTCAGCCTCTACGGCGAGGTGCGCCGCCCCACGGCCGCCGTGATGGACAGCTTCGATGTGCTGCTGGTCGATCTGCAGGACCTGGGCTGCCGCATCTACACCTTCATCACCACCCTGCGCTACGTGCTGGAGGCCGCTGCGGAACACCGCAAGGCGGTGTGGGTGCTGGATCGTCCCAATCCCATCGGACGGCCCGTGGAGGGTCTTACCCTGCGCCCCGGCTGGGAGAGCTTCGTGGGGGCGGGGGCCATGCCCATGCGCCACGGCCTCACCCTCGGCGAGCTGGCGCGCTGGTTCGTTGCCACCCTGGGCCTCGACGTGGAATGCGAGGTGATCACCCTGCAAGGCTGGCAGCCCGAGGCATCGCCCGGTTTCGGTTGGCCGCTGGGCGAGCGCAGCTGGGTGAACCCGAGCCCCAATGCGCCCAACCTGGCCATGGCGCGCTGCTACCCGGGCACGGTGATGCTCGAAGGCACCACCTTGTCGGAAGGCCGCGGCACCACCCGGCCGCTGGAGCTGTTCGGCGCGCCGGACCTGGCGCCGCGCGAACTGCTCGCGAACATGGCGGCCATGGCCCCGCAATGGCTCAAGGGTTGCCGCCTGCGCGAATGCTGGTTCGAGCCGACCTTCCACAAGCACGCGGGCCGGCTCTGCGCCGGCGTGCAGGTCCACGTGGACGACCCGGCCTACGAACACCTGGCCTTCCGCCCCTGGCGTTTGCAGGCGCTGGCCTTCAAGGCCCTGCGCGCACTGCGGCCCGACTACCCGCTCTGGCGCGACTTCCCCTACGAATACGAGCACGAGCGGCTCGCCATCGACCTCATCAACGGCAGCGAGCTGCTGCGTCAATGGGTGGACGATCCGGCCGCCACGCCCGCGGACCTGGACGCCCTGGCGGTGCCGGACGAACAGGCCTGGCAAGAGGCGCGGCGTGCCGTATTGCTCTACTGACGGTCGGGTGTGATGCGGGCACCGTGAGCCGTTGCTGTCGGCATGAAAACGGGGCCGGAGGCGTCCCGCCGGGCGCACGGGTGCAATAGGGATTGTCCTCAGCGGAAGAACCGGTCATAAATGCCCCACAGCCTGCAAGGCTGCCAGCAACCGCGGTTAAGCCCGGCTTGTAGCAATCGCGGCCCGAGGCCGCTGGAGGAATTTCCATCCAGTCGCGTCTGCCCGCGCGGGCCTGTGAACGTGGTCACATCCGCCCTTGCGGCGGCGGCCTGGGAGCAGGAACTGGGATATAGTTGAGCGCGCCAGGAAGTAAGGGGGTTAGAGAATGGCAATTCTGGTGCAAGTCAACGGCGTTCCCGGCGTAACGGTCCCGGTGGAAGCGCCGGTATTCCGCATCGGGCGCGGCGAGGACAATCAGCTGCGTATCGACGACGAACTCGCCAGCCGCGTGCATGCGGTGATCGAATTCAAGAAAGGTGCTGAGGATGCGTCAGGCGACTGGATCCTGCGCGACCACAACAGCACCAACGGCACCTTCGTGAACGACCGGCGCATCACCGTGCATGCCCTGGTGGACGGCGACGTGTTGCGCATCGGCAAGACCTTCTTCCGCTTCTTCGCGGACGATCACGCGGAGCTCGGCGAGACGCGCGTGATCAAGAAGACCTTCATCCCTGGCGTCTATTACACCACCGAGAAGGACTGAGGCTGGGGAAGAAAAATCCAACGCAGAGGCGCAGAGGCGCAGAGAACGCAGAGGAATAAAAAGGCGTCATCGAGCGTCCAGCTCCCGCTTAACGGCCCGGCCTTCCATTCTCTGTGCCCTCTGCGATCTCTGCGCCTCTGTGTTTAGGTCGTTTCCTTCCTTCCCCTACTGGCGGATGCCTTCCACCGAGAGTTCCAGAAAGACTGTCTGCGAGGCCGGCCCGAGGTCGTAATCGATGCCGTAGTCGGCCAGCTTGAATGAGGTGGTGCCATGGAAGCCCCGGCGGTAGCCGCCCCACGGGTCCGGGCCGTGACCGATCTGCTCCACGTCGATGGTGAGCGGGCGCGTCACGCCGTGCAGTGTGAAGTCGCCGGTGAGACGTGCCTTGCCGTTGCCCAGGTCTTCATAACGCGTGCTGGTGAAACGCGACTCCGGAAACTTTTTTACGTTCAGGAAATCCTTGTCGCGCAGGTGTTTGTCACGCTCCGCGTGATTGGAATCGATGCTGGCCGGGTCGATGGTGACGTTCACCTTCGCCGCGGCAGGATTCTTCTCGTCGTAGCTGAACGTCCCCTTGAAGTCGTTGAAGCGCCCGCCCAGCCAGCTGTAGCCGAGGTGTTTGATCTTGAAGCGGATGTAGGCGTGGGCGCCCCCCGCGTCGATGACGTAGTCCTCGGCCTGTGCGGGGAAGGCACAGGCGAGGCCGAGCAGCAGGGAAAGCAGAATGGTCTTCTTCATGGTGTTTACCTCCAGTGATGATTACCGGCCCAGCATGCGCGCCAGGGTGCGGTCCTTGTCGATGAAGTGGTGCTTGAGGGCGGCCAGGAGGTGCAGCACGGCCAGGCCGATCAGCGTAGTGGCGAGCCACAGGTGGACCGTCCCCGCCAGGTCCTCCTGATTCTCGATGCCCGTGACGATGGCGGGGACGGCAAACCCGTCGAACACCGACACGGCGCGTCCGTCCGCGGTCGAGATGAGGTAACCGCTGAGCATCACGCAAAACAGCAGCAGGTACAGCAGCCCGTGCACCGCCTGCGCGCTGATACGTTCCCAGGGGGCGTGCGTCGGCAATGGCGACGGGCGGATGCTGGCGAACCGCCAGCCGAGGCGCACAATCGTCAGCCCGAACAGCACGACGCCAAAGCTCTTGTGCCACCACGGCCCCAACCGATACCACGGGTCGTAATAGGTGAGTCCGGTCATCCATAACCCGAGCGCGAACAGGCCGAACACGGCCGCGGCACTCAGCCAGTGCAAGGCCGCTGCCACGGCGCCGTAACGGGTCTTGTCGTTTTTCCATTGCATGCTCGAATCTCCTCGCGGTCAGAAGCGTCCCGCCTGGTAGTCGTGGAAGGCCTGGCGGACTTCTTCCTCGGTGTTCATGACGAAGGGCCCGTGGCGGGCCACCGGCTCGTTGAGGGGGTGTCCGGCGATGAGCAGCAGGCGGCTCGGCGCCTCGGCACGTAACGCCACGCCGTCGCCTTCGCCGAGGCGCGCCAGTTGACGGGCCGCGAGCGGCCGCCCCGCCACGGTCACGGCGCCCTCGATCACGTACAGCAGGGCATTCCAGGCGGACGGCAGGGGCTCGCGGAAATCGCTGCCGGCATCGAGAGTGACGTCCAGGTAGGTCACCGGCGTGATGAGCTCGCGCACCGGACCGGTGATGCCGCCGCCGCTGGTGCCGGCGATGACGCGCAGTTCGACGCCCGGGCGCCTCTCCACGGGAATGGCCGCCGCGTCCAGTTCCTGGTAACGGGGCGCGCGCATCTTCTCGGTGGCGGGCAGGTTCACCCACAGCTGGAAACCGGCCAGCAGGCCGTCTTCCTGTTCGGGCATTTCCGAGTGGACGATGCCGCGCCCCGCGGTCATCCATTGCACGCCGCCCGCCGCAATCACGCCGCTGTGGCCGGCGCTGTCCCGGTGGCGCATGCGCCCGGCCAGCAGATAGGTGACGGTCTCGAAGCCCCGATGGGGATGGGCGGGAAAGCCGGCGATGTAATCCTCGGGGTCGTCGGAGCGGAAATCGTCCAGCAGCAGGAACGGGTCGAGCATGGGCAACTGGGGGCCGCCGATGACCCGGGTCAGGCGCACCCCGGCGCCGTCGGAGGTTTCCAGGCCGCTGACCACCTGGATGACGGGGCGTGGACTCAAGGGATCGACCATGTGCGGCACCTCGCCTTCGTGACGCCTTGAGTTTATCGTTCCGTGGCCGCTCGCAAAGGTGTAAAAGAAGAAAATACTTTTGCGGAAACTGGAACAATGGACCGCTTCGAGGCCTTGAATGTCTTCGCTGCCGTGGTGGACGCCGGCAGTTTCAGTGCCGCCGCCGGGCGCCTGAACCTGGCCAAGTCGGTGGTGAGCCGCCGGGTGGCCGAGCTGGAGGCCCACCTGGGTGTGCAATTGCTGCATCGCACCACGCGGCGCCTGGCCCTGACCGATGCCGGTCACGAACTGCACCGCCGCGCCGTGGCCATCCTCGCCGAACTGGGCGAGGCCGAGCAGGCGGTGAGCGCGGGCCGCGCGGCGCTCCACGGCCGGGTGCGCCTGGCGGCGCCGCTGTCGTTCGGCCTGTTGCACCTCAATCCCGCCCTCACCGCCTTCGCCGAGCGCCACCCGGGCGTGATGCTCGACGTGGACCTGAACGACCGCGAGGTCAACATGCTGGAGGAAGGCTTCGAGCTGGCCGTGCGTATCGGCCACCTGGAGGACTCCAGCCTGGTGGCCCGGCCGCTGGCACCGATCCGCACCTTGCTGTGCGCGAGTCCGGGCTATCTCGCCCGTCACGGTACGCCGCGCGAGCCGCGCGATCTGGCCCATCACCAGGGACTGGTGTACGCGAACGTGCCCGAGGCGCAGCAGTGGCGTTTCACGGACGCCCAGGGCCGTACCGTGTCGGTACGCCTGCCCGTGCGCATGCGCGCCAACAACGGCGACATGCTCCTGGAGGGGGCCGCCGCGGGCCTCGGCATCGTGGCCACGCCCACCTTCATCGCCTACCGGGCCATCCTGGAGGGGCGGCTGGTGCCGCTACTGCCGCAATATCGCCTGCCTGCAATCCACGCCTACGCGGTGTATCCCTCGCGCCGCTTCCTGCCGGAGCGGGTGCGCGCCCTGGTGGCCTTTCTCGCCGAGCGCTTCGGCGAGCGGCCCTACTGGGACGAAGGCCTGCCCTGAGCCGCGTCCTGCCGATTTCGGGAATTTGCGTGGTGGTGCCGCGCCCCGGGGCGCGGTCATTGCGGCATAATACGCGGCCCCGCAAAACGGAAGACGCCTAATGACCACCGAACAAGCCCTGCACGCGCGCAGCGGTTCCAAGTGCGAACTGTGCGGCGCCACCGACGACCTCGGCGTCTACGAGGTCCCGCCCGATTCCGACGGCAGCGTCGATCGCTGCGCACTGCTGTGTGCCACCTGCCGCGATCAGATCGATGACCCGGACACCACCGAGCCCAATCACTGGCGCTGCCTCAATGACAGCATGTGGAGTCAGGTGCCTGCGGTGCAGGTGCTGGCCTGGCGCATGCTGACCCGCCTGAGCGGCGAGGGCTGGCCGCAGGACCTGCTGGACATGCTCTACCTGGACGACGACACCCGCGCCTGGGCGGAAGCCACCGGCGAGGGTCAGCCCCAGGACGAGGCCACGCGCCACGTGGACTGCTACGGCGCGGTGCTCGAAGCGGGCGACACGGTCACCCTGATCAAGGATCTGAACGTGAAGGGCGCCAACTTCACCGCCAAGCGCGGCACCGCCGTGCGCGGTATCTCCCTGGTGCCGGATGAGCCGGGGCAGATCGAAGGCCGCGTGAACGGCCAGCACATCGTCATCCTCACCAAGTTCGTGAAGAAAGCCTGAGCCACGCCATTCGCAAATGGTGCCCGGCTTTCGCCGCTTTCACCGGGGTGACGTGGGCTGTGAGCGCCGCAGGTGATGATGAACACGAGTGCCGTAGGTCACGTTGACGCGTAGCGGCTACGTGACAACGCGACAGGGAGAATTGTCACGTAGCTGCGCAACGTGACCTACGCCGACAACAGAATTCGCATCCCGGCGAAAGCCAGGCTCTCGTCGGGGTGACGTCTCCAGGATTCGCTGCATCCGCATTCTCTGCGCTTCGTCATGGTTTTGCGCGCGGCGCTACAACGCCCGTTCGAACAGCGCTTGGACGCGCTGCCATTGCCGGCTGCCGTCCTCCGGGTCGTGCGGCCGTATCTGGATGTGCAGCAGACGCACGCCCCCATACGGCAGGTGCTTCGTCGCAAGATGCAGAGTGGTGTCCTGCCGCGACGCGGCGCGGAGCCGTGACAGCAGCGTGTGTTGTCCGGCGGGGAGCAGCACGCCGAGATAACCGGTGCGCTGGTGACGCATGGATCGTGCCCGAAAACTTTCGAAGCTGAGCCACGGCAGGCGATAACCCGCATCGCGAAACCGATACCGCGCGCCGGTCTCGGCATCGATCACGCCGAGGCCCGCGCCCCGGATCGCCGCCGCCTCGCGCTGCAATTCTTCCCAACGTGCCTCGAAGTAGCTGCGCCCATGGAAGTGGCCCTGGCACGAGGGGGTGGTTTGCAGGCCGCGGGCATGCAACAGCCGGCACAGAGGGCGCAACTGTGGGTCCACACGCTCGTAGAACCCGCGCCCGGTGCGCATCGGCTGGCGCGGACCCGGCGCATGGTAATAGCGCGCACCGCCGATGGCCCGGAACCAACGCCGCCGCCACCATAGGTGATGCGCGACGATGGCGGGCGTGAGTTCGTCCATCACCACGATTCCGCCCGCGGGTCGCACCCGCCCGTCAGGGCGCCGGCAGCGGCGCAGGTTCCTTCAGCCGGATGATCTCATGACGGCCCTCGCCATCGGTCACTGAGACCGTGTGAAGGCCTTCCACGTCATAGTCGATGCTGATCGCGCTGGGATGCGCAATCAGGTGATCCAGCGTATCGGTCACCACTTCGAGCACGTCGCTTTTCGGATCGTAGGTGATGCCGGCCAGCGGCAGCCAATCGGATTCCCGCCGGTTGCCGAACTCGCGATCGGCCGTTTCCAAGCAAACCTGATTACCCAAGGTCTTGCGTGCCATATCATCGAAATATGCATGCCAGCGACTGCGTTCCAGGTTCGCGGTTGCCATTGCCTGCCTCCGACGCCTGCCTTACTTCGAGTGTTGACCCGGGGTGACGGACGTCAAGTGGGTGCGGTGCACGCAGGGGCTGCCCGTATTCGGGGCGCCCGGGATGACTAACCGGCACGGTCCGTTTATCATCGGCCGGTGATTCACGGGCGTTGGGATGTAACCCATCCGGCATGCCGTGCCCGCAGCTTGCGAGTGACAATGGACCTGGGACATGGACAAGCAGATCGCTTCCTTGATGACACGTAGCGTCGTCACCGTCGATATCGACGATACCGTCGAGAGCATCGAACGTGTTCTCCGCGAAGGTGCATTCGCCTTCGCTCCCGTACTGGGCCGGCAGGGCGAATGCTTCGGGGTGATCAGCGCCTCGGACATCGTGCAGTTCCATTCCCGGCAGGAAAACACCAAACTCAGGCGCGCCTGGGAAATCTGCACGCACCAAGTGATCGAGGTCCCGCCGAATACACCGCTGCAGAAGGTGGCGCGGCTCATGCTCGACAAGCACGTGCATCACGTGGTCGTCACCGAGGCCGGGCGTGTCACCGGCGTGCTGAGCAGCCTCGACCTCATCGATCACTTCGTTGTTACCTGTGACACGTGATCCCAGGCATGGCCTGGTGCACAATGGCCGTTCGTTCGCAGAAAGGGAGCCATGTTCATGAAGGGCAAAGCCGCGGCATTCGCTTTGGCGGGCCTGCTGTCCGCCTGCACCTGGGTGCACCTCACGCCGGAAGGCGAAAAGGTGCGGGTGCTCGACGCCGATGAAGTGACCCAATGCCAGATGCTCGGCCGGACGACGGTATCGCTGGCCGCCAAGATCGCCGGCATCGAGCGCCATCCCGAGGACGTGCAGAAGGAATTGAACATGCTGGCGCGCAACAGCGCCGTGGATCTGCGCGGCGACACGGTGGTTGCCACATCGCCGGTGGAAAACGGCAAGCAGACCTTCGCGGTCTATCGCTGCATGCCCCAGTAACCGTGCGGCACCCGGCGAGCCGGGTGCCGCATGTTTCAGCCGAAGTTCTCCTCGAGAAAGCGCGCGTAATTGTCCGTGCGCACCAGCTGGGTTCCGTCGCAGTTGAACTGCATGCGGATGAGATCCTGCACCAGACAGAGGGTCGTGCTGCGCAGGTAGTAGTCGGGCATGTCACGCAGCACTTTCAGGGTGGCGAGGATGCTCGGCACCTGGTCCTTCTCCATGGGTTTCCACGAGGCGTGGCGCTTCTCGAAGATGCTGCGCCAGTAGCTCGGCAGTCGCGCATAAAGACGGCTGTGCATCAGCCCTTCATAGATGTCGCGCATGGCCTGCACCTTCTCGTCGAAGGGCAGCAGCGGGAAATGCCGCTCCAGATAATCCTCGTCGAGGAACTTTTCGGCCGCATGGGTCTCCTCGCGCAGTGGATCGAAAATCGACGTGGTACGTATCTCCGCGCTGTTGAAGCCGATGTAGATGCGATAGGTGCCGCGGTGCAGCAGCAGGTCGGCAAGGCGCGGCTGGACCTGTCCGAACACCTGGTCCATGACGTTCGGGTACTTGGTGCGGTACAGCGCCGTCTCGCGCAGCGACGGATCACCCTTGATGCCCACCTGCAGGGAATCGGGGCGCAGCCCGGTGGCGCTGACGATGCTCTCTTTCAGGACCAGTTCTTCGATTTCGCGGTCGGTTCCGTTCATGGGTTTTCGCGTCCGTGGTGACCCGCAGAGTTGTAGCACAGCGACATGACGTCACCGTGACGGTCGCGTTAGCTCGCCGGCGCTTCAGCGATCGCCGAGCAGCTGAAAGCGCGGCAGGGCCAGGTGCCAGCGGATGGCGGCGAGCCGGATCCCCAGTACGGTCAGCATGGCCAGGCCGGTATCGAGGGCGCCGGGCAGGCCGAACGGCTTGAGGACGACCAGGCAGACTGCCCCGGACAGGCAGGCGGTGGCGTAGATTTCCTTGTGGAAGATCAGCGGAATTTCGTTACAGATGATGTCGCGGATCACGCCGCCGGCCACGCCGGTCATGGCGCCCATGATGATGGCCGTGGAAATGGGCGTGTCGTGCTGCAACGCCACCTCCGTGCCAATGACCGTGAACACGGCGAGGCCGAAGGCGTCCGCCACCAGCAGCCAGGTCGAAGGCAGCGGCCGGGTGAAACGCACCCACAGTACGGTCCCCAGCGCCGCCAGGCAGGCCACCAGGATGTAGGTGTCGTCGCGGATCCAACTCACCGGATGGTGGTCCAGGATCATGTCGCGCAGGGTGCCGCCGCCCAATGCCGTGACCAGCGCGACCACCAGCACACCGAACAGGTCCATGCCTTTGCGCCCTGCGGTGAGCGCGCCGGCGATGGCGAATACGGCCGTTCCGAACAGATCGAATGCGTAGAACCAGGTGGAGGAAAACATCCGCGGAGCACCCATGGCCCGTGAATCGGGCGAGGGCGCGCATGGTAGCAAAAAGCCGGCGACGCGGTGAGGGCGGACCGCCTCGGCAGCCCTCCCGCCCAGGTTGCTGAGCGCCGCCTTAGCCGGTGCTCCAGGCGCGCGGGCGCTTCATCCCGGCAATCTTGCACGCCTGCTGCACGTAGCCGTAGGGAAACAGCTCGAACAGGCGTCGCCGTGCCTCGCCACCGTAGCCCATGGCCTCTGCCAGGTGCTTGATGACGAAGCGCGCATCGGCCGCGATTTGGTGTTCTTCGTAGTAGCCGCGCATGAATTCCAGCACACCCCAGTGGTCTTCGGTCAGCGTCAGCTTCTCATGGGCCGCCAGTTGCGCCGCCACGTCGCGGTTCCACTCGTCGGGCCTGATCAGATAGCCTTCGTTGTCCAGTTCGACCGTCGTTCCGTCCACCTTGAGCATCGCTTACCTCCCCATTGCTTCAGTTGCCCGGATTGACGGGCGCGCGCCGCCGGGCGCGCGACGGCAAGGTGCCGGCGCGCGCGTGCTGAAGTGCCTCCGAGCCAAACAAAATCAGCACGAGAATGAATACCATGGTGGGAATGAAGACCACGCTACCCACCGCGTAATGCCACGGCTTCGGTACGCCGCCGGCACTGGCCAGCACCGCGCCGATAAACAGCGCGGCGAACAGCCACACGCCCAGCAGCAGCAGGCTGCCGTTCTTCGCCATCCGCCAGTGACTGTGTACGAAGGGCGACTCCGCCTGAGCTGCGCGCCGCGTCGCCAGCAACGTATAGCCGACAATGAGCACGGACAGGGCCGGTACGATGGCCACCAGGAACTGCAGCGACGGCGCGCTGATGGTCACGATGAACAGGAAGATGTGGTTGAAAACGAGATTGAACAGGAACAGCTCGTGTGGAACCTGCGCCTTCCGGATTTCGTTTCGATCGGTGGCAATCATGGACGTCCCTGCTAACAGTGATGTTTTTATAAGATGTATGTACAATGCATCGTAAAGGCGAAAAGGGCGTTGTCAAGCGGCGGGCACGACGCCATAAGGTATTTGTTACAAGGTATATGCATGCACATCACGCAACATAGCGACTACGCGCTGCGCGTCCTGATTCTTCTGGCCATGCGCGATGAAAAACTCACCATCGCGCAGGTGGCGGCGCATTTCCGCATCTCCCAGGAACACTTGCGCAAGGTGGTGCACCGGCTCGCCACCCTGGGTTACATCGTCACTACACGCGGCAAGCAGGGCGGGTTCGCGCTGGCCAAGCCTGCGATGGAGATCAACGTGGGCCGGGTGATGCGTGATTTCGAGCCCCACTTCGACATCGTCGAGTGCCTGGCACGGCAGTCCCACGACTGTGCCTTGTTGCCCGCCTGTGGGCTGCAAGGCGTGCTGCGCAAGGCCACCGATAACTTCCTCGCCACCCTGGATCGCTACACCCTCGCGGACATCGTGCCGCGCAGCTGAATCAGGAAAACGGCCCAACACAGAGGCGCAGAGACACAGAGAACACAGAGGATTTGAAGGTTTGAAAACTCGTCGTCCTCTGTGATCTCTGTAGCTCTGGGTTGATTCTTCTTCCCAGTCATCACCACCCAATGCATGCCCGCGCAAGCATCAGGGCGCGCCCGCATCGGCCGACTATCCTTATCTCCTGCGTTTGCGGACGATTTAGACAGTGTCTATGGTTCTGATACGTTCCGAACGGTTAATCGTGCGACAGGAAAGGAGAACGCCATGCAACTGAAAGGAAGCCGTACCGAGGAGAACCTGAAGCAGGCCTTCGCCGGCGAATCGCAGGCGAACCGCCGCTATCTGTATTTCGCCGCCAAGGCCGATGTGGAGGGCTACAACGACGTGGCCACCGTGTTCCGCTCCACCGCCGAAGGCGAGACCGGCCACGCGCATGGGCACCTGGAATACATGGAGCAGTGCGGCGATCCGGCCACCGGGCTTTCCTTCGGGGCGACGGCGGCCAACCTGAAGTGCGCCATCGCCGGTGAGACCCACGAGTACACCGACATGTACCCGGGCATGGCCAAGACCGCTCGCAACGAGGGCTTCGAGGAGATCGCCGACTGGTTCGAGACCTTGGCCAAGGCGGAGCGCTCCCACGCCAACCGTTTCCAAAAGGCCCTCGACAGTTTGGGCTGACGCAACCCCTGCCGGGGCGCATGCCCCGGCAGTCCTCCGGGAGTCCACTATGTCACCGCTCGAACAAAGGCGCGAAGGGAGCCTGGAGGCACCCACGCGTCATGCCCTCGATTGGAAGGCGCCGTCGTTCCACGACGAGGCCGCGCTGCTCGCTGAAATGGCTCGCGTGTTCGACGCCTGTCACGGCTGCCGGCGCTGCGTCAGTCTGTGCCAGAGCTTTCCCACCTTGTTCGATCTCGTCGACGCCTCGGCGAGCATGGAAGTGGACGGCGTCGACCGGAGCGATTTCTGGAAGGTGGTCGACCAGTGTTATCTGTGCGACCTCTGTTACATGACCAAGTGCCCGTACGTGCCGCCGCACGAGTGGACCATCGATTTTCCCCATCTGATGCTGCGTGCCAAGGCGGTGAAATTCCGCAAGGGTGATGTGAAATGGCGAGACCGTCTGCTCACCTCCACCGACGCCATCGGCCGGCTCGCCGGCATCCCGGTGGTGGCGGAGACGGTCAATGCCGTGAACCGCAATGCGCTCCTGCGCAAGGCCATGGAAAAGGTGCTCGGTGTTCACGCCGAGGCGCCGCTGCCGGCCTATCACGGACGACCGCTGCGCAGGCGGCTGGCAAAGGCCGCAAAACCTCCATTGGCGCCGCAGCCGACCGAGGCCACCACGGGCAAGGTGGCGCTGTTCGCCACCTGCTATGGCAACTACAACGCCCCGCCGATCGGCGAGGATCTGGTCGCGGTGTTTGCGCACAACGGCATTCCCGTGAGTCTGGTGGCGAAGGAACGCTGTTGCGGCATGCCCAGGCTGGAACTGGGTGACCTCGACGCGGTGGAGGCGGCCAAGGAGGCCAACATCCCCGTGCTCGCGGCGCACATCGAGCAGGGCTTCGACATCATCATGCCCGTGCCGTCCTGCGCGTTGATGTTCAAGCAGGAGCTGCCGCTGCTGTTTCCCGGCGACGAACGCGTGCGGCTGGTCGCCGCGCGTGTGTTCGACCCGTTCGAGTACCTCGCGCTGCGCCACAAGGCCGGGCAGCTGCGTACGGATTTTCGCCAGCCGCTCGGCAAGGTTGCCTACCACGTGGCCTGTCACCTGCGTGTGCAAAACCTCGGGCTCAAGACCCGTGACATGCTCGCCCTGGTACCGGGCACCAGCGTGGAACCCATCGAACGCTGTTCGGGGCACGACGGCACCTACGCGGTGAAGCGCGAGTTTCACGACAACGCCATGAAGATCGCCCGTCCGGTGGTCGAGCGCGTGCGGCGCAGCGCGCCGGATCACTACGGCAGCGACTGTCCCATGGCCGGCCGGCACCTTGGCCACGGCCTCGGCGATGGCCGTGAGCCTCTCCACCCTATGAGCCTGTTGCGCAAGGCCTACGGTATCTGAGTCGGAGGTCGTCCATGGAAAAATTGACACCACAGGACCTGTACAGCCTCGAACGGTACGCCCAGGTGCGGCCCGCGTTTCGTGACCGCGTGATCGCCCACAAGCGCCGGCGCCAGGTGCCGGTGGGGCCGAATCTTACCTTGCATTTCGAGGACCGGCTGACCATGCAGTACCAGGTCCAGGAGATGCTGCGCGTCGAGCGCATCTTCGAGCCCGACGCCATCGAGGAAGAGCTGGCGGCCTATAACCCGCTCATCCCGGACGGCCGGAACTGGAAGGCCACCCTGATGATTGAGTATCCCGAGGTGGAAGAACGCCGCGAACGGCTGGCAGCGCTGCGCGGCATCGAACAGGCCACCTATGTGCAGGTCGCCGGTTTCGAACCGGTGTTTCCCATTGCCAATGAGGATCTGCAACGCGACAACGGCACCAAGACCTCATCGGTGCATTTCATGCGCTTCGAGCTGACACCGGACATGGTGCGGGCGGTGAAGGGCGGCAGGACCCTGGCGGTGGGGGTGGAGCATGCCCAATACCGCCACCGCGTGGACCCGGTAGCCGACCAAATACGCATGGCCATCGCCGCCGACCTCGACTGAGGACGGGCAAGGCACGGGCCCTTCAGGCTGCGTCGGGCCAGGTTCTGCGTATCTCCGTGAATGCTTCGATGTGTGTGGTGAGGATATCCACCAGCTGTGGCTCGAACTGACGACCCCGCTGCCCCTGGAGGTAGGACAGGATCTTCTGGCGCGGCCACGGTTCCTTGTAGGCGCGGCGACCGCCGAGGGCATCGAACACGTCAGCGAGGGCGACGAGACGGCCGAAGATGTCGATCTCCTCGCCCTTGAGCCCGCGCGGATAGCCGCTGCCGTCCCAATGCTCGTGATGTTGCCAGGCCACCACGGCGGCCCGGTTCAAGACCCGGCAGTTGGGTGCCTTGAGGATGCTGTGTCCGAGTGTGGTATGGGTCTTCACCACGTCCCACTCGTCTGAGGTGAGTGCCCCGGTCTTGCCGAGGATGGTCTTTGGGATGCCGATCTTGCCGAGATCGTGCAAGGGCGCGACCATCCAAACGAGTTGCACGTCGTCCTGGTCAAGCCCGGCCAGCTCACCGAGCAAGCGGCTGTAGTCTGCCACCCGGCGCACATGGTTGCCGGTCTCCTTGGAATGTGCGTGGATGGTGTCGCCGAGCGCGAAAACCAGTTCCTTCTGGACGCTGAGATTCTCTTCGTTCAGGTAAGCGTTGCCGAATGCCATCGACACGTGGGCGGGGAAGACACTGCGCAGATCCATCGTCACATCGGAGAGCACGGGAACGCACCAAGTCCACTGATGCGCGCAATGGTCGGAGAGCGGCGCAGCGAAAACCTTGACGCGGTTGGCACTTCGGCGCTCAGACGACCAGGAGACGGCTGTTGCGCATGCCAGGGCAGACGGCAACCCTCTCCCGCTTTGCCGACGGGGTGGTCCTGTCTGCCTCTCCCTCAGGGCTGCTGTTTCACTCTTGGCGGCCTGCAGAAAGTGTCGCCAAGAGTGAAACAACACACTAGGATGCGCGCCTCCGGAGGTCACCCATGCTCGAAACCCTCAATGCCGTCCACCTCGCCTATGCGGCGGTCGTGGTTTCTACCGCCTATTTCGTGCGCGGCATCGCCGGGTTCGGCTCCGGACTCATCGCCATTCCGCTGCTCGCCCAGGTGCTGCCCCTCGCGGTGGTGGTGCCGGCCATCGGACTGCTCGATTACCTGGGTTCGCTCACCCACGGCACGCAACACCGCAGCGCGATCCGCTGGCGTGAGCTGCTGCCGTTGCTGCCGTTTACCCTGCTCGGCGTGGTGATCGCCCTGTATCTTTTCAAACGTGTCGATGATGATGCGCTGCGGCGCGCTCTTGGCGTGTTCGTCATGGCCTATGCGCTCTACACCTTGCTGGTGCGCCAGTCGTCCGCTATGGGCTCACGACTGTGGGCCGTGCCGGGCGGTGGACTGGGCGGATTGGTGGGGACGCTGTTCGGTACGGGCGGACCGTTCTACGTGATCTACCTGGGCCTGCGCGGGCTCGGCAAGAGCGAATTTCGCGCCACCATCGCCACGGTTTTTTTGATTGACGGCGCGGCGCGCATCGTGGGCTACCTGGGCGCGGGATTTTATGGCGGCGACGTGCTGCTGCTGGCGGGACTCAGTTTGCCGCTGATGGCCGTGGGCATGGTGGCCGGAGGCCACGTGCACACCGGGATCACCCAGGCGCAGTTCCAAAAGGGAATCGGCGTGCTGCTGCTGGGCAGCGGTCTGGCGCTTGCCCTGCGCTGAGTGCACTCACCAGCACAGGACTTCGGATTCGGACAGGTGGGCATGCGGCTCCACGTAACGCCACTGGAAGGACACTGAACTCAAGCGGAAGTGGTTGCGCTCGTCCAGCGAATAGCGTGTCGCTTCCTCCACCGCGCACCAGCATTGGCGTTGGTCGTTCCAATAGCGATCGCGATACACGTCATAGATGGTCCACATGACGGGCCTCCCCTGAAGCACATGGTTTGGCAGCATCGGCAGGATGCACTGTCACGCCCCTGTCTTGGCCTGTATCGGCCGACGGGTGAGGACATTGAGCCTTGGGACGCGTGACATGGCGGCGCGTTCCCCGGTGCGTGTGCCGGAGGTGCGGCCATTGCCCGCTCCTGGATGGAATGTTGGGCTCTCCATGGTTCGATGCGCGGGATAGCGCGCGCTGTCTTATTGGCAAGGATAGCGAAAACCGAGCAAGACGCTGCTGTATTGCGGTCCGCCCTGGCGGCGCGTACGAACGGTGCAGGACCGCTAAGATTGCGGAGAGGACACGGGTGATGATGATGCCTTCGACCGCATCGCAGGCGGCGGTCAGAGCTCGACCGCGCATCGTCCTGACACGCCACGGCAGGCCCGATCTGCGGCTGCCGCGCCACGTGCGTCCCCGCGACTGGCCTGCACTGGTTCACGCCTACGACCGGGCAGGCATCTGCCCCGCCTCCCTGCCGAAGCTGCCGCTGGCGCAACTCGCGTCGCAGTGCGGGCTGGTGGCGTGCAGTCCGTTGCGCCGCTCGGTCGAATCGGCGCGCCTGCTCGGCGGTACGCAGGAAACCCTATGCGACGAACTGTTCCGCGAAGTGGCGCTTCCGCACGCCCCTTGGACCTTGCCGCCGCTGCACCCCTATGTCTGGGGCACGCTGTTCCGTTTCGCCTGGATGTGCGGATTCGCGCGCAACGGTGAAGATCGCGCCGGGGCACAGCGCCGCGCTGATGCCGTGACCCACCGCCTGGTGGAATTGGCCAACGAGCGAGGCAGTGTACTGCTGGTCGGCCACGGGGTATTGAACCAGCTGATTGCCAAGAACCTGCGCGCGCGTGGCTGGCAGGGTCCGCGGCTGCCAGGCATCACCTTCTGGGCGTTTGCGGTCTACTCGTCGCCGTGACCGCGGCCGCGCACCGACGCGCTGCGTGCCGATACCTGCCAGTTGCAGCGTGGTGCGCGAATTTGCGTGACGCCGCCGGGAGCAGCATCACCTGCTGTCCTGGCCGTCTGCCTCAGCGCGCGGCTCCACGCAGGCTGTGTCGCTCTGCACCAGCCAGCGCCGCCATACCGCCCACAGCACCGACAGCAGCACCGGCCCGACGAACAGCCCCACCAGGCCGAAGGCATTGAGACCGCCGAGCACACCGAACAACACAAGCAGAAACGACACGTTCGCGGACGCGCTGATGACCAGCGGGCGCACCAGGTTGTCGACGGAGCTTACCGCCAGCGCACCCCACAGGAGCAGGCCGATGCCCGCCCACAGGGCGCCTTTCCACAGCAGCCACAGGGACACGGTCACCCATATCACCGGCGCCCCAAACGGAATGATGGCGAACAGTGCGGTGAGCGCACCGAGCAGCACCGGCGCATTCAGACCGGCAACCCAATAGCCCAGCCCGGCGATGACGCCCTGCGCAAGGGCCGTGAGCACCAGCCCGTATACCACGGCCTGGGTCATGCTGGCTGCGGCTGTCCAGTAGGCGCGTGACGATGCACCGAGCAGACAGCGCAGGGCGTGGCGCAGTTCGGTCACCAGCCGTTCGCCGTCGCGGTAGAAGAAAAAGGCCGCCACCAGCGTGAGCGTGAACTTGAGTGCGTTGCGCCCGAGGATGCCGACGAGTCCTGCCGCCTCGCCGGCCCAGGCGGAGGCGCGCTCGGTGAGCCAGTCACCCACCGCCTGCGGATCGGAGGCCAGACGATCGAGCGCCGCGACGAGGCGTGGCCCGACCCCGGGCAGATCGCGCAGCCAGCGCGGCATGGCGGCGGAACCACCCTCCAGATCGGCGCGCACCGCCTCGAAGGCCTGCACCACCTCCAGGCGCAGGGACACGATGATGCCGAGCAACGGCAAGAGGATGGCGAAGGTGAGGATCAGGGTCATGAGCACTGCCGCGAGACCTTGGCGCTGCTTGAAGGTGCGGCGCAGGATGCGATTCAGCGGCCAGGTGACGTAGGCGAGGATCGCGGCCCACAGCAGGGGTACGAGGAAATCGCGCAGCACCAGGTAACACAGGAACAACAGCCCGCCGAGCAGCAGGGCGATCACCAGCCGCCCGCCCCAACGCGCGGGCGACGCCGCGGTAAGCGGGCGCGGAGATGGTGATGCGGGTTCGGCCATGGCCCATGAAACATAGTCGATGGCCGTCACCGCAGCGCGTCGCGTCCTATGCTTCGGACAGCGGCAGGGAGGCTGCATCATGAGTCTGGCATGGACGGGGCGCATGATTCTCGGCGCGGGCGTGCTGGCCCTCACCGCCTGCTCTTCGGATGAGGGCGGTGAGGCCTCAGGCGGCACCCATGCGGTGGCCGTGGTCACCGTCGCCGACGGGCTCGACCATCCGTGGGCGGTGGCCTTTGCCGGCGACGACATCCTGGTGACGGAACGATCGGGCGACCTGCGCGTGGTGCGCAACGGTCAGCTCCTGGATACGCCGGTGACGGACGTGCCCGCTGTGGTCGCGGAAGGTCACGGTGGCCTGCTCGACGTGGTGACCCATCCGGATTTCGCCAACAACCGGCGCATCTTTCTCTCCTACGCCGTGGCAATCAACGGATTGACCACCACGCGCGTGTCCAGCGCCCGCTACGAGAACGGCGCACTGAGCGATGTGCGTGACATCTTCACCGCAGACCCGCCGCACAGCGGCGACATGCACTTCGGATCGCGCCTGGTGTTCGACCGCAGCGGTGCGCTGTACATCACCGTGGGTGAGCGCAATCAGCGTGAGTTGGCGCAGGAGGTGGACGACCACGCGGGCAGCATCATGCGTGTGCACGCCGACGGCAGCATCCCTGCCGACAATCTGCACGCCACGAATCCCGCCGCCCGGCCCGAGATCTTCAGCATCGGCCACCGCAACCCTCAGGGCATCGCGTTGCACCCGGACACCGGCGCCGTCTGGGCCAGCGAGCATGGCCCGCGCGGCGGCGATGAGCTCAACGTCATCCGCGTCGGCCGCAACTATGGCTGGCCGGTGATCACCTACGGCGTCGACTACGACGGCAGCCGCATTGGCGATACCCATGCACCGGGTATGGAGCAGCCGCTTCATCAATGGACGCCGTCCATCGCGCCCTCCGGCCTTGCCTTTTACACGGGTGATCGCTTCCCGCGCTGGCGCGGCAACTTGTTCATGGGTGCATTGGCCGGACGTGACCTGTACCGGCTGGTGCTGGACGGCGAGCGCGTGGTGGCGCAGGAGCGCCTGCTTACCGATCTCGGTCAACGTATTCGCGACGTGCGGCAAGGGCCCGACGGCCTGCTGTACGTGCTCACCGACGAAGACCAGGGCCGGCTGCTGCGGCTCGAACCCGCCGACACGGAGCCCTAGTGATGACCCCGCTACGCCGGTTTCGCCTGGTCCTGGTCGGCCTCCTGGTGCTCGCCGGTCACGGCGCGGCGCAGGCGGCGGCGCTGTCGGGCGACTGGGTGAACGTGACGAGTCCGCTTGCTGAAGACCTCTACGCGGCGGGGCGCGATGTGCGCATCGGTGCGCGCGTCACCGGCGACGTGACCGCCGTCGGCATGAGCGTACGCATCGAGGCCATCGTGGATGACGACGTCATCGTCGCCGCGGAGCACGTGCGCATCGCCGCGCCCGTGGTGGACGACGTGCGCGCGGCGGGCCGCCGCGTGGAGATCGCTGCCGACGTGGGTGACCACGTGGTGGCCGCCGGCGAGCGCATCGAGGTGGCGGAGGGCGTGAGCATCGGCGGATTCGCCTGGTTCGCGGCCCGCGAACTGCGCCTGGGTGGAAGGGTCGGCGGCGATCTGCGCGTGGTCGCGGAACGGGTGATCCTGGAGGGCGAGATCGCCGGTGACGCGGAGATCACCGCTGAGCGCATCGAGATGCGGTCGGGCGCACGCATCGGCGGCGATCTGTCCTGGCGCAGCACGGCGGAGCCCGTCATCGCCGAGGAAGCGGAGATTGCGGGGGGCGTGGACGGCCAACCGCTGCCCGGGCCCATGCCGGCGCGGGGCGCGCGCCTGTGGGGGCTGGTGTTTCTCGCCGCGACCCTGCTCGCCACCGGTGCCCTGCTGTTTCTGGTGCTGCCCGGGTGCTTCGGCGCCGTGGCCACGGCCACGCGTGCACGCCCCGGTATCAGCATCGCCCTCGGCCTCGCCGTGCTCGCGGCGACGCCGCTGGTGATCGTGCTGCTGCTCGTCACCGGTGTGGGCTGGCTGCTCGCGATGCTGTTACTGCTTGGCTATTTGCTGGGTCTGGTGATCGCCTGGTTCCTTGCGGCATTCACCCTCGGGACCGTGGTATTGCCCCGGGCACGTCACGCCGCCGGTCTGCGCCATGGCGTCGTCTGGCTCGCGCTGCTCGGGGGCATCCTGGCGCTCGCACTGCTGCAACTCGTGCCCCTGCTCGGCGGCTTCGTGGCGCTGCTTGCGGTGATCGCCGGCCTCGGCGGTATGGGCCTTGGCTGCTACTCCCGGCAGGCCGCCGGCTCGTGAGCGTGCGTACCCTCGTGTACCATGCGCGGCCATGCAATCACGCTGGCATGTCTACATGGTCCGCTGCGCGGACGACACGCTCTACACCGGCATCGCCGTCGACGTGCAGCGCCGCGTGGACGAGCACAACGGCCAGGGGCGGCGCGGCGCGCGCTATACACGAGGGCGCAGGCCTGTTTGCCTGTGCTATGTCGAGTCGTGCGCATCGCGCGCGGAGGCGCTGCGCCGCGAGGCGGCCATCAAGAAGCTATCGCGGGCAGCGAAGAAACAGTTGTTTGCAAACGTGCGCGCGCAAGACCGCTCATGATTCCGGTTTTTCGGCATAACCATGCAATGAATAGGGTGGAATACGGTGAAACCCCCTCGCATCTATACTCCGGAATGCCTGACGGAGTGTGGAGAGAGCCGATGCGAAAAGCGGTTGCGGTACTGGCCTTGATGGCGTCGATGGATGTTGCGGGCGTGAATGCTGCCGAGCTGATACCCGCGGCGAATGGCTATCACAAACAGAAGGTCGTTTATCACATCAACGATGCGCAGGTCAGCGGCATGGCCTTGCGCAACATTCAGAACCACATCAACGCGGTCGGTGCCGGCAACGCCGACGTCGTCGTGGTGACCCACGGTCCCGGCATCGATTTCCTGCTCGACGGCTGGAAGGATGCCAAGGGCAATTCCCACGACACCATGATCCACGACCTGAGTACGCAGGGCGTTGCGTTCAAGGTGTGCAACAACACGCTGGTCGGCCGCAAGATCGATCCGGACATGGTCAACATGAACGCCGATGTGGTGCCCTCCGGCGTTGCCACGGTGGCCGAACTGCAATTGAATGGTTTCGTTTACATCAAGCCGTAGTTACTTTCCGGGCATACCCCCTCTCCCTTTGAGCACAGGGAAAGGGGGCGCTCATAGGTTCAAAATCAGCTGCAGCCCTTCGGACGCGGCAGGCCGGCGATCTTGTTGGCCGACTTGATCAGCCCGTAGGGAAACAGCTGGTAGATGTACTGGCTGGAGCTGCGCTCCTGGCCGTACTTCTCTGCCATGATCTTGGAGAACTTACGTGGCTCGGCCACCATGCCGTTCTCCTCGAAGTAGGCGCGCGCCTCGTTGATCACGTCCCAGTGGTCCGGTGTGAGGCTCACGTTCTCGTTGCGGGCGATGGCCTCGGCCACACCAGTGCTCCACTCGTCCAGATTCTCGAGCCAACCCGCTTCGCTGAGTTGAATCACCTTGCCGTCCACTTCGACCTGCATGCCGTTCTCCTGACGCCCGCTTGGCGGGATGATTGATGGGATGTCAGGAGGCTAGCAAAGACATAGGAAAATAGTCAAGTAATATCCGTTCGTGGGGCGGGCGCCGTCATGCTGCGGGAAAGTGGCAGCAATTACCCAAGCAATGCCTGTTGGCTCGTGTGGCGGGCAATCGGCCAGGGGCTGGGCTCGTGCGACAAGCTACATCCCGTCTGGACGATGGCTGTTGCGTTCTCTGTTACGGAAAAACCAACCGGGTATTGCGCTCTCTTGAAACGGGGCGGTCGTCCGGTGAAACACGTCTTGCATGATGGGCGCCACGGAATCGGGAGAATGGTTTTCCTGAGCTTGGGGCCGCTGCGGACAGCGAAAAAACGCAGATACGGAAAATCCTTGTTCCGTGCGATAACCCTGACGCTTCATGCCATGCCTGTCTGCAAAATCCTGATTTTTTCAGGGGATTGGTGCAGGTGCTTCCAGGTGCTTCGTGCGCCCTGATGAGCGAGTCCGGCCCGTGTTTTAGCGTTTCGGAACAGTTGGTTGGACGAATCCACCGATGCGTCGCGATGAGTAAGGCGGCCGTGTCGCGCACACTCAACACCGTAATACACCCATGACGGGACACCCTTCCGGACTGTATCCAACCCATACGCACAGGCTGCTTTTGACAGGACGTGCTCCCGATGGAGCGCCTGCGTTGACATAAGTCAAGGCATTAATTGTGACGGGTGCGCGCTAATGCGCCCGGTGGAGTTCCGATTCACACGAAAGGAAAAAAAGAGGGGTATGCCGTGAGTGATTCATTCACCAAGAGCATGGCCAGAAACATTTATCTGGGTGGGAGCGTGTTTTTCATCCTGCTGTTTCTGGTCCTGACATTCGATACGGTGCGCACACTGCCAAAGCGTGACCACCGGGAGAACATCACGCCGCAAGTGGCACTGGGCAAGAAAGTGTGGGAGGACAACAACTGCGTCGGTTGCCACACGCTCATGGGTGAGGGCGCGTATTACGCGCCGGAACTGGCCAACGTCTACGACCGCTTCGGCAAGAACAAGGATGTCATCAAGATGTTCATCGCCACCCGACCGAAAGAGGGCGTGCCGGGCCGCCGGAGCATGCCCCAGTTCAACCTGAGCGAACAAGAGTTGGACGCGGTCGCCGAATTCCTGAAGTGGACTTCGGAGATCGATGACGCCAACTGGCCGCCCAACATTCAGGGCTAAAGGGAGAGCACGCCATGCAGTATCAATCCCAAGCGGTTGCGAAGCCGTACTTCATCGCCGCCATCGGTTTGTTCGTGGGTCAGATCCTCTTTGGGCTCATCCTCGGACTGCAATACGTGATGGGCGATTTCCTGTTTCCCGAGATCCCCTTCAACGTCAGCCGTATGGTGCACACCAACTTGCTGATCGTCTGGCTGCTGTTCGGCTTCATGGGCGCAACCTACTATCTGGTGCCCGAGGAGGCAGAACGGGAACTGTACAGCCCCAAGCTGGCGCTGGCGCTGTTCTGGATCTTCCTGGTCGCCGGTGCATTGACCATCGTCGGTTATCTGGCGGTGCCGTATGCCACGTTGGCCGAGATCACCGGTAACGAACTGCTGCCGACCATGGGACGTGAGTTCCTGGAGCAGCCAACCATCACCAAGGTGGGAATCGTGGTGGTCGCATTGGGCTTTCTGTTCAATGTGGGCGTGACCGTGCTCGCCGGCCGTAAAACGGTGGTGAACATCGTGTTGCTGACGGGTCTCACCGGCCTGGCGTTGCTGTTCCTGTTCTCCTTCTACAACCCGGCCAACCTGGTGCTCGACAAGATGTTCTGGTGGTGGGTGGTGCACCTGTGGGTGGAAGGCGTTTGGGAACTGATCCTCGCCTCCATTCTCGCTTTCGTGCTCATCAAGGTGACCGGCGTGGATCGCGAGGTGATCGAGAAGTGGCTGTACGTCATCATCGCCATGGCGCTCATCACCGGCATCATCGGCACGGGCCATCACTATTACTGGATCGGCCTGCCTGAATACTGGCAGTGGCTGGGTTCGGTGTTCTCCGCCCTTGAGCCGATTCCGTTCTTCATGATGACGGTGTTCGCCTTCAACATGATCAACAAGCGTCGCCGCGACCACCCCAATAAGGCTGCGGTGCTGTGGGCGATGGGCACGGCGGTGATGGCGTTTCTCGGCGCCGGTGTGTGGGGCTTCCTGCATACCCTGTCGCCGGTGAACTACTACACTCACGGATCGCAAATCACTGCCGCTCACGGCCACCTGGCGTTCTACGGCGCCTACGTGCTGATCGTGCTGACCATGATCTCCTACGCCATGCCGCACCTGCGTTTCCGCCAGCCGGCGGCCAGCGCACGGGCACAGCTGATGGAAATGTGGTCGTTCTGGCTGATGACCATCGCCATGATCTCCATCACCCTGTTCCTCACCGCAGCAGGCATCCTGCAGGTGTGGATGCAGCGCATGGGTGAAGAGCCGCTGCCGTTCATGGTGGTGCAGGAGAAGATCGCGCTGTTCTACTGGATGCGTGAGGTATCGGGCCTGATTTTCTTCGTCGGCCTTATGCTCTACGTGGGCAGCTTCTTCGTAAAGGGCGAGGCGCGCGAGTCTGTCGGGAGCGCCAAGCCGGCTACTGCATAATTCCACGAGGCGTTCATGCCAATCTTCGGGGGCGCTCTGCGCCCCCTCTTTTTTTGGGGATTTCCGCGAGTGGAGTGGTTCGTTCGGGTTTGACTCAGGTCAATGCGCACACGGCGCTGGGTACGCGCTAATGCACCCGTAGGAACGAGCGCTTCGACACGAATACCCATGCCGCCGTTGGCGCCCGCCGGGCTCCCTGCGGTACACCGGTGCCGCTTAGTCGAAGCATTGCCCCTAGCAATCCCTCACGAGGCCAACCAGTGACGAGCGCAGAGCTGACCCTCGACCGAACCCGCGGCAATCCCCTGCCGGGTGACTTCGCCATCTGGATCTTCATTTTCGCGGAGTTGGGCGTGTTCGGTCTTCTGTTTATCGCCTATGCGTTCACCCGCGCCGGCGATGTGGAGCTGTTCAACGCCTCCCAGTCACTGCTCGACCGTCGTTCAGGTGCGGTGAACACCCTGGCACTCATCACCAGCAGTTATTTCGTGGTGCGTGCCGTGGCGGCTATCAAACGGGATCGCGCCGCGGTTTGTTCGCGCTGGCTCATCGCGGCCCTGGGCATGGGCACAGTGTTCATCGTGGTCAAGAGCGCGGAGTTCTACGCCAAATTCAGCGAGGGCGTGGGGCTCGATACGAACACGTTCTACATGTTCTATCTTTCGCTCACTTTCTTTCATTACATGCACGTGTGGATGGGCATGGTGATCCTGGCGGTGGTCGCGTGGAAGGCGGCCCAGGGACACTATCATGCCGGTGCGCACACCGGTGTCGAGACGGGCGCCTCCTATTGGCACATGGTCGATCTGGTCTGGCTGATCTTGTTTCCACTGGTCTACGTCATCCGCTGAACGGAGGGACTGTGAACACAACGACGCATTATCCCGCCGCGGCAACGCGCATCTGGCTGGTGTTGGTGGTGCTGACCATGCTCACCTGGGCCGTTGGCGAATCCCATCTGGGCGGTCCGGCGATCGTCGCCCTGGTGCTGGCCACCGCCTTCGTGAAAGGGCAGTTGGTCATCGAGGCATTCATGGGCTTGCGGCAGGTACGCGCGGTGTGGCGCATCATCATGTTCGCGTACCTGCTGCTGGTATGCGCACTCATCGGCCTCGGCTACGCCGTCGGCCTCCAATGAAGGATACTCACGATGCCCACTGAAGCTGCTCGCCCGTTACCCCATGCGGTACAGGAATTGCCGTTTTACCGCGCGCAAGGCAACGAGATTGCCCTCTATGAACATGCCTTTCGCAACCAACTGCCGGTCCTCATCAAGGGTCCTACCGGTTGTGGTAAGACGCGCTTCGTGCAGCACATGGCCGCACGTCTGGGCCGCCCGCTTTACACCGTGGCCTGTCACGACGATCTGACCGCTGCCGATCTGGTTGGCCGTCACCTGATCGGCGACGGTGAGACCCGCTGGCAGGACGGGCCGCTGACCCGCGCAGTGCGCGAGGGCGCCATCTGCTATCTGGATGAGGTGGTCGAGGCGCGCAAGGACACCACGGTGGTGCTGCATCCGCTTTCCGACGACCGCCGCATCCTGCCCATCGAGCGCACCGGCGAGGTGCTGCACGCGCCGAGCGGTTTCATGCTGGTGGTGTCGTACAACCCCGGATACCAGAATCTCTTGAAGGGCATGAAGCCCAGCACGCGCCAGCGCTTCGTTGCCTTGCGCTTCGACTACCCGGATGCCGCCACTGAGACGGCCATCCTGATGGGCGAGACGGGCATCGAGCCGCTGCTGGCTGAGCGGTTGGTGAATCTGGGACATGCGCTGCGCAACCTCAAGGATCACGACCTGGAAGAATCCGCATCCACGCGTCTGCTGGTTTACACCGCCACCCTGATGCGCAGCGGCCTGCCGCCAGTGGAGGCGTGCCGGGCCGCGCTGGCCGAACCGCTGTCCGATGACGCGGAGACGGTCGAGGCGTTGATGGAGCTGGTGTACGCCAGCTTCGCCTGAGCCCAGTGGGCGTGTCTTCAGATCGTCAGCAGCGCTACCGCCTGCTCGCCCGTGCGGCGTTCTTCGTGTTGTTCGTGATCGCTCCACCGCTCGATCTGTTCCGCCTCGATCTCACCCTCGGCCACTTCATTTTCTTCGGACAAAACTGGACCCTCGGTCTCGATGCCTTCATCGACGGCGACATCGGGTCGGGCGGCGCCGCGGTCAATCTGCTGCTGCGGGGCTTGCTGCCCATCGCAGCAGTGGTGGGCTTCGGAGTGTGGCTGTCGTGGCGTTACGGCCGGCTCTATTGCGGCTGGTTGTGCCCGCACTTTTCGGTGGTGGAGATCATCAACGGCCTGATGCGCCGCACTTTCGGCCGACCCACGCTGTGGGAGAAAAGAGCGCTGCCCGAGCAATTGCCCGATGGGCGCCGCATTGTGCCGCGCGCATTGTGGTGGCCGGCCGTGGCGCTCGCCGTGGTCGGATTCGCAGCATTGTGGGCGGTGGTGTTGTTGACCTATCTGCTGCCGCCCACAGAGATCTGGGGAAACCTGTGGCATGGTGAGCTGACGCGCAATCAGGGCATTTTCATCGCCGTAGGCACTGCGGTGTTCACTATCGAATTCCTGCTGGCCCGGCATCTTTTCTGTCGCTTTGGCTGTGCCGTCGGACTGTTTCAGAGCCTGGCCTGGACGGCCAACCGCCGGGCCATGGTAGTGGGATTCGAGCAGTCCCGCGCCGACGAATGCAAAGACTGCGGCAACGCCTGCGACAACGCCTGCCCCATGCGCCTGAAGCCGCGAGGCATGAAGCGGCGCATGTTTACCTGCACCCAGTGCGCGCGCTGCCTTCAGGCCTGTGATCAGGTCCAGGCGGACAACCCTGCCGGCAGCTTGTTGCAGTGGGTCGACGGCGCGAAAGCGGCGGCGATCTCAGACAGCGTGCTCAAGTCGCGCGACAGAACCCAACACAGAGGCACAGAGACGCAGAGACCACAGAGGAATGCAACAAAACGCCCGATGAGTGGCCCCTGATTTGTTCCTGCTGTGTGCCCTCTGTGTCTCTGCGCCTCTGTGTTGGTCTTTTCTTTGACCATGTCCCAACGGGGGAGAAGACGATGGAAGAAATGGTCGGCAAGTTGTGGCACCGCCTGGTTACCCGCGCTGCTGACGACCGCTTCCCCGAAGCGGCGGTCACGCTTGAGGCGATTCGTCCCGCGGCGGGCGTGATGTTCCGCGCCCTCGGCGGGAGCGGCGGGTTGCGCCTCGAAGCTGCGACCGCCACCACGCACCATGCGCGCCGTCGCTGGTTGCAACGCATTGCGGGCAGTGGGCGGCAGGTGGAACTGGCCTGGCGCGACGGTGAAACCCTGCGGCTGCCCACCGCCATCGCGTGCTTTCCACAGCAGCGGCTCAACCGCGAGCTTTATTTATGGCTGGCGGCGCTGGCGGCGGTGTCACCGCCGGCGGAGGGGCAGGACTGGCTGGGGGACAGCCAAACCTCGGTCAGGCAGCTCCTGCAACGCTTTCCCGGCTTGCGCCGCCGCTATCTCGATCTGGTGGACGCTCATCTTGCGCTGCGTCCCTCCCCGGATGAACTACCCGCCGCGGAAGCGGCCGCCGAGCGCGCGATCCGCGCCGCACTGCGTGAGCCCGGCACGGTGAACGCGTTACCGCCGTCGCCGCGGCCGGTGCATCCGGTCCCGCTCTGGCTTCATCCGGCGCCGCCACTCACTGCCCCCGTGGCCGCCTCGGTGGAGTACGACGAGGATGAGCATCAGCACGACGCCAAAAGCCGCGACGCGCGCGATCAACGGCGCCGGCGCGCCGAGCGTGTGGACATGCCCGATGGCAAGGACGGCCTGCTCGCAGCGCGCCTGGAGGCCATTTTCAGCTGGGCCGAATACGTCAAGGTTGACCGCACCACCGACGAAGACGACGGCGAGGACGCCGAGCGCACCGCGGACGACATGGAGGTGATGAGTGTGGCGCGCGACGGGCGCGCCATCGCCAACAAGGTGCGTTTCGACCTGGACCTGCCGGCGGCCGATTACGACGACCTGCCGCTGTCCGGCCCCATCGCGCTACCCGAATGGGACTACCGGCGCGGCGTGTTGTTGCAAAACCACTGTCTGATGCAACCGCTGCTGGCGCGCGATGCCAGTCCTTGCGAATTGCCGGCGCACCTACGGCGCCTCGCGCGCCGGGTGCGTGGTCAGTTCGAGGCGCTGGCCCAGTCACGGCGCTGGTTCAGGGCCCAACCCGAAGGCACCGAGCCCGACCTGGATGCCTACCTGCATTTCACCGCCGATCGCCGCGCCGGCTGCAACCCCGCGGAGCAGGGCCTGTATCGCTCGCTGCGCATCCACGATCGCAATCTTGCCTGTCTGCTGCTGGCCGATCTGTCCCTGTCCACCGACGCCGCCGTCAACGACACCGCCCGGGTCATCGACGTGATCCGGGACAGCCTGTTCCTGTTTGCCGAGGCACTCAGCACGGCCGGCGATCGGCTCGGCATCTATGGTTTTTCCTCGCGGCGGCGCCAACACGTGCGATTCCATGCTATCAAGGGTTTTGCCGAAGCCTACGACGCCGCTGTGCGCGGGCGTATCGCGGCCATCCGCCCCGGCTATTACACGCGCATGGGCGCCGCCATCCGCCATGCCAGTGATTTGCTGGAAACCCAGGGCGCCGAGCGGCGGCTATTGCTGATCCTCACCGACGGCAAGCCCAACGACCTGGATCGCTACGAGGGCCGCTACGGTATCGAAGACACACGTGAGGCAGTGCGCGAGGCGCGCCGCCGCGGCCTGTTTCCGTTCTGCATCACCATCGATCGCGAGGCCGCCGGCTATCTGCCCCATCTGTTCGGCCCCGATGGCTTCGCCATCATCCGCCGGCCCGAGGAACTGCCGACCCGCTTGCCGCAGCTGTACGCCCGGCTTACCGGAGGAGGGTGAGTCCCTCTCAATGCAGAGGCGCGGAGGGCGCAGAGGCGACTTTTCACGCGGCAACGACTTGTTGGCCGCAATCCGGCCCTCTGTGATCTCCGCGCCTCTGTGCTTCTGTGTTGGGTTGTTTCTTTCTCTTGCAGGCCCTGCCCGCTACCTGACTCGGTCGTCCTTGCCCCCGCGCGCGGCGGCAAGGCGCCGGCACACCAGCCACACCGCGACGGCGAGCAGCACCACGGCCGCGGCGGCCCACGGCCCATAGAGGTGCACGTCTGCGAGCACGCGGGTGATCATGCTGCCCAGCAGGTATCCGGCGAGCCCCATGCTGATCGACCAGGCGACGGCGGAGATCACTACCAGCAGCGTGAAGCGCCAGGGTCTGATACCGCTCATGCCGATGGCTATGGCGCCTGCCGTGCGCAGGCCGTAGAGAAAGCGCAGGCTCAGGATGAGCGTGACGTGGTGGCGTTGTAAAAGCGCACGGAAGTTGTCGGCGCGGGCATGCAAGTGTGGTGCGCGGGCGAGGAGCTGATCACCCCAATAGCGGCCGAGAAAAAAGCACAGCAGATCGCCAAGCAGCGCACCCGCGAACGCAGCGCCAATGACCGCGGGCAAGGCGAGGTAGCCCTGATGTGCCGCATAGCCGCCCAGGATAAGCGCGGTCTCGCCTTCGAGGAACGTGCCGACGAAGACCATCGCATTACCGTATTGCTGGATGAGTGCGGGGAGATCCATGGAAGGGTGCTATTGAGAACGCCCCAAGCGTAGCAAACCCGGTGCAGGCCAATGCGTCGACGCCGCTGAAACGCTGGCGGGATCACACCGCGGCGGGCCGACTTCTGGTCACATTGTTCCCAGGGTGCTGGGTTCCTACGGGCGAAACAATGCTTGCCCCGCTTAGGGGAGCGAGCTTCCGCTCGCGAACGGTGCGGCCGGAATCATCGTGCAGGTCCCGGTCAGCTCGAAACCATCACGGCGAGAAGATGCTGCAAGGTACGGCCCTGTGCCGGCGTCAGACGCGCCAGGAATTGGCGGTTGACCGCGTCGGCTTCGGCAAGCAGTTGCGTCATCCGCTTGCGGCCGCCGGCGGTCAGTTCCACCCGCCAGTTGCGTCGACTGGCCGGATCTTCCTTGCGGGCCACCCAACCGGCCTCTTCGAGTCGATCGATTACCCGGCTGGTGGTGTAGTTACGGGTCCGGCATGCGCGACTCAGCTCCGTCTGGGTGATCCCGTCACGCTCCCAAAGGGAAAACAACGTGGGCCACTCCGCAATGGTCAAGCCGCGAGGGCGCAATCTTTCATCCAGCGCCGCGGCCATTTCCTCAGATAGGACGGCCACCTGCCAGCCAAGGCTGTCCTGCCGCCTGGCAAGGGAGGGTTTCGAAGCAGTCATCGTCGCCAAGCTTCTTTCATTGATAGTTGCGCTTGCAATTGTCTGTCGCTACAGTCCGTGGAATCAATAATTGCAAATGCAACCAAAGGGGGGATCATGCGGATCGTGCACCGCCTTGCAGCTCTCGTGGCCATCGCCAGTGTGGGAAGCTTCTGGATATCAACGGTGCTGGTGGAGTTGTTCGGGACCGCCGGACAGATCGCATCAGTGAAGCAGCTCATCGTCTACGGCATGGGCCTGCTGGTGCCCGCCATTGCACTTACGGGGATTACCGGCGCCCGCCTGTCGGTGGGCCGTGATGCGCCGGGGATTTCAGCCAAGCGCCGGCGCATGCCCGTGATCGCGGCCAACGGCCTCCTGGTTCTCGTACCCTTGGCCTTGTACCTGAACCATCTCGCAGCCGAAGGAGCATTCGACACCACGTTCTATGGGTTGCAAGCGCTCGAATTGATGGCAGGCGCAACAAATCTGGTGCTCATGGTCGGCAATGTGGCCTTGGGCAGGCGCATGGCAGCGAACATCGCCTGACGGTGCAGCAAAGAGCAAAGGGGTTCAGCAAAGCGGGGTTAAGGGTGCTGACTCCTTCGTCTGCTCGCCGCCTAACGGCGGGAGCGACCTGCCCCTACGCTTTCCATTCTTCCGTTATTCCGCGCGCCTCAGGCGTCAGTCGGTGCCGCCCCCTCGCTGTGTTGCCGCTCCCAGGCGTCGAACTTCTCGCTGACCCGCTCGATGGTGCGCTGGGAGATCTCCGGCAACGAGCCGCCGAAAAGCTCCTTGGCTTCTTCATAGCCCTGCATGACGGCAGCGCGGATCTGCTCCAAGCGACTCGGATCGGCTCCCGCCGCGCCGATGGCGAACTGGTAGATCCGCTCGGCGGTCTGCTCGACGCCCCAGTAGCCGTCATCGGCGATGGCGGCGGCGGCTTCCTCGGGGCTGGCCGCCAGGGTGTCGGTGGCAAGGCCCTGTTCGCGCAGCAGCGATACGACATAGTCACGTAGCGGATCGAACGCCGGCGGCCGTGCGTGCCCGCCGGCAATCTTGCCACCGTAGGTCACCGGCTGGTGAGCGCCCGGCTGCGACGGCGTATAGCGATCCTCACCTACGCTGGGCGAGGCAACGCGCTCCGGCTTGCCGGTCGGCTGCCCTGCAGGCTGCGTCCGCAGTGCGGACGCCTGCTGGTTATCGATTCTGATCATGATCACCACCTCACCGGAGTTGGACTACCGTCACCACGGTGTCGGCAGCGGCGGCGGCAAACTTTAGCGGCTCAATCAACGGCCCAATCAAAGCAATCAATCAAGGGGGTCCAGAGGGTGGATCCAAAGGAGTTAGTACGTCATTCCGGCGAACGCCGCGAATCCATCTTCGTACCTGGGATGGGCCCCGGTGTTCGCCGGGGTGACGATGGGTGATAGTGCCGTAGATCACCTTGGCGCGCAGCGGCTACATGGGCTTCAAAGGGCAGTAGTACTGATCCCTTTGTTTTTCCGTTTCAAGCCTCAGTTTTCAGACGCGACGAAATCTCGAATCAGGTCGAGAATCGGTTTGCCGTAGGCCGCCAGCTTGTGTTCACCGAATCCGTGGATGTCCGCCAGTTCGCCCAGGCTGCGGGGGCGGTGGGCCACCAATTCCGCGAGGGTGGCGTCGTTGAAGATGACATAGGGCGGCACGTCGTGTTCGGCGGCCAGGCGGCGGCGCAGGGCGCGCAGCTCTTCCCACAGTTCGCCGCCGCCCACGGGGGGCGCGGCGCGGGTCTTCTTTTTGCCGGCGCGCGTGGGCGTGGTTTCCTTGCGCAGAAACAGCGGTTCCTCGCCACGCAGCACCGGCCGGCAGGGCTCGGCCAGGCGCAGGCCGCCGTAGCCTTCCACGTCCACTTCGATGAGACCGCGGGCGATGAGCTGGCGGTACAGGCCGCGCCAGTCGGCGGCGGATAGGGCCTTGCCAAGGCCGTACACCGCCAGCTTGTCGTGACCGAAGCGGCGGATGCGCTCGTCGCCCTTGCCGAGCAACACGTCCACCAGATAGGTGACGCCGAACCGCTGGCCGGTGCGGTGCACTGCCGAAAGCGCCTGCCGGGCGGCTTCGGTGGCATCCCAGGTGGCCGGGGGCGAGAGGCAGGTGTCGCAGTTGCCGCAGGGGCCGGCGGGTTGCTCACCGAAATAGCGCAGCAGCACCTCGCGCCGGCAAGTGGTCACTTCGCACAACGCCAACATGGCTTCGAGCTTGTGGTGTTCGATGCGCTTGCGCTCTGCGTCGGCTTCGCCCGATTCCAGCATCTGGCGCAGGGTGATCACGTCTTCCAGGCCGTAGACCATCCAGGCATCGGCGGGCAGGCCGTCGCGGCCGGCACGGCCGGTTTCCTGGTAGTAGGCCTCCACGCTCTTGGGCAGATTCATGTGCGCCACGAAGCGCACATCGGGTTTGTCGATGCCCATGCCGAAGGCGATGGTGGCCACCACGATGACGCCTTCTTCGTTGCGGAAACGCTCCTGATGGCGGCGCCGGTCCTCGGCGGCCATGCCCGCATGATAGGGCAGGGCGGTGAGACCCTGGGCGGCGAGCCACGCGGCGGTCTCGTCCACCTTCTTGCGGCTCAGGCAGTAGACGATGCCGGCGTCGTTCGGGTGCTCCTCACGGATGAAGCGCAACAGCTGGTCGCGGGCATTGCGCCGCGGGGTGATGCGGTAACGGATGTTAGGCCGGTCGAAGCTGCTGATGAACACCTGCGCCTGATCGAGGGCGAGGCGCGCGACGATCTCGCGGCGCGTGAGCTCATCGGCGGTGGCGGTGAGGGCGATGCGCGGGACCTGCGGATAACGCTCGGCGAGCACCGAAAGCTGGATGTATTCGGGACGGAAGTCGTGGCCCCACTGGGACACGCAATGGGCCTCGTCAATAGCGAACAGGGCCAGTCGGGTGCGGTCGAGCAGGGCGAGGAAGCGCTCGGTGAGCAGGCGCTCGGGGGCCACGTAGAGCAGATCCAGTTCGCTGCGGGCGAAGGCCGCCTCCACCTGACGCGCGGCGTCCGCGCTCAAGGTGGAATTGAGGCAGGCGGCACGCACGCCGGCCTCCGTCAGGGCGGCCACCTGGTCCTGCATGAGGGCGATGAGCGGCGAGACCACGATACCCACACCCGGACGCACCATGGCGGGCACCTGATAACACAGGGACTTGCCGCCGCCCGTGGGCATCAGCACGAGCGCGTCCTGGCCGGCGAGCAGGGCGGCAATGACCGCATCCTGGGGCGGACGAAACCGGTCGTAACCGAAGACTTTCCTCAAAATGGCGTGCGCAGCATCCATGTGCGACGTGGGGCATGTATTCAAGCGGGCATTTTGCCTGCGCGGTCACGCTGTCTCAAGTCTCAGGCAGCGGGTGCAAGCCTGGAGACACATGAGTTCGCGCAAAGACGCAAACAGCGCCAGGAAGGAAAGGAAACCGGAAACCTGCTTCGACGGGGTCCTTGGCGTTCTTGGCGCCTTGGCGATGGCCTAAAGATTCTGCGGGACCGTGCCGATGACAACCGCAGGGATACGCATGCATGAAACCTATCATCCGACTGTTACCGGCGGTCTTTCTGTTGTCCTTCCGAGCGGACGCGGGGGAGTTGCGCTATGGCGCCGCGCTCCACGAGGCCGCTTGGGAGGTGGCCAGTTCGCGCCTGGAATGCCGCCTGAGCCAGGTGATCCCCCATTACGGGTCCGCCGCCTTCGTGCAGCACGCCAAGCAGGACCTGCGTTTCGAGTTGCGCGTGCATCGCGGGGCGCCGGCGGAGTCGGCGGCGGAACTGGCCTCGGTCCCGCCCACCTGGATGCATGCCAGTCTGCGTCGCGACATCGGGGCCGTGTCGCTGGCCCGTGGCGAGCTGCCGCTGGTGTTGCCGGGACCCGTGGCGCGGCGCCTGCTCACCGATCTGGAGCAAGGCCTGTTCCCTACCGTCAGCTACAAGGACTGGGCCGATGGGCGCGATCGGGTGGTGGTGGAGGTTTCTGCCGTCAACCTGCGCAGAGTGCTGGATACATTCCATGCCTGCATGCGCCAGTTGCTGCCCTACGATTTCAACGACATGCGCTCCAATGCGGTGTATTTCGACTTCGCCAGCAGCACCCTCACGCCGGCCATGCGCCGGCAACTCGACAACCTGGCCGAATATCTGCAGGCGGACGGTTCCGTGCAACAGGTATTGGTGCGTGGACATACCGACAGTGTGGGCTTCCGCCGTCAGAATCTGCGGTTGTCCGAGCGCCGCGCCAAGGCCGTGAAGGACTACCTGAGCCTGCGCGGCGTCGAGGAACATCGCTTCAAGGTGGAATACCTGGGCGAGCGCCAGCCCCTCGTCAGCAACCGCACCTCCAAGGACCGCGCCCGCAACCGCCGGGTCGACATTACCCTCAGCCGCTGAGCCGGGACTCCGGCGCCTGCCAACACTGCGGAATCGCTGCGCCGCCTCGGGTATACTTTCCCACCTGATTCCGGCCCGCGGACGTGCCCGCGGGCTTTTTCACACGAGCGGAGCATTCATGTCCCAGATCAAGAAAGTGGTCCTCGCCTATTCCGGCGGGCTCGACACCTCAATCATCCTCAAGTGGTTGCAGGACGTGTACCAGTGTGAGGTGGTGACCTTCACCGCCGACGTCGGCCAGGGCGAAGAGCTGGAGCCGGCGCGCGCCAAGGCCAAGGCCGCAGGCATCAGGGAAATCTACATCGACGACCTCAAGGAAGAATTCGCCCGCGATTTCGTCTTCCCCATGTTCCGTGCCAACACCATTTATGAGGGCGAATACCTGCTCGGCACCTCCATTGCGCGCCCGCTCATCGCCAAGCGTCTGGTGGAGATCGCCAACGAGACCGGTGCCGACGCTATCGCCCACGGCGCCACCGGCAAGGGCAACGACCAGGTGCGCTTTGAACTGGGCGCCTATGCACTCAAGCCCGAGATCAAGGTCATCGCGCCGTGGCGTGAATGGGACCTGACCTCCCGCGAGAAGCTCATGGCTTACGCCGAGAAGCACGGCATTGCCGTGGATTTCGCCAAGAAGGGCAAGAAGTCGCCTTACTCCATGGACGCCAACCTGCTGCACATCTCCTACGAGGGTGGTGTGCTGGAAGACCCGTGGAACGAGCCCGAGGAAGACATGTGGCGCTGGTCCGTGTCGCCGGAGAAGGCCCCGGACCAGCCGACCTACTTCGAACTCACCTACCGCAACGGTGATCCCGTCGCCATCGATGGCAAGGAAATGACTCCTGCCGCGCTGCTTGCGGAGCTGAACCGGCTGGGCGGCGCCAACGGTGTGGGCCGACTCGACATCGTCGAGAACCGCTACGTGGGCATGAAATCCCGCGGTGCTTACGAAACCCCGGGCGGCACGATCATGCTGCGCGCCCATCGCGCCATCGAATCGCTGTGCCTCGACCGCGAAGTGGCCCACCTGAAGGACGAGCTGATGCCGCGCTACGCCTCGCTCATCTACAACGGTTACTGGTGGAGCCCGGAGCGCGAGATGCTGCAGACCATGATCGACGCCTCCCAGCAGCACGTGAACGGCATGGTGCGGGTGAAGCTCTACAAGGGCAGCGTCACCGTGGTCGGCCGCAAGTCCGACGACAGCCTGTTCGATGCGAACATCGCCACGTTCGAGGACGACGCCGGCGCCTACAACCAGAAGGACGCGGAGGGCTTCATCAAACTGAACGCCCTGCGCATGCGCATCGCCGGCCGTCGCCGGTCCTGAGGCGGGCGCTGGAGAAGGGTGCATGTCGGAATCTGCCGTGGCCATTTCCTCGGCGCTCAAGCACAAGCAGATCGAGCTGGTCTACCAGCAGGCGCCGGTCGCCATGGCTGGCGCCATGCTGGTGGTGCTGCTCGTTCCGCTGCTGCTCGATTCCGTCGTCGAGCGCACCGTGCTCTGGGCGTGGGCGCTGGTGGCCGTCGCCGTGTACGTCGCGCGGCTCGCCATGGTGGCGGCGTGGCGCCGGAACCCGGCGAGCCAGGGCGAGCCACGCTGGGAGGCGCGTTATGTTTACGGCGCCTTCGCATCGGGTGCGATCATCGGTATCGGCGCCGCCAGCGTCCTGTTCCCCGTCGATTCGATTGCCCACCAGGCCATGCTCATCATGGTGTTGGCGGGCATGTCCGCCTCCACTGTCGTTCCGCAATCCTCGCTTCGCCTGGGCAGCGTAGCGTACATTCTGCCGGCGACGCTGCCCATCGGCATTCGCCTGCTGTGGCTCGGCGACGAGGCGCACGTGTTGCTCGGACTGCTGGTCCTGCTCTATGCGGGGACGCTCGTAGTCGCGGCGCAGCATTCCCATCGGGCGGTGCTTAACAGCCTTGCGCTGGCCATCACCAATGCCTCACTGGTACACGACCTCTCCGAATCCAACAACCGCCTGAATGCGGCGCAACGCATCGCCGGCTTCGGCAACTGGCAGTGGGATTTGCGCAGCGGCGACATGCAACTCTCCGATGAGGCCTGTCGTTTGTTCGGACTGCCCACGGGCATCAGGATCACCCGCCAGCTGTTTCTCAATGCCTTGCATCCGGAGGATCGCTCCGGCTACCAGCGCGCCGTCGAGGCCGCACTCCAGCGTACCGGCGTGTTCAACATGGAATTCCGCGTGCTGCTGACGGACGGCAGCGTGCACAACCTGCACGACGAGGCGGAGGTAGTGCGCGATGCCGCCTACGGTCCCGTGCGCATGCAGGGTGTGGTGAGCGATGTCTCCGCCCGCGCCGTTGCAGAGCAGCAGACGCGCGAGGCTTTGCGTGAGCTGAACCGTATCCTGGAGAACATGCAGGATACCTATTACCGCACCGACAACGAGGGCCGGATCACCTTCATATCCCGCTCTGCGGAGTCGTTGCTCGGCTACGACACGCACGAGCTGACCGGCAAGCGCGTGGCCGCCCTGCTGGCCAACCCGCGGCTTTACGACACCTTCCTTTCCGATCTGGATGCCCGCGGCGGCGCGGTGCGCAACTACGAACTCGTATTGCGCCATCGTGACGCCCATACCGTCGGCGTGGCGGTGAACGCTCAGTACCTCAGTCGTGACGACGGCGTGATCCTGGGGGTTGAAGGCACCGTGCGCGACATCACTGAACTCAAACGCGCACGGGAGGCCCTTTTCCAGGAGAAGGAACGGGCGCTGGTCACCCTGCAGTCCATCGGCGACGGTGTGGTGACCACCGACGAACACGGACGCATCCAGTATCTCAACCCCATCGCGGAGCGCCTGCTTGCGGTGGACGGCCAGGTTATCGGGCGGCACTACCTGGAAGTCCTCAAGCTCGTCGATGAGGCCACGGGTGATGCGCTCGGGGATTTGGTGAAGTTGTGCCTGCGGCGCGATACGGGCGTGGTGCACGCGGACGAGGGGCTGCTGACCCAGCCGGACGGCACGCGCTTCCACCTGAAGATCGTCGCGGCGCCCATGCGCGATCGCTTCGGCCATCTGGTCGGGGTCGTGCTGGCTTTGCATGACATCACCGAAGTGATGGGCATGGCGCGCCAGCTCAGATATCAGGCGAGCCACGACATGCTCACCGGGTTGTATAACCGCGGGCGCTTCGAACGCCGCCTGGAGGATGCCATTCGCAGTGCCATGGCCGGTGGCGGTCCGCACGTGCTGTTCTACATGGACCTGGATCAGTTCAAGGTCGTCAACGACACCTGCGGGCACAAGGCCGGTGACGAACTGCTGCAACAGCTCGCTGCGCTGATGCAGGCACGCCTGCGTGAGAACGACATCCTCGCGCGGCTGGGCGGTGACGAGTTCGGCGCGCTACTGGAACACTGTCCGATCGACAGGGCCGTGAGCATCGCCGAGGCGCTACGCCAGGCCGTGCGCGACTTCCGCTTCGCGTGGGAAGACAAGACCTTCGAAATCGGCGTCTCCATCGGTGTAGTTCCCATCGAAGCCGACAGCGGCAATCTGGCGGATGTGTTGGCCGCCGCCGATGCCGCCTGTTACATCGCCAAGGATCGCGGGCGCAACCGTATTCACGTCTATCAGCCGGACGACCACGCCGTGGCACAGCGCCACGGCGAGATGGAGTGGGTGCATCGCCTCTCGGCGGCCTTCGACGAAAACCGTTTCCTGCTGTATGCCCAGCCCGTGGTGCATCTGGACGCTGAGCGGGTCATCGCCCACTACGAAGTCCTCATCCGCATGCAGGACGAGAGCGGTCAGGTCATTCCGCCGGGTGCGTTCATCCCGGCCGCCGAGCGATATAACCTGATGCCGACACTGGACCGCTGGGTGATTCGCACCACGTTCATGATGCTGCGCGACGCCCAGGGGCCGTTGGCGTTCCCGCCGGTGGACTGCGCCATCAACGTGTCGGGGCAGTCGCTGTGTGATGATCATTTCCTGGAGTTCGTGGTCCAGCTGTTCAACACCACGGGCATCCCGCCCGAAAGCGTGTGTTTCGAAGTGACCGAGACCGCAGCCATCGCCAACCTGTCGCGCGCGACACGATTCATCAGCGAGTTGCGCGGCATGGGCTGTTCTTTTGCGCTGGACGACTTCGGCGCGGGCCTGTCGTCGTTTGGTTATCTGAAGAACCTGCCGGTGGATTTCCTCAAGATCGACGGCAGCTTCGTGAAGGACATGGTCGAGGATCGCGTCGATCGGGCGATGGTCGAATCCATCAACCAGGTCGGCCACGTGCTCGGCCTGAAGACCATCGGCGAGTTCGCCGAGAACGAAGAAGTCATCAAGGCCCTCGAATCGGTCGGCGTAGATTACGCTCAAGGGCATGGTATTGCCGTACCGAAGCCTTTGCAGGCGATCCTCGCGACTTACGTTGACAGCGCGACCACCAGGGCGTCCAACGGCTGAGTCGCGGATGGCAACGCTGTAGCTCTGGCAAGGGAGTCAGTCATGCGTATTCTGCATACCATGCTAAGGGTCGGTGACCTCGACCGATCCATCCGCTTTTACACCGATGTGCTCGGCATGCGGCTGCTGCGCCGCCAGGATTACCCGGAAGGTAAGTTCACCCTGGCATTTCTCGGCTATGGCGACGAGGCGGGAAACACCGTCATCGAACTCACCTACAACTGGGGTGTGGACAGCTACGAGATGGGTACGGGCTACGGCCACATCGCCGTGGAGGTGGATGACGTATACGCCGCAACGGATGCCATCCGGGAGAAGGGCGGCAAGATCCTGCGCGAGGCCGGCCCCATGAACGCCGGGACCACCGTCATCGCCTTCGCAGCGGACCCGGACGGTTATCCCATCGAACTCATCGGCAGGCGCTCATGAAAGACGCGAAAACGCACTGGGATGACGTCTACGCGGCCCGCTCACCGCTGGATGTGAGCTGGTACCAGGCGGAGCCACGCCTGTCCCTGGAACTCGTTGCCGCCACCGGAATCTCGGCAGCGCAACCAATCATTGATGTCGGCGGCGGCGCCTCATTGCTCGTGGATCGCCTGCTCGACGGGGGATTCACTGACGTGGCGGTGCTGGATGTGTCGCGCAACGCACTGGCCCATGCACAGCGCCGCCTGGGTGCGCGCGCTGCCAGTGTGGAATGGCATGAGCAGGACGTGACACGCTTCGTGGCGCCACGCCGCTTCACCCTCTGGCACGATCGCGCCGTGTTTCATTTTCTCACCGAGGCGGCGGATCGTGAGCAGTACGTGAGGGCGCTGCGCCGCGCGATTCCGGTGGGTGGGCACGCCATCATGGCGGCGTTCGGCATCGGCGGGCCGACCCAGTGCAGCATGCTTGATATCGTGCAATACGACGCCGAGAAAATGCAGGCCGCGCTTGGGCACGAATTCCAACTGATGGAAGAACGTGCCGAGCTGCACCTCACGCCGGCGGCCAAGCAACAGCAATTCGGTTTCTTCCGCTTCCTGCGGGTCGGTTGATTCCTGAAATCGCCAATAAAACGTAGGTCACGTTGGCGCGACAGCGACTACGTGACAGGCGCGTAGCACCGAACTAAAGGCATGTC
>Ga0265293_10001115_pt1 | contig 60305 bp, 57 predicted proteins | sample Munlanlewell138R_FD_192505 | JGI IMG/M metagenome (GOLD analysis project Ga0265293, IMG submission 192505) | Leachate microbial communities from a municipal landfill in Southern Ontario, Canada - Leachate well 138R | ecosystem: Engineered > Solid waste > Landfill > Unclassified | place: Canada...
CGAATTAATGGAACCTGTAGCAATTCAGATATCTGTTGCCTTTTGGATGTGAAAGAAACCCGGGCAAAGACACTGTTAATGCAGATGGTCGAAGATGGTCTTTTGATTGCACAAGGGGATAACAAAGGCATAAGTATGATGTTGGTACCGGGGCTTTCAAAATTCTGGATAATATAATTTACTTTGAAAAAAAGCCTGACGATGGAAAAGAGTATATTCAAGTGGTTGGGTTGCTAAATAATCAACGTGTTTATCGTTATGTTCAAAAAGATTTTATCAATACCCCATATGGTTTCAAGAGTTACAAGGTTATATTACCAAAATCCAATGGATCGGGAGCAATCGGAGAAGTGCTTAGTATACCCCTAATCGGGTTTACGGAGACATTCATTTCCATCGGAGCATTCAACAATTCAACTGAAGCTGAAAACTGTCTGAAATATGTAAAGTCAAAATTTGCTCGCACAATGCTTGGGGTCTTAAAAGTTACACAGGATAACCCCCGAGATAAATGGTCAAAAGTTCCCCTCCAAGATTTCACTCCGCAAAGCGACATTAACTGGACGAAACCGATTCCTGAAATTGATCGTCAGCTGTATGCTAAATATGGGCTCGATGGGAAAGAAATCGCCTTCATTGAAGAGAAAATAAAAGCAATGGATTGATAATACCGCGGGAAAAAAGAAAGGGAGATGGCGTAAAATAAAGTTGATTGAGTCTAGATGAGGCACCTACGCCTCAAAGAGGCGCAGGTGCCCGTAGGGGGGAGGATGTTCCCCTCAATCCCATCCTTCGGTTTTCTGTCTCGTCGAGACTCTTCCCTAAATACAGAAAAAGCCAACCTTGTCGTATCTCTTTAGGAGTAATGACATTGGCCGGCTTTTCGTCAACCTTGCATTGTATCAAAGGTGTTGATGGAAGTTGCCCAGAACAGGATTTGAACCTGCACAGTGTTGCCACCACTAGGACCTGAACCTAGCGCGTCTACCAATTCCGCCATCTGGGCTTAACACGCAATTATTGCTTTTGGTTTAATTGTTGTCAATCGGTTGTCGAGACAATAACTCTTTATTATCTTTTTATCATCATTACAAAAAAGGATGGTTGTTTATGAAAATTACATTTGGTGGAAAGGCAGTTGAATTGAAAGGTAAAGTTCTTAAAGTCGGAGACAAATTGGAGAACTTTAGCGCAGTCAACAACGACCTCTCTCCATTTAAACTCTCCGATATAAAAGGAAGAAAGTTGATACTTGCTGTTCCTTCATTGGATACTTCTGTCTGTGATGCCGAAATAAGGAGATTCAACACTGAGGCTACAAAGTTTGGCGATGTTACCGTTATTGCTGTCTCAATGGATCTTCCCTTCGCGCAGAGTCGTTGGTGCGGTGCAGCAGGTGTCGATAAAGTAATTACAGTCAGCGATTTCAAAGACCGGGATTTTGCAGATAAAAGTGGTACGTACATAAAAGATGTAGGCCTTTTAGCCCGCTCAGTGTTTTTGCTGGATGAAAATAACAACGTTAAATATGTAGAGTATGTCAGTGAGGTTACCCACCATCCCAACTATCAGGATGCATTAAAAGCAATACAAGCTTAGTTTCTCTTTTCTTAGTTGTACTTCCCTAGGTTATCTTTGGTAGCCTAGGGTTTCTTTTTGTAAACTTGAAAAAGGTTTAAAAGAACTTTACATTGTAGCTATGAGTATAAGAATCCTTTTTCTTGGAGAAACAGTAGGAAGACCCGGAATTGAAGCTCTCAAAAAAGCCCTTAAAGACCTTAAAGAAGAGGCTAAAGTTGATTTTGTTGTAGCTAATGGCGAAGGTGCAACCGGAGGCTTTGGGATAGGGAAAAATCATGCACTCCAACTTCTTAATTTAGGGATAAATGTAATTACCACCGGTGAAAAAACTTACTATAAAAAAGAGATGGTTGAACATATAGCCACCAACAGCAGGATTCTAAGACCTGCAAATTACCCTGCCAAAAATCCAGGCAGAGGATTTAGAGTCTTTAAAGTCGGCGAAACCAGAGTTGCAATTATTACCTTGTTGGGCAATTCCGATTTTCCCCGCACCCATTTGGCAAACCCTTTTATTGCGGTAAGTTCTATTATTGAAAAAATAAAAAGTGACAGTGATGCGATTGTTGTCCAATTTCATGCCTCCACCACGGCTGAGAAACAGACAATGGCTGCTTATCTGGATGGTAAAGTCGCTGCAGTGATAGGAACACACTCAAAAATCTTAACTGCCGATGCCAAAATATTGGAACATAAAACTGCTATGATTACCGATAATGGCAGATGCGGGAGTGCTCTAAGTGTCGGGGGATTTGAATCAAAAACAGAGATTGAACGCTTTATTACCCAAGTTCCTTCAAGAAGTTTGGAAGTTTATGATAATCTTGAGTTACAGGGGGTCATCGTTGAAATCGATGAATTTGGCAAAGCCCAAAATATTGAGACAATCCGCCATCCGGTTGCTTATGAAAAAGGATTAAAAAGTTCTTAGGAGGAACGAATCTATGTATGAATATGCATCAGTTATCTCAGTTGAGAATAACGATACTATAAATGTCAGTTGCGATACCTCGGCTTGCCAAGGATGTAAAGCCGGCGCTTTTTGCCAAACAAAAGGCAAATCCTTTAAAGCTGCAAACAGTAACCAACTGCCAATCGATATCGGGGATATGGTAGAAATTTACTTGCCGCCGGGAAAGACGGTTTTTGCCGCCTTCATGGCTCTTTTAGTACCGTTGTTGCTTTTTCCTGTAGGCTATTATTTGGGTGAAGCACTAGCTCCCTCTTCCTCTGAAATAGTCAAAGTTTTATTTGGAGTGCTGGGGATGGCTCTCGGTTTTCTGATAAGCCGAATCTTCAGTCACTTTAAAGCCAAAGATTACACTCCTCAAATAACAAGAGTGATTGATCCAAAGGAGTTTTAATTTAGGTGATTAAAAAAATTTCTCCAATTTTATTAATCTCTTTATTTTTAATTCTCCTTTTATCATGTTCGTTCAATCCGAATGAGGAACTTCAAAATATTGGCTTGAACCGCCTTGCTGACTTGAAATTGTACAACACTACCTACAAAGTGGTTAACGATGATTCTCCTCCCATTGTAATTGAGGCAAAAAAGATTGAGATTTACAAAAAGGAGAAAAAAGTAATAATCACTGAAGCTGTTTTTAACCAATACGAAAAAGAAAACAAACACCTGATGAGCGGTTCTTTTGGTTTAGGAGAAATAGATACCGATACCAATGAGATGAAACTCTCGGATGGGGTAATCCTTAACCACTTAGAAGAACAACTTTCGATAATCAGCGACTACCTCTATTGGGACAACAAAAATCAGATTGTCAGCGGCACTGATGAAAATAGAGTGAAGCTTATCAACAAAGAGCATGATATAATCATAGGCAGAGGTTTCAAAGGAGACTTTTCAAGTGCAACTTTTGAGTTTCAGTTTTTGGAAGAGGGAGTGTTAGTTTATGACTGATTTAAAGAGTCTTAAAAAAATTTTATCTATTTTGATTCTTTTAAGTTCTCCCCTCTTTTTGCTTTTGGCAGCAGAAACCATCACCTTCAAAGGGGGCTACACAAAAGCTGTTATGCGCGAAGGGCGCGAAACGCTTATGCTGACACAGGGCGCAACTGTTGAGGTTGGCTCAATTACTTTTGAAGCCCAAAACATTGAATTAATGGGACCCAATTCCCGTTACCTTGTCGGAACCGAAGGGGTTAAGATTACTGATAACAGCAATCATATTATTATTAGATCCAACACCTTGTCGTATGACCGTGAGGCACAACAGTTACTGGTAGATGGGTGGGTTGAGATCCAGGACTTAAAAAATGAGGTAATTGCCAGCGGTGCATATCTCTCTTACAACCGTGAAGATGCGGTTATGCTTTTACAAATCTCGGCTAAGCTTTTGCGCCACACAGAAAGCGGGGCTATGATTTGTAAAGCCGATTCCATTGAATACGACAGGGACAACATGAAGCTGTTGCTGGTAGGAAATTCCACCGTTGAGTATAAAAATGACTTTTACCAGGCGTCCGTCACAACTGTCGATTTAAACAGTGAAGAAATTGTCATGGAAGGGGAGATCAAAGGAACAATCCATGGCTGATGCATTCTTACAAGTATTTGAGCTTAAAAAAAAATATGGAAAAAAAGTCGTCGTTAACAACCTCTCTTTAGAGATGAAAAGCGGTCAGGTTGTCGGTTTATTGGGACCCAACGGAGCCGGAAAAACAACGATGTTTTATATGATAGTAGGCTTCATCGGCAGTAATGGGGGTTCGATTTTTCTTAATAATGAAAATATTACAAACCTTCCTATGTATAAAAGAAGTCGACTTGGACTCTCTTATCTTCCCCAAGAGCCCTCTATTTTCAGAAAACTCTCAGTTGAAGATAATATTAAATTAATTTTAGAAACCAGAACAGACCTCTCAAAAGAGAACCAAAAAGAGGAGTCTGAGCGTCTTTTAGATGAGTTTGGACTTAGTTCAATCAGAAAACAGAAAGGTTATACCCTTAGCGGAGGAGAGCGCCGTAGAACTGAAATTGCCCGTAGCATTGCAACAAAACCCCAATTTCTCCTTTTGGATGAACCCTTTGCGGGAATTGACCCAAAGGCTGTTTATGAGATCAAACAATTAATAAAAACCCTCTCACAGCAAAACATAGGGATATTACTGACCGACCATAACGTCAGAGATACCCTCTCTATTGTTCATTTTGCCCATATAATCAATAACGGGGAACTTCTAGCCAGCGGCAACAGACAAGAACTTTTAGCAAACGAAGAAGCACGTAAGATCTATTTTGGCGAAGATTTTTATCAGGAGAGATAGATGAACCCGACACTTGGCTTACAACAGACTCTAAAACAACAGTTAACACTCTCTCCCCAACTTATTCAGACGTTTGAAATCCTTGCCATGTCTTCTTTGGAGCTGCAACAAAAAATTAAAACAGAAATCGAACAAAATCCCGCTTTAGAAATACCTCAGGAAAAAGCAATTTCAATTGAGAGGATGGCTGCTTATCAGGAACGGCACGCAAGAGACGATGATTACAGTGACTCTTCAGCTTATAACCCAGAAAATTATCGGAAGTCAGTCCGCTTCTCCGGTCATTGGGACCAAGAAGCTTCCGACAGAAATCAACAAATGATTGAGGGAGTCCTTTCAGAAAGAGAAACGCTTCAGGAGTATCTGCTTAGACAGCTGGGATGTCTTCATATTGATGAAGTACAGCTGGAATTGGGTAAGCTTCTTATAAGCAATCTCGATAGCAACGGATTCCACCGCAACCCCGTTGAAACACTTGTCAAAGAAAATAAGAGGACAAGACTTCTTGAAACATTGGCTATCATCCAAAGTCTTGACCCCCCTGGTATCGGTGTAACTGATTTCAGAGAGTCGCTTATTTTACAGGCTAAACACGACAATTTGGAAGAAGATGATTTAAAACTCTTTGAAATAATGGTAAATGAACATCTGCAATTACTCCGTCTCAATAAGTTCAGAGAAGTGGGACAACTACTGGAAATTGAAGAAGAAAAGGTGGAGCTACTTTACGGTTACTTAAAAACTCTAAACCCCTTTCCCGGTAAACTCTACGATACCAGTGAGATTCTCTACATAATTCCCGATATATATGTCCGTAAGATAGAGGGAAAACTTCAGCTTCGGCTCAACACCGATGTAATTCCTACCCTCTCAATTGACCCAGATTTTAAAAACCTTAAAGATGAAACAAGGGCAAAGGACAAACAAGAAATCTCTTCTTATATCGCCAATGCAGTCAGAAATGCAAATCAATTAATCTCACAGGTTAACATGAGAAGTGAGACGATAAAAAAAATTGCTCTGCAGTTACTTAAATTTCAAAGTGAATTTTTCTTAGACGGTCCCCGTTATTTAAAACCTTTAACATACCGCCAAATTGCCCAAGAGCTCTCTTTGCATGAAACAACCATAAGCCGGGCCGTTAACGGAAAATATATTGATACCGATTGGGGAATAATTCCCATCAAAGAACTTTTCAGTTCGGCACTGCAAACAACAATTGCGGGAGAAGAAGAAGTCTCTAAAAGAGCCGTAATGGATATGGTTCAAGAGATAATAACTACCCATAAAGGTTCAAGAGCCCTCTCTGACCAAAAAATTGCCGATATGTTGGGAGAAAAAGGGATTAAAATTGCCCGCCGAACGGTAAACAAATACCGCAATGAACTAAATATCGATTCTTCATACGAGCGAATCCCTTAAGGAAAGTCCAAGCTTTCGGCTTTCCATTTGACTTTTTATAACCGCAGCCGTATCCTTTTTATACTACCTTTAAGAGGAGGACCTATGAATTTAGAAATCAGAGGAATTCGTTACAACATCAGTGATGCAACAAAGGAGTTTTTTGATAAAAAGCTTCAAAAGTTGTCCTTCGCAGAGAGTCTAATCCACAACTTGACTATCACTGTAACAAGAGAAACTGTAGGCCAAGGTTTTAAACTGGATGCAAAAGTCCACTTTGGCTGGGGATTGGTAAAAATGGTGAGCACCGACTGTTACGAGCTCTATGAAGGTATTGAAGTTCTGGTTGACAAACTTGAAGCCCTTGTCCGCAAAGAGAAGGGTAAAATACAGGACCATTAATATCCACAACTGATAACACAAAGAATAACAGAGGCTGTTTCAAGACTAACTTGAGACAGCCTCTATTTATTAAAAACAAAAAAAAGGAACCGTTTAAGAATTTAACTTCTAAAACAGTCCCTTATGTAAAATCTATTTATAGCAACTAGTTTTTAATTAAATTGATAGTCCAAGTCGAAGTGTACTCACCAACTTGGGCTACTTCATAATCAGCATCGGCAATAGACAATTCAATATCATCAGAACGCTCAAAAAACAACCCGCCTGAAGCAGTATAATTGCCCATCAATGTCAAACCTTGCCCTGATGATGCATTAATCTTAACGGGATTTGCATTACCGATTTTAACCGAGTAAGGTAGGATGTAACCATTACCGTTAACTAAAGGCATTGCCGTTGTCGAAACACTGTAGCTTCCCGGTACGTTAGTCATGGTAAAGATTGCAATTCCATGGTATAAAGGGTCTTCTGGATTAAAGAAAAGAGGTGTACTGGTAGTTCCTGCCTCAGTAACCGCTTCAAAATGTGAAACTGAAGTAGGTTTCGCACTGTCAAAAAATCCGACAATAACACTGGTAATTTCTTCGACCTCTGTCCCCATTTTAAACGAGGTACTAACTACTGTTGTTTCAGCACTAAGGCTGAAACCTATAACCAAAAATACAATTAGAAGTAAGCTGATCTTTTTCATGATGTCCTCCGTTTCGGCATATCACATTCTGCTTTTCTACTTTGATGCTTCACAGCAACTACTGATACAATAATAAAAATCTTAACTTATGTCAATAGACATAGGAAAATATTTAAAGATTTTTTATTTTTATATTAAAATTTTTTATTCCTATTTATTATAAACAATTATTTTATTTTAATACGATATTTCTTGCAACATGTTCTAATTTATTAAAGCTGTTCTATTTCTTTTAAGCGTTAAAAATGCTCTGGAAGTCCTATTCTTATGCCATCTTATGACAGCTGTTGTGCTATCAGCAGAAACTTCTTTCTCTCTTGTAACAGAAATTATTCAAATTCTTAAATTTTGATTCTTCTTGATTATTATCTATCAAATAGTACTAAACAAATGCTAACATAAGGACTTAAGGTATGTTATAGTGCTTTCGGAGGCTTTATGGTTGAGTTTTCGATTCTAGATTTGTTAGACATCGATTTAAAAGAGAATAACCACCTGCAACTAAACTGTATAGCAGGTCGCAGTGGTCTTAGTCGTAAATTGGCCAACTCAAAGGTCAGTCGTCCCGGACTTCCTTTGAGTGGGTTCTTTGATGTTTTTAACCACGACAGTATTCAGGTATTTGGGCGGGGTGAACAATTATACTTAGATAAACTGGAAAGAGAAAAGAACTATGACTCTTTGGAGAAGTTTTTCTCTTTCCCTGTTGCTGCCTGTGTCTTCACTGACAAAGGAAAGCCAAGTTCAAAATTTATTAATATTGCTGAAAACTCCGGTTGTGCCATTTTGACAACCGATTTAACAAGTGCCGACTTCTCCAAAGGATACATCCAGTTATTGGAAGAGATTTTCGCCGAAACAATGACTATCCATGGAGTTCTTGTTGAAGTTTATGGAATAGGTGTTCTTATCACCGGTCAAAGCGGAGTCGGTAAAAGTGAGACCGCTTTGGAACTTATTGAGAGAGGGCACCGCTTAATCAGTGACGATACAGTTAAACTCAAGAATATCAGCGACACATTTTTAGTGGGAAGCGGCGAGAATCCCCTTTTGGCACACCACATGGAAATAAGAGGTTTGGGAATCATTAACATAACAAACCTTTACGGGGTGAGTTCAATCAGGGATAAAAAAGTAATTGAGTTGATTGTTCAGCTCGAAATTTGGGATGCCAATAAAACCTATGAAAGAATCGGAGAGGAGCTGACACAGACTCTTTTGGGTATTCCGATTCCTAAACTTGAAATTCCGGTAAAACCGGGGAGAAATGTCCCTATTATCATTGAAACAGCAGCGAGAAATGAGCGGTTAAAGAAATCTGGTTATTTTTCAGCCAAAGAATTTGATCAAGGGGTTTTGAAATGGCTTGAAAGTGAATCGGCAAGAAACCTCTACTACAACAATGAGGAGACCTTCTAGAATGGTTGAAAAAGTAGTTGAAGTAATTAACAGAGCAGGTATCCATGCCCGCCCGGCAGCTATGATAGTGAAAGTGGCTAATCAGTTTGAATCTGAAATTTTCATGGAAAAAGATAAAATGAAAATTAACGGAAAATCAATAATGGGAATTATCACTTTAGGAGCTGCCTATAAAAGCGTGATTACCATCACCACAGAGGGCCCGGATGAGAAAGAGGCTGCCCAAGCTATTGAGTGTCTCTTTCTAAACAAGTTCGAAGAGTAGGAGATAACAAGTGAAAAAGCTGACTGCCCGACAACAGGAAGTTTTCGATTTTATAAAAGAATATATCGAAAACAACTCATATGCCCCTGCTGTCAGAGATATAGCCAAAGCTTTCGGTATCACAGTTAAAGCAGCACATGACCATCTTAAAGCACTGGAAAGAAAAGGGGTTATCCACTCCAGCGAAGGTATCAGTCGCTCTACTGGTATTGTTGGTCACAACCAGAAAGTTGAGACCATCAGTATTCCGGTTTTAGGCTCGACCGCCGCCGGCTTACCCCTTTTGGCAGAAGAAAACAAAGAGTATGATTTACATCTGCCCAGCTCAATGATTGGGTCAAAGGGGGAGTTTTTTGCCCTCCATATTGAAGGGGACAGTATGATTGATGCCGGAATCTTGGACGGAGATTTGGCTATTATTAAACAGGCTAACAGTGCCCATAACGGGGAAATTGTAGTGGCAAGAGTTGGAGAAGAGAACCGTGTCACCCTTAAACGGTTTTATTTGACTCCTAATGCCATTGAATTAAGACCGGAAAATCCAAAATACGGATCACTTTACTCAAAGGATGTGACCATTTTAGGAAAGCTCCAGCTTATTATAAGAGACTATGAGTAGTAAAGTTTCCTCTGTCTATTTTTTATTGGGACCCGAATCAGGACAAAAAAGTTCACGCCTAAAAGAGATTAGGGACAATTTAAAAACCCGCTACAACAACGAGATTGAAATAGACCGCTACTACCCTTTTGAGACTCTCAACGGTGAGATTATTGACTCTTTGAGCAACAACTCTCTATTTGCTTTACACCGTTTGGTTATCTTAAGTCAGGCAGAGACTCTCAATGCCTCCCAGGTTAATTTTCTGAGTGAATACATAAAAGAGCCCTCCTCTTCGGCAACTTTAATAATTATCTCAACGAATACCTCAATTTCTGCAAAACTTACCAATTTGGTTCCCAAAGAGTTTGTCGAGATATTTTGGGAGTTGTATGAAAACCAAAAAGAGATGTGGTTGAGTAACTTCTTCTCAAAAAATAATTTGACAATCACTTCTGAAGCTATCGACCTTCTCTTGGCTTTGGTTGAAAATAATACCCAAGAGTTGCGACTAATAAGTTCCCAACTGATACAATTTATTAAAACCCAAGAGATTGATGTTGTTAATGGTGAAATCATTGAGCGCTACATCAGCCATAGCCGCCAAGAGAGTGTTTTTTCTCTGTTTGAACAAATCGCACTCGGCTCTCTTGAACGCTCACTCTCAATACTCCACACAATCATTAAATCAAAAGAGGGAGAAGCCATCTCGCTCATTGGCGGACTTTTGTGGCAATTCAGACGCCTAGCATCCATCGGAGAACTTTATCAGAGTGGCAGCAACTGGGACAGTGCTGCTAAAGGGGCATCTGTTATGGGAAAAGATGTCCCCTTAAAACGAAAAAAAGATATTCAGACATACCAAGAGGCTATTAACCGGTATCCTCTTAAAAGCACCTATCAAATAATTGCCCTTTTAGGTGAGTATGATATTAAACTGCGTCAGATGAGCGGTGATTTTCAGCTAATTTTATTGGAACAAATGGTATCTCTGATTATGTTAAACGGCGGAAAGCCTCCCCAAAAACTTGAAAGTCTCTCCTTTTTTACAGATGCAAGGCTTTAATAATCCTTTGGGCAACAGAAAGGGGAATTTGAGCCTGTTTGGCAATATCTTGGGCAGATAATTCCAGCATCTCCTCCAAAGAGTTAAAACTTTGCATTATTTTTTTACTCCTTGAAGGGCCTATCCCATTTATAGACTCCAATAAAGAAAAAGTTGCCTCTTTTGATCTTTGTTGAAGACTTAGGGCATTGGCAAACCGATGAGCCTCATCTCTGATAGCTATCAAAACCTTTAAGGCACTGTTTGTCCGCTCCAACCTGAGAGCTTTTCGGTCATCGTCAAAATAGATCTCCTCAAACTCTTCTGCCAAACCAACCACACTTATGGCATCCAAGCCCAACGGGATAAGAGCCTCTTTGGCGGCATTAACCTGTCCTTTACCCCCGTCTACCATAATCAGATCGGGCAGTGGCCGTTTTTCTTTAATGACTCGGCTGTAACGTCGGCTGACGGCCTCTTTTATTGATTTGTAATCATCAACTTTGCCACCTAAACTTTTTATATTAAACCGTCTGTAGTTCTTTGGTTCTGGATGTCCGTCGACAAATGAGATCAGTGAAGCAACAGTATACTTGCCACTCAGATGGGAGATATCAAAACCTTCAATCAGCTTGGGAGGGTTCTCAAGATTCAAAACTTCCATCAGCTCCTCCAAAGCTTCGGGATTTTCTTTGCTCTTTAACCTCTTTTCAACATCCCTGGCTGCATTTTCACCTGCCATTCTCAGAATACGGTAATGTTTACCCTCTTTTGGAAGATTAACTTCAATAGGGAGATTTAAATCACGGTTGAAATAAGTCCCGATTAAGTTACTGTCTACATCGTGAGAGACATAGAGCTGCTTTGGCCTGTTTCCCCCATCCCCATAGTATTGAACCAAAAAGTTTAAAAGAGTTTCAGTCTCATCTCCAAAGGTCTCTGCCCTGTAAAGTGCTTTACCCATCAGTTTCCCATCTCTTATCTGCATTATCGATACTGCCGCTAGGTGCATCCGCATTTCGCAGGCTGCGTAATCTCTGCTCTCGGCAGAAAAATCCTCCACTTGCTGAGCCTTTGAAACATTCTCCAAAGCAATCAAGAGATCCCGTTTTTCAGCAGCAAGTTCGTACTTCTGTTCTTTGGATGCTAAAAGCATCTGCTCTTTAACTAATCTGATTAACTCATCATCTTTACCCTGTAAGAAAGCTCTGACTTTGTTTATATGTTGGGCATACTCTTTTTCACTTACCAAATTGGCACACGGTCCGCAACAACGACCGATATGGTAGTACAGGCAGGGGGTATACCTCTTTTTCAGAGGAATACCACACTTTCTGAGAGGAAACATTTTCTCAATCAAATCAAGATATTGGGTCAAGCTTTTACCATCAGGATAAGGACCGTAGTACTCAGAACCGTCGTGGATTATCCTTCTGGTTTTAAACACTTTGGGGAAAGGTTCGTTGGTTATCCTAATCAGGGGATAACTTTTTCCATCCTTTAGGGAGATATTGTAATGGGGATTATATTTTTTTATTAAATTATTCTCTAAGACTAAAGCTTCATACTCATTTCCCGTAATAATGTACTCTATGGAGTCGATTTTACTAACTAAAAAGGAGGTCTTTACATCTTTTCCGCCTAAGAAGTAGCTTGTCACCCTATGCCGCAGATCTTTAGCTTTACCGACATAAATTATCTTCTCCGAGCTGTCTTTCATTAAATAGACACCGGGTAGATGAGGTAGTGCTTTTGCCTGTTCTTTTGCTCTCTCCTGCATACCATTTTGAGCATACCTACCGATTGAAGAAAATGCAATATTAGCTCTACAATGGCTCAATGATGCAAGAGTTTGAAAAGTACCCTTTAAGCAAAGCTCTCAACGACCAAGATAGGAATTTTATCAACGAATTAGCTGCTAATCACAGATTTTCCTTTCAACAGTTACGGATTTTAATTCAAACGGCTGTTGAATTGAGGCAGTGGGATGTAGGCTCTTTAAGTGACTTCTGGAGTGAAAACCCAAATCCAAATGTTGAGGGTAAAAACAAAACAAAGTGGGCATTTAATACCCTTTTAGAGAAAATAGAGGCTATTAGAAGAGAACCCACAGATTATAAAAATTTTAAGTCCGACTACTTAAAAAAAGAGAAAGATATAATTGTTGAGTCGTTTGATTACGGAAACTTATTAGGTCGGTGTCCCTGCCCCGCAGAGGGCGAGCAGACCAGATGCTGCAATCTTTTAACCTTGGATGTTGTCCGTCAATGTGGCTTTGGCTGCTCTTACTGTTCCATTCAATCTTTTTATCACAATAATCAAATCCTTTTTGCCTCCAATATTAAAGAACGTCTATTGAATTTAGAATTACCAAAAAATTGCTGGCACATAGGAACCGGACAATCAAGCGACTCCCTTTTATGGGGGAACAAACACGGCATTTTAGATGCCCTTAGGGAGTTTGCTCTAAAGCATCAGAAGGTAGTAATTGAGTTAAAAACAAAATCTTCGAGAACCGATTGGATTAATAATTTAAGCAACTTAAAAAATATAGTAGCGACTTGGTCTTTAAATGCACCGACTGTTATAGACAAAGAGGAACACGGAACAAGTTCACTCGACAAAAGGTTAGAAGCGGCCAGAGAGGCGGCTGACAAGGGAATTGCCATCGGCTTTCATCTCCACCCAGTGGTTCATTTTGACAGGTGGCAGGAGGAGTATGAGGGTGTAATTGAAAAAGTAACCACCCTTTTTGCACCTCAAGAACTGACTATGTTCTCTTTTGGGACTCTAACATTCACAAAAGAAGTTCTGAGAGAGTTACGCTCAAGTAAAAATAAAAGCCGTATTCTGCAGATGGAGTTTTTTGAAATCGCAGGTAAATACTCCTACAGCGACCAGCTGAAAATTACCCTATTTAAGAGACTCTTTAACGCCTTTCCGCAATCTTGGAGAGAAGGTCAACACCCTTTTTTCTATCTGTGTATGGAGAAACCGCAGTTATGGGAACCGGTTTTTGGTTACTCTTATAATTCAAACAAAGATTTTGAGGATGCCATGAAAAAAAGTTATTTCCTTTCCTTAAATCTTTAAATGCAATACACAGATTGACAAAATAGGCTTATCCACTCGATAATTGACAAACTATTATAGATTGTAAGGAAAACATTTATGAAGCGGAGAAATGATGCTACCTACGTTAAAGATATAGACCCTTATAAAAGGATATTTCCTTATATCATGCCGACCCGTAACGGTTCGGTAGTTTATCATCAATTTAGTGTTGACTTAACAAAAGGGGTTCAGTTTATAAAGAAACTAAACAAAGAGAGCCCCTCTGACCACCAGTACCGAGTTTTCGAACTATTTCTGGCAGCACTTATACGGACAATTGCAGTTCGTCCCCATCTCAACCGCTTCATTATGAACTATAAGTATTGGCAAAGAAACGAACTCTCACTCAACTTTGTTGTAAAAGAAGATTATACCGATGAAGCTCCCGAGCATTCGGCTGTTATTTACTTTGAACCTGATATGACATTTGAAGAGGTTGCTAAAACCATAAACGAAACCATTGTCAAATCTCGCAAAGGGACAGACGGCAACGATACCGATAAAGCAATTGAATTCTTCTTAAAATTTCCCAGTTGGATTATCCGCTTCTTGGCTGCAATACTGCGTTATCTTGATAAAAAAGGAGTTGCTCCCAAAGCCCTAAGGGACGCCGACGGTCTTCATGTCTCTGCTTTTGTTGCTAATTTGGGAAGTATAAACCTTTTAGGAAGCCCCCACCATCACCTTTATGAGTGGGGAACAACCAGTATTTTTGTCACGATGGGAGCTTTAAAGAGACGCCGCATAGTTGATGATGAGGGGACAAGGACGTTTGCCGATTCAATGGAAATCGGAGTGACTTTAGACGAAAGAATTGCCGATGGGTTCTATTTTATTAAATCAATAGGTGTCTTACAGCACTACCTGAACAACCCTGAATTATTGAATCAACGGCTGGTTTTGCCTGAGGTTAAGAGCAAAAAAAAGGGAAAAAAGAGGCTCTAAATAAGCTTCTCTTCGAATATTACGCGGTCTCTGCCGTCTAAAGAGAGCTCTTTACCCTCAATTAACTCTTTAAGCCCTTCCACCTCTTTTAAGCTGAATCTTTTTCCGTTGAGACTCTGCTCTTCAAATGCTTCGGTAGCTAACGGACACACCTTTTTAATAATCTCTAAAATAGTTTGAGCGTAAACTCTTATCTCATATTGGGCGTGACTGTCCAATCTGAGTTTTAAGAAATGAAAGAGGTTGTGTAAATCCATAGTCCAGTACCACTGGGTATACAAACTCAGAGGAAGGTTTATCCTAGCCAGTTCTCTGGCAATCCCCAAATCGAGTAATTTGTGGTAAGTCTCAAAAGCCCTTTGTTGGTCTTCTTCAATAATGGCGGCAACTTGTTTTTGTAATTCGATATCTAAAACCTCTTCGGAGCGCCCCTGTTTATTATCTTCACTCTGTTTGTTTATATCTTTCAAAGCAGGAATGTAGGCTTCGTCAGCCATTATGCTGTAGCGCCCCGATATCTCATTGACTTTGGCTGTTCGGTGGCGTATCCACTGCCTGGCAACAAAGATGGGCATCTTAATGTGAAAAGTAAAACTGACTTGTTCAAAAGGGGAAGTGTGGTCATTACGCATCAGGTAATTAATCAGCCCCTTGTCTTGCCTATACGTTTTAGTCCCCTCTCCGTAAGAGACTCTGGCCGCCTGAACAATCCGCGAATCAGATCCCAAATAATCAACAAGCCGGACAAACCCTTTGTCCAAAACTGGAAATTCTTTATCTAAAATAGCCTCAGCTTCATCAATAACACAGTGTGCCATCCTCTCCTCCTAAATTAACCACTCAATAGTGCCACAAAATCAGTCTCCAAGCAATTGGATTCAGATTACTCCCATCTGGGACAGAACCAAAGCTATAGCGCTACAGCAGGCAGTTTCGGTTCGTAAAATTCTTTTACCCATGCGGTAAAATGAGTAACCGCTGTCTTTAAACAATTCTCTCTCTTTTTCACTCCAGCCCCTTTCTGGGCCTATGGCAACAATAACCTCACCAGCAATCTCTCCAATCTTTGAGATTGAGGGAAAAGAGGTATCGATATCCAACACAACTTTAAGGACATTTGGATTATTCTCAATAGAAAGAGCAATAGGTAACTCATCAACTAAAGTTAGAGAGGGAATTGATGTTTGGCCCGATTGCATTGCACCGTCCAAAAGATACTTTTTGTACTCACCCTGTGTGTATAGCTTAGCTTCTTTGTAGGAGCGTTCGGAAGTATCGCAACCACTGACAATAATGTTTTTAACGCCGAAACTTGCGCTGTCGCGCAATATCCTTTTCATACTTATAGGTCTGACTTGTCCAACCAGCAATGTCATGGGAATTGGGTAACTCTCGGTTTCAGTTGATTGAAGATTGTAGGTAATCCCTCTCTCATCAATTTTTATTATTTGGGCCTTGCCACTGATGCCGTTAACAATTCCCAGCTTAAAAAAATCCCCCTCTTTAAGCTTCAGAACTTTCAAAATATGATGAAAGCGAAAGTCCTCTTTATCAATGAGATTATTTTTATCAAGAGTTTCAAATAAGATGATATTCACAACTCGGAGTATAGGATGTTGCCACCTCCGTGTAAACACAGTATCATAAATGTGTAACAATTGAGGGGTTCTTAATGGCTAAAGTTAGAGTGTTTACTGCCGAGCACCACAATCCTTGGTTTAATCTTGCCACCGAAGAGTGGCTTTTTGACTCTTTTAACGAAGCTGACCATCTCCTCTTTTTATGGCGAAACAGCCCCTGTGTTGTCATCGGACGCTTTCAAAACCCTTGGAGTGAATGCAATTTGGAGACTATGGAAAAAGATGGGGTTCTTTTAGCCCGACGCCAAAGCGGAGGGGGAGCTGTTTACCACGATCTGGGAAACACCAACTTTACTTTTATGTCTAAAAAAGAGCTCTACGACCCGAAGCAAAACTTTGCAATTATAACCGAAGCGTTAAAGGAGTTTGGAATAACTGCCCTTTATTCAGGTCGTAACGATATCATCGTCGATGATAAGAAAGTATCGGGGAGCGCTTTTAGAGTAACCACCAAAAAAGCTTTCCACCACGGAACTCTCCTCATTGATGCCAAATTAGGCTCAATAATGAACTATCTGACTCCCGACAAAGAGAAGCTTATCTCCAAAGGGGTACGTTCTGTTGCCTCAAGAGTGGCTAATCTTACCCAGTTTAACCCTACCCTTAATCATGAAAATCTCTCCAAAGCACTCATTGAGACATTCTTTAAAACGTATAAAGAGAGATGCTCGATAGAAGACCTCACAATTGAGAGGTTATCGAAAGAGAGTTCTCTTTATGAGACTTACAAACTCTATTCAGATTGGCAGTGGCGCTTTGGGCGAACTCCAAATTTCAGCCACCTGATTGCCAATCGTTTTGAGTGGGGCAGGATTGAATTAAATTTAGATGTCCACTCCTCTATCATCAAAGAGGTGGAGATATTCAGTGATGCACTCTCGGTTGAGTTGATAAACTACTTAAAGGACTCTTTGAAAAATCAAAAATATGATATTAAAAATCTTAAACATGCTTTGCTGGAGGGATCTTCTGATAAAGAGAGTACCTTTAAAAACCAATTAAACGATGTTGTTTCATTAATCGAGAAGGAGTTTGTATGAAGAAACTTCTTCTCGGTTTTACATTGCTTTTTGTCCTTACTTTTTCCCTGCCCTCTAAAGGAGCCCGCGAGGTTTTAGAGGTGCCCTCTTATCCCCCATTGGATGAGAGCTCAACATTTGTCATAGCCCTAAATCCCAGTGAAGACACACTTTTTTTAAATCCGTCGGAAGCTACTGATGCCACCAGTCTCTTAATCTTGGAGGGCCTTTTCGAGGGACTTTTCAGTTTTGATCCACAAACCGCAAAACCTATTCCGGCTATTGCAAAAACTTACTCAATCAGCGCCGACAGCTTGAGATGGACGTTCTATTTAGATGAAAATGCCCGATTTTCCAACGGTGAACTTATAAGTGCAGCTACATTTATCGATTCGTGGTTCTATCTGCTGGATCGCTTTAGCAGCACCAACTCTTACCTATTATCGTTACTGGAGTGTGTCAGTGGCGTCAGAGACTATTTAGAGGCAAAAGTGAATCGTTCTGCCGTCGGCTTAAAAGCCATCGGACAACACCTGCTGGAGATAAAATTAGATTACCCTGTCCCTTATCTGCCGGCTCTTTTAGCAACAAGCCCCTTTAGTGCTCTTCATGAGAGTGTGAGAAAAGCCAAAGAACCTTTAAATGGGGAGTCTTTGATTACAAGCGGAGCCTATACCGTTAAGCTTCTCTCTGACAACCAAATAATTTTAGAGAAAAACAAATGGTACAGAGATTATATTAACGTTCCCAGTGATTATATAAAATTCATCTATTTGGAACCTTTAAAACTGATTGAATCTTATCTGGACAAAAAAGTTCACTGGTCTTTAGCATATATCCCGGTGCAGCTGTTGTCAAAAGAGAGTGACCTTCACATGGCCAGCGAATATTCAACCGGGTTTTATTATTTTAGCAACAGCAAAGGACCTTATGCTAAAGATTCAATTCGAAAAGCACTCGTTAAGTTAATACCTTGGGATCAGATAAGGAGAGAGAGCGGCCAAATATTTCCTACCGACAGGTTAATTCCAGACTCTTTATCTTTTGAATTTATTGATGAAGTTGACGAAGCAGGTTCTTATAAAATTTTAAGTGACGAGGGTTTTCCCTACGGTGCCGGGCTTCCTGATTTAAACATGGCTGTTCACAGAGGTGCCAAGATATTTGAATCGGCCCAAAAGATAGCCGATATCTGGAGCCAGAAGTTGGGCATAACCGTCATTCTTGATGTCGTGCCCCTCGGGATGTATTCACGCTACCCCAGCCAAAGCCCTTACGATTTTGCTTTCATTACCTGGATTGGCGATATACTCGACCCGTTTGCTTTTTTAAACCTTTTTAATGGTTCCAGTGGTTATAACCTGGCAAATTACAATGACAATGCTTATGACCGACTGTTAAGTACTGCCATGACATCTGAGGATGAACAACAAAGGGAAGTTCTGATTGAAAAAGCTCACCGTTATTTATTGGATGAAGCTGTTGTTATTCCGATTTATCACGGAATAACCACAAACATAGTGTCAACAGACATCGTTAAAGGGTGGTATGATAATATCTTAAACATCCACCCATTAAAGAATTTGGAAGTCCTAAATCTTAAATAACTCTTTTACATCTTTGTAGGAGCCGTCACGGCCAAAAATCTGGCTGATCTCTTTTAACCGCCACTTAATCTCATCGTTAAGCTGATTATCTGTCAGCCTCCAAGCCCAATTTGGATCGCCGCATGTTCCGGGCTTATTCATCCTAGAATCAGAATCGAGAGCCAACAAATCCTGCATCGGCAGAATTGCAATTTGGGCACTTGATGCCATAACCGAACGCATCAGATGCCATACTACCGAGTAATCGTCACAGCTGAGATACCGCCTGATTAGATCTTTCAGCCTCTCATCAAGTTTAGAATACCATCCGACTGTCGTATCGTTGTCATGGGTTCCGGTATAAGCAACGCAGTTCTCATCGTAGTTGTGGGGCAGATAGCTGTTTGAAGTTTTCAAAGATCCATCTTTATTAAAATCAAAGGCAAACTGAACTATTTTCATTCCGGGCAGATTGTTTGAATCACGCAGCAGCTCAACCTCTTTTGTGATTACCCCCAAATCTTCGGCTATCACGGCAAGATTCTTAAACTCTTTGCGAAGTTTCTCAAATAATTTTTGTCCGGGAGCTTTGACCCATCTCCCTTTTTCGGCTGTTTTCTCGGTAGCAGGAACTTCCCAGTAGGCTTCAAAGCCTCTGAAATGGTCGATTCTGACGATATCGGTTTGCCTGAACTGGCTCTCTAGGCGACTGATCCACCACTTAAACTCCTCTTTCTCCATCTTAGCCCAATCGTAAAGGGGGTTTCCCCACAGTTGTCCCGTAACACTGAAAGCATCCGGGGGGACACCGCTGGAGACTTTTAAATGTCCTTCTTTGTCAAGTTTTAACAGGTCCTGATTAGCCCAGGCATCGGCACTGTCATGAGCCACAAAAATCGGCAGATCCCCGACTATGGCAACCCCTTTTTTGTTGGCATAAGCTTTCAGTTCATGCCACTGATTATGAAAAAAGAACTGTAAAACTTTGTAAACCTCTACCTCTAAAAACTGCTCTTTTTTCCAATCCTCTAATGCTGTCTTATCTCTTTTAGCTAAATTTTTATCCCAGACTAAAAACCACCTTGAATCTTGGTAGTGTTCGCTCACACTTTGAAACAGAGCGTAATCTTCCAACCAGTGAGACTGTTCTGCGCAAAACCTCTCATAAAGTTTTCGATCTTTGTCCAAAGCATTTTTAATAAAAGAGTTTGCCGCTTTTACCAATAGTGGGTACTTATAATTCGCAACACTCTCAAAATCGACTTTTGAGGTGTTTGGTAAAAGCTCTTGTTCTATTTGTTCGAGAGACAGATACTTTTTATCGGCTAGGAAATCTAAGTTTATTAAAAGTTCATTGCCGGCAAAAGAAGAGCGACTGGCATAAGGGGAGTTACCAAAGCCGACTGGACCTAGAGGCAAAATTTGCCACAAGCCAACTTTGGTATCGGCTAAAAAATCGACAAATCGATAGCTGTTTTTACCTAAATCGCCTATTCCATCTCCACCGCTTAAGCTGGTAGGATGTAATAAAATACCTGCAAAACGGATCTTTTTACCCATTGGGAAAATATAGATTAAAAAGAGGGTTTTTACCACACCTTGTTCATAGTCTTTTTTTCAGCTATAATCGGTGCCATGTCATTAGCAGAAAACAACCGATTGTTTACAGTCGGCGAACATGTTGTTTATCCTCTCCAAGGAGTGGGTATTGTCAAAATAGTTGAAGAAAAAACCCTAAGAGGACAAACTCGTCTCTACTATGAAATATTTTTAGAAATTTCTGATATGACAGTAATGGTTCCAATCGACAAAACCGAAGAGTTGGGTATCAGGGCCATTGTTCCACAAAGTGAAGCCCTTGAAGCAATCGATAACATCTCTAATAAATTAGAGCAAGTACCGGTCGATTGGAAAGCCCGTTATCAGATGAGTATCGACTATTTAAAAGAGGGCTCAATTGCCTCGATTGCCAAAGTTGTTCAGATTCTCTACCACCGCAGTAAAATAAAAGAGCTTCCGGTACAAGAGCGTAAATTGTACGATAATGCTCTCAGAATTCTTATTGATGAATCGGCGCTCTCCTTAGAGAGGCCTAAAGAGGAAATCGAAGCGCTTATCTTTAGTAAACTTGAAAGAGATCCTCCCGAAAAGCGAGAAGAGTAATGAGCTTTCCCTCCCATGCTGTAATAATTACTGCAGCTGGCAACAGTAATCGCTTTAATTTCCCAGATAACAATTCGATTAAAAAAAAGGAGTTTCTCCTTTTAGATGACCGCAGTGTTTTATACAACGCAACTCTCCCGTTTACCAATATTCCCTCTTTAAGTGGAATTGTCGTAACTTACAGTCCATCTTTGTTGGATGAGACTCAAGCTGCGCTTGATAACTTAACTTACACACTAAGTATCCCTATCTTGTTTGTAGAGGGGGGTGACACCCGTCAGGAATCGGTTCATTTAGGCCTTGAGGCAATTGCAAAAGAGAACTGGGGTGTCGAATATGTCCTTATTCATGACGGTGCCAGACCTTGGATAGATGAAAACACCATTATTTCGACTTTGGCTACCGCAACTGTTTTTGGGGGTTCTGCCCCTATCTTACAGATAAATGATGCAATCAAAAAAACAGACGGTGAAAGAGAACTGGTTGAACACCTTGATCGGACAAATATGGTTACGGTTCAGACTCCCCAGGGTTTTAAATTTCCTCAGATTCTAGAGGCTCACCGCAAAGCCGCCTTAACCGGTAAATCCTATGTTGATGATACTGAAATCTTTACCGATTACGGAGGGAGAGTTGGAGTGTGTCTCGGTTCTTTAAAAAACCGTAAAATCACAAGAGAAGAAGATTTAGAGGGTCTTTTATGATTAGGATAGGAAGCGGTTGGGATATTCACCCTATGATTGAAAACAGACGCCTCCTATTGGGAGGAGTTGAGATACCCCACCATTTAGGCGAAGCCGGTCACTCTGATGCAGATGTCCTTTTGCATGCTCTGATAGATGCCCTTTTAGGCTCTCTGGCTTTAGGTGATATCGGAACTTATTTCCCATCAGAAGATGATAAATGGCTCGACATTTCAAGCAAATATCTTTTAAAAGAGACTTTAAAACTAATAGCAGGTTATAAAATAGGGAACATCGATTGCACTGTTATTTTACAGGAACCAAAACTAAAGGCCCATATTTCTAAAATACGGGCCTCAATTGCCTCTTTGTGTAACATCTCTGTCGAGAAAGTTTCGGTTAAAGCTAAAACTGCCGACAATCTTCTTGGCCAAGTGGGCGAAGGGAGAGCAGTGATTGCCCAGGCGTCGGTTCTTCTATTCGCTGATTAACATTGTTTTTGGATCCAATGTTACTCTCATAAGTTTCGGTTCAACAACAGGGCCCTGTTTTACAAGAGTCATTATAACCTTATCCATGGCTTCATTGTATTTTAGCCCTATCAGAACATCAATCAAATCGACATACTTAATAATTGAAGAGGGTACTCCGTTCTCATCGAATGTCACATCAGGGCGGACAGGAGAGACAGAAAACCAAGCTTCAAGACGTAAATCTTGGGCAAATTGTTTTATTTTTTTAACATCTTCTTCGGTAGCCATTGTCAGTTTGTACCCATCAAACATAACAGCATCTGCATTGAATGAACCCTGTTTGATGAGAGTCTCTAAACTTGAGAGAACCTTATCGATGGGAATGTTGTCTTGACTGAAATTCATAACAACTCTGTTTGCTAAAATCCCATTATAAATAGCAGTGGCATCTTCTAATGAGCGCCCGTCTGAAATTTGTCTGAATACTTCCTTATACCAATTTATGACATGTTCTACGTTTCCCGAAAAAGAGACGTGAATTATGTGTTCATTTCTAAAAAGTTTATCGGTGGCTAAATGGACAAGACAGGCGGTTTTCCCGATTCCGTGCCGGGAAACCAAAACCCCTAAGTTCCCTTTACCCAATCCTCCGTTTAACGATTCATCAAAAGCCCTTAACGGACTTAAAGCATTTAACTTTTCTATTTCCATCCTCTACTACCTCCAAGAAATTGTCCTAAGAGCAGTATAACACGCTTTAGGTAGCTACAAAACTCTCTCTTTTCTTACTTTTGTTCCTTCTTCTTTTTCTCAAGGTACTCAGCTTTCAACTGTTCAGCAATACTTTGAGGAACCCGGTTGTATTTTGCCAATTCCATAGTGTATTCTGCCTTTCCCTGAGTCAGAGAGCGTAAAACCGTAGAGTAGCCAAACATTTCAGAGAGGGGAACTTCGGCTTCAACCGTACAGTTGGTACCGTCTTCGCTGGAGCTGACAATAACACCTCTTCTTTGGTTTATGCTTCCAAAGATATTTCCCTGGAACTCGGTTGGGCCCTCAACGGCTACTTTCATAATAGGCTCTAAGATTATTGGTTTGGCTTTATCGTAGACTTCCCTAAAAGCCCCCAAAGCAGCAGCCTGGAAAGCCATGTCGGAAGAATCAACCGGGTGAAAAGAGCCATCGTTTATAACAGCCCGTACTTCCACAATGGGAAAGCCCAACTGAGTCCCTTTCTGGATTGCCGTCTGAAAACCCTTATCGCAAGAGGGGATATATTCTGTAGGAATAACTCCACCTTTAATCTGGTTCACAAACTCGTAATCTTTCTCATCCTCATTACTTTTTAACGGCTCTATATAACCGGCTACCCGGGCAAACTGTCCCGATCCTCCGGTCTGCTTTTTGTGAGTATAATTGAAATCGGCCCTTTGACTGATTGATTCACGATAGGCAACCTGAGGTTGGTCGGTCTGGACAATGGCTTTGTATTCCCGCCTCATCCGTTCAACATAAACTTCTAAGTGAAGCTCTCCCATTCCCTGAATAATTGTCTGGTTAGATTCACTGTCAACATACGTAGTGAATGTAGGATCCTCTTTAGTAAATCGGTTAAGAGCTTTAGCCATGTTATCGGACGATTTTTTATCAGCAGGATTTAGGGCTAAACTTATAACTGGTTTGGGGACATACATACTTGTCATTGAGTAGTTTAGTGAGGGGTGACAGAAAGTATCTCCCGAAGCACATTCAATGCCAAAAAGAGCCGCAATACTGCCACTGCCTGCTTCATTGATGTCTTCCATTGAGGAAGCGTGCATCCGTACAAGCCGTCCTACTTTAAATTTTCTCCGGTTGCGGCTGTTGTAAAGCTCATCCCCTTTTTTTATTTTTCCCTGGAATACTCTTATGTAGGTCAGTTGTCCGTACTGTCCGTCTTCCAATTTAAAACCCAAAACAACAGCAGGTGCGTTGTCATCCGATTTTAAAACAACACTCTCTTCGTTGTTGTTTAAATCCAAAGCGGTGTTTACTACCTCTGATGGGTCGGGTAGATAGTTTACCACAGCATCAAGCAATGGCTGAATGCCCTTGTTTTTATAGGCGGAACCCATGAAAACCGGAACAAGCTGCAAAGCGACAGTCCCTTTACGGACAGCTTTGTGAATCAGTTCTTCTGTGACACTCTCTTCCAACATAGCCTCCATCAGTTCATCGCTGACTAAAGAGACTGTATCAAGCATCTCGGTTCTTTTTTCGGTAGCCTCTTTAAGAAGGTGGCTCGGAATCTCCTCTTCTCTAATAATATCACCGCTAAGACCGTCAAAATAGAGAGCTTTCATTTTCACTAAATCGACAACACCTTCCAATTTGTCCTCTAAGCCAATCGGGATTTGCATTAAAACAGCATTTAAATCCAGCTTCTCAATCAGTTGCGCTTTAACTTTGTAGGGGTTTGCACCGGTTCGGTCACATTTGTTTACAAATGCAATACGGGGTACGTGGTACCTTTTCATCTGCCTGTCGACTGTAATGGATTGGCTTTGAACACCGGCAACCGAACAGAGAACTAAAATCGCCCCATCTAAAACCCTCAAAGAACGCTCCACTTCAATTGTAAAATCGACGTGTCCCGGGGTATCTATAACATTAATGGGGTGATTTTTCCAATTTACATGGGTAGCTGCGCTGGCTATGGTTATCCCCCGCTCTCTCTCCAATTCCATAGAGTCCATTGTTGCTCCCACTCCGTCTTTTCCCCGAACTTCGTGGATTGTGTGGATTCGATTGGAGTAGTATAAAATGCGCTCCGACAGGGTTGTTTTTCCCGAATCGATATGGGCGCTTATTCCTATATTCCTCAGTTTTAAAATATCACTCATCAGTGTTTCCTCTTCCGTTATCAATAAATATCTGCCCCAAAAGCTTGTGGCAGACAGTGCGTTTTCAATTATCGTGGATTCCAACATCCCCTTTAAGGCGTAAATAAACCAACAAGGATTGGAGGTGTAGATACCTTTTGACGCGTACCGCACGGATTCTAATATATTATATTACTTTATTCAATCCTTTCCAATTCAAATAATTGAGCGTGGAAAATCCCAATAAAATCTGCTAATCTCTAAGACATGGAAACAATATTTACAAAGATAATTAACAATGAAATCCCTTCGGTACAGCTTTACAACGATGAGAAAGTCATTGTCATCCTTGATATCGCACCGACTGCTAAAGGACACACTCTGGTAATCTCAAAAACCCCTTATCCAAGCATTACCGATTGCCCCGATGATCAGTTGGCCCATCTGATGAAAATCGTCAAAAAAGTTGCCTCTGTTTTAAGAGAAAAACTTAAAGCAGATGCCGTTAATGTAGTGATTAACGACGGCCCTGCCGCCGGTCAAGAAATTGCCCATCTGCACATCCACGTAATTCCCCGTTATTTTAACGACCATAAAAAGCTGACTCTCCCCAAGGAGAAATACAACGAAGGTGAAATCGAAACTTTAGGAAAATTGCTAAGTTTTATTTAGCTTGCTCTCCGCATTACTCGTTGGTAAACTACCATTTATGAGAAGGTGTTATTTTTGTAAAACCGAAGTGGATCCTCTGCTGACAATCGGCTATCAGAGTAACTGCTCTAACTGTGGCAGGAGTCTCAAAATATGTCTGAATTGTAAGTTTTACAGCCCTTCTGCCTACCACGAATGTTTAGAGGGTGTTGAGGAACGGGTAGCCAACAAAGACCTTCCCAATTACTGCGAATTCTTTGTCATGAAGAACTACGGTACCAAAGACGAACAAGACAACGAAGCCAATAAAGCCCGCTCTGCTTTTCTTGCCCTCTTTAACGATGAATAAAGGAGAGTCTATAATGCTTAAAATCGGTTCAAAAGCTCCCGATATCGCCTTATTTAACGATCAAGGTGAAAAGGTTTTTCTCAGCTCTTATGAAGGGTCTTATCTGGTATTGTATACTTACCCAAGAAACAATACCCCGGGGTGTACTCAGGAAGCCTGCTCATTTCGAGATAACAGCAGTGCCATAACAGCTCTTGGAGCTAAAGTTGTCGGCATAAGTACCGATACCGTTGCCTCTCACAAACAGTTCAAAGAAAAATATAATCTCAATTTCACCCTATTGGCCGATGAGAATCATAAAATGCTTGAAGCTCTCGGTGCTTGGGGAGAAAAAATCAGCTTTGGCAAGAAACGGATGGGGACGATAAGAATGACATTCCTTTTTGACAAAGAGGGTATTCTGATTAAAGTGTGGCCAAAAGTTTCGCCCAAAGAGCACGGTCTTGAGATAGCAGACTATTTAAAAGAGCTCTGATTTACATTATTAAGTCTAAATCAATTTCACAGGCTACCGTTGGCATCCCTATTGTCCACTTTTCAAGGACCGCAGGGTTAACTTCACCAAATATCCCTACCTCTTTATCGTTGTAAATTATATGGGCACACCGCCCTTCGATAAAGCGGGTATCGACAGCCTCTTTCAGTTTGTACTCCCGGTTTAAAAAGTAAAACAGGGTTGCCACCTGGCTGTTGAGTTGGTTAAATCCCATCTCCTGAGCTGATGCCAAAAAGCCCAAACAGTTTCGAGTCGTAGTTCCGGAGTTTTCGCTCTCATCGATAAAAGCGACTTTACCAATTTCAAAGATCTGATGGGGATAAACGGCATGGGCACTGACACTTTCGCTCTCCAAAAGGGAAGGAATTATAGAAGGTCGGACATATGCGTAATTTTCACTCATCGGATTGGCAATCTCAATGTAGTATTTCCCGTCAACTAACATGTTATCGATGTACTCTTTTTTAGAACCCAGATAGTTGTACATCATCTCCTGAAAGCCCAAACCGACCATAATATCTTTAGCTTTACGGGCAAAGGTTTCACTGTCGGTAAGACGTCCTATCGTTGAATCGCTGGGCATCTGTGGTTCAAAGTTACCCATTCCGTGTCCAATCATCACATCTTCAATTACATCAACTTCGTGTAAAAAGTCGTTGCGGTACTGGGGAACTGTTATTGTTACCACATCAGAGTTAATCAGTGCCTCAATGCCCATTTTTCTTAGTGCTTCTACAATCTCTTTTTCACTGAGCTTTTTACCCAACGTTTTTTGTAAAAAGGGAACTGAGCAACTGACCGGTTTTTGGAAGTAATACGGAACTGTCACTTCTTTTCCATACTCCGTTTCGTGGGGAAATTTACATAAAACCGGCAATATTTCATAACCCATATCTGCACAGTCACAGGCAACAATATTTGCGGCAAGCAGTAAATCATCTAAAATCGGACCGCTAAACTCGAAAAAAAGATTTTTATCATTCTCCTCGACTGCCCCCAAATAGGCACTGTTAATCACCGGAGGAAAGCTTAACACATTTCCGTTATCATCAAACAGAAGAGGATAAAGGGGTTTATCGGCAACAATATGGCCAAACTCCTGCCCTTTGGGGTGTTTCTCACAAATCTCTCTGAGCGTTAAATCTTGTTCCATATGCAGAGGCACAAAGTGAGCCTCATCGGGGTCTGCCCCTTTATAATGGACCGGGAATTTAATTAAATCACTTCGGTAAACACCCATAGCGATAGTTTTTCTTTTTTGCCCAAAATTATGACAAATTTTTTCCTGAGACTGAATTAAAGTTAACAATATTTCTTCAGTCAGGGGTTCTCCGGTAACGGCAAAGCCGATTGAGTAGGGACGAACGACAAGAGCCGATTTATCGACAATTAGAACTCTGTCACCGCTTTGCTGTTGCTTCTCTTTGGAAGAGAAAAAGTTATAATTCGGAACTTTGTCTTCCCTATAGGAGACCAAAAGGCGACTGATTCCACCTGCTGACCACAAATCGGGTCGGTTTGTATCATTGAGTTCTATTTTAAAAATCTTCTCCTCGGGTAAGTAATCATCCAGCTCCCCCTTGGCAACGACTAACTGCTCTTCCAGTGTTTTGGCATCGTAGGGTTTTTTAAGCAAACTATTTAACAGGTTTTCACCAACTTCAATTTTAGGCATCAGTTTCCTCTCCTAATTCTAACCTTCTCGATATCGGGTGTAAAAAGTTCACGCAAATCATTTAAGCCAAGGTGCATTAAAGCCATTCTGTCAATTCCCAATCCCCAAGCTAAAACAGGGACATCCACTCCCAAAGCTTTAGTAACTTCGGGTCTGAAAATTCCGCTGCCGCCCAACTCAAACCAACCCAGTGTCGGGTGCTTTATATGAACCTCGATAGAAGGTTCTGTAAAGGGGAAATAGCCCGGAACGTATTTAACTTCCTGAGCACCGGCAACTTCTTCGGCAAACATCTTTAAAAGTCCCAAAAGGGTTCTCAGATTGACATCTTCACCTAAAACGATTCCCTCTGTTTGGTAGAAATCAGCCCCGTGGGTAGCGTCTACTTGGTCGTATCTGAAACACCTGACAACTCCGAAGTATTTACCGGGAATCTTTGCTTTAGGGAGGGTTTTGGCTGAAATTACGGTTCCCTGACTTCTCATTACCTGCCTTTTTGTAAAGTCGTGGTCAAACTTATACTGCCAGCCACGACTGCCTGTATTCCATCCGTTTTCATGAGTTTGGGCAACTTGGCTCAAATAGGGCTCTTCGATACTCTTAGTATGGGAAGGCTCTTTTACGTAATAGACATCATGGATATCCCTTGCCGAGTGAAACTGAGGCATGAACAGAGCATCTCCGTTCCAAAACTCACTTTCAACCAGAGGTCCGTCGAATTCTTCAAAACCAAGTGAAATCAACTTATCTTTTACCCATTGTAAATAGGAGGCATACGGGTTACGTCTTCCGGGAAGCAACCTGGCAGGGGGCGTGCTTAAAGAATAGGGGCGAAATATATTCTCTTTCCATTCGCCGCTGGAGAGTATTGAGGCAGTAACAACTCCCAACTCCTTACCGGTGATATTTGCTTTTAAAAGCGCCTCTTTGGCTTTTAGTCCGTCTTCGCTCAGTTTATAAGAGACCTCTTGCCGTTCAATTATCTTAAAAGGAGTATCGGCTGAACCTCTTTTTTTACTGTTTTTTAAGACAAAGGCAAGTTCCTGTTCATCCAAAGACCCCTCTTGCAGTAGAGTTGCTGCTCCTTTTTGTAAAACGGCAGTTCCGATGGCAATTTCAGCAGGAATCTCTTTTGTTAAAGCTTCGGCCCTGTTGCCTTCTCCCATTTTAGCCACATTCAATTTTGCCAAAATGCCAAAAGCGGAACCGACTTCCCCCTTCTCCAGAGCTAACTTCTGGGCAATTTCAGGAAGGCTGAATGAGCCTTCTTCATTTAAAAGATTGAATATTCTTAGAGGAGGTGTTCCTCTTACAAGTTGATCTTTACCAAACTCTGTCAGTTCAAAAAACCGCTTATCTGTTTTGCTGTTCTCAAATAAAAATCCTTTGGCTACCAGCCAGCTGAAGGCCTGGTTACATTGACCGATGTTGAAAGAGAGCTCATCAATTAAAGCATCGGCTGTAATTTCTTGGTCTTTGGAAAAATGTCGTAGAAGTTTAACTTCCAGGGGGTGTAAATTCCGAACATCGATTGGCATTTAGAACCTCTTTTTTATCACATAGCTAAGTTTTGCCCATTGTAACGACTCAAAGCAAAAAATAAAAGGGGCTGGCTTTTATCTGAGTGTTCTACTAGAAAAAAAAGTTCTTATTATGGTACAAAATAATATGAATACTAAACCAACACCAATAAAAACAGCACTGCTGTCGGTATCGGATAAGAGAGACCTTATAAAACTGGCAAAAGTCCTTGATTTGTTATCGGTTAAAATTATCTCCACGGGGGGAACAGCCAAAGAGCTGGAGAAAGCCTCTATAAAGCACACCCCAATCAGCGACTACACAAATTTTCCCGAAATAATGGAAGGGAGAGTCAAGACACTCCATCCGAAAGTAGCCGCCTCTATCTTGGGTTTGAGAGACCGCCATCAACAAGAAGCACAACAGCACAGCTTAGAGTGGATAGATTTAATTGTCTGTAACCTCTACCCTTTTGAGCAAACAATAGCCCAAAAAGGGGTCAGTGCGGATGATGCAATAAGTCAAATCGATATCGGCGGACCGACAATGATCAGAGCCGGTGCGAAGAATTACCAATGGGTAAGCGTTGTCACTTCCCCTGATGATTACGACTTAATCATCAATCAGCTTACTGAAAATGGATCCATAGATTATAAGACGAGGAGATTTCTCGCTACGAAAGCTTTTTCTCATACAGCCTACTACGATGCAATCATAGCCAACTATTTTAACACAGAGCTTTTCCCAAATGAGTTATCATTAACTTACTCTGTTTTTAACAAAGAGCTCAGATACGGTGAAAATCCCCACCAAAAAGGGGCCGTTTACCGGGGGATTAAAAAAGACCCCTTCTCTCTTTTAGATTGCAAAGTCCTTCAGGGCAAAGAGCTCTCTTTCAACAACCTTGGTGATGCCTACGGAGCCATTAATGCCCTTAGGGAATTCTCCCAATATGCAACGGTTGTTGTTAAGCATGCCACTATCTGTGGGATAGCAGAAAAAGATAATATTTTCAGCTCCCTAAAAGAGGCTTTTGAGGCTGACTCGCTCAGTGCATTCGGTTCAATTATTGCCCTAAATGCCCCTTGTGACAGAGAGTGTGCAGCCTATCTTTCCGATAAGTTTATTGAAATTTTAAGTGCCCCCTCTTTTACAGAAGAGGCTCTGCAAATTTTGGCAAAAAAGAAGAATCTACGTTTAATTGAAACGGGAGTGCTTCCAAAACCATTTAATACGACAGTAGGAAAATTTATCGGTGATGATTTGCTACTGCAGGAGAAAGATAACAGCGTTATAAAAGCATCTGATTTAAAGGTTGTCACTAAAAGAGCCCCCAATGAGAAAGAGCTAGAAGACCTTCTCTTTGCCTTTAAAGCCGCAAAATTTGTAAAATCCAATGCAATTGTCACAGTGTACAACAAAACAACCTGCGGAATTGGGGGAGGACAGGTTTCCCGAGTCGATGCGACAAAAATTGCCCTCTCTAAAAGCTCTGACCACCCCTATTTGGTTTTAGCCTCCGATGCTTTTTTCCCTTTCAGAGACAGTATTGACGGCCTAAAAGGGAGCAATGTAACAGCCATAATCCAACCCGGTGGGTCAATTAGGGATAAAGAGGTTATAGAGGCCTGTGATGAGGCAAATATTGCAATGGTGTTCAGCTCAATCAGAACATTTTTCCACAGTTAAAAGTCCTGAACAACTATTTTATCAATAAAGCCCATATAGAGGGTATGGTAATCTTTTTGGGGGTAATGCTCTTCAATCTCTTTCGTTAAAAAGTGGTCGCTCGTAAGAGGAACCCTGCTCACCTTTGTGCAACAGATGACCATGTTAGCCTCTTTGTAGGTTATGAATTCCTTATTATCTTCCCCTTCAAGGAAAATAGGATTTAGCTCTGTTTTTGCTAATTTGTCAAAATCACGACCCGAATTTGATCCCAAAAACTGTAAGGTAGCATAATACTTCAAAGGGAAAAACGAGACACTGAACTGATTGTGTTTTTCTAAAAACTGATAAGTGTATCGGGTGGGTCGGACAACAATGGCATACGTTGGTTTTGACCACATGTTACCAAAAAAACCCCAAGTGGCAGTCATCGTGTTAAATTTGTTTTTATCCCCTGCTGTAATCAAAAATCCCTCATCTGCCAAAGTGGAAAAGGGGTTAAACTCCAACGTTTTAAAATCAATCTCTTCAAACATAAACTCCTCTCTTGTTTTGATTTTAACAATAACTACTTAAAAACAAAAGACTCATCATTGTAAATCTTTTGCCCAATTGATATAATTTTATCATATAAAAAATAAAAACCTCCGCCACAAAAAGGAAATTGATATGGTAAACCAGTTTGTCCGTGATTTAAAAAGAGAGTTCTCCGACTACAATAAAACCGTTCTTATGAAAGATTTGTTAAGCGGATTAACTGTAGCCGCAGTTGCTCTCCCGTTGGCTTTGGCTTTCGGGGTTGCCAGTGGTGCCGATGCCGCCAGCGGTTTGGTCACAGCCATATTCGGCGGAATAATTATTGGACTTCTCGGTGGAGCAAGTTTTCAAATCAGCGGGCCGACTGGAACAATGGTTGCCATCCTGATTCCAATTAGTGTCCGTTATGGAGTTGAGGCTGTATTAGTTGTAACACTGATAAGCGGAGTAACGTTACTTATAGCCGCCCTGTTAAAGGTAGGAAGAATTGTTGCCATAATTCCTTCGGCAGTCCTCACCGGATTTACTGCCGGAATATCGATTTTAATTGCTTTTAGCCAAGTCGATAACTTTTTTGGGACAACAAGCAGCGGTGATACGGTCATTCAGAAGTTTAACAGCTATATCCAAAACGGATTTCACATTCAGTGGCAACCACTGTTTTTTGGGCTGTTGGTGATAGCTATAATTTTAATGTGGCCTAAAAAGTGGGGCGCAAAAGTTCCCGCAACACTCGTAGCCATAATCATTACTCTGATAATTAACATAGTCGGGCCGTTTGATGTCGCCGAAGTCGGAGAAATTCCCCGCTCTCTTATCTTGGAAAAGAGGTTAAACTTTTCAGCCTTACGTTTAGAGATAATTAAAACGTTTATTGTTCCAGGAATAAGTGTTGCCGCTCTAGTGATGATTGAGAGCCTGCTCAGCGGGGCAGCCGGAAGCAAAATGACAAAAGAGCGTTTTAACGGAGACCGCCAGCTGGTGGCCCAAGGAATCGGCAACATAATTCTCCCCTTTGTGGGCGGTGTTCCTGCTGCAGCGGCAATTGCCAGATCCAGCGTTGCCATAAAATCAGGTTCAAAAACCCGAATCACCGGTGTTGTTCATTCTTTGGCACTCCTTGCTTCAATGTTTCTGCTGAGTCCGATGATGGGAAGGATTCCTCTTTCTGCTCTAGCCGGTGTGTTAATGGTAACGGCTTGGCGAATGAACGATTGGGAAAGCGCAGTCAGTTTCTTTAAAAATCGTTTCAAAGGACCGATAGGAAAATATATTGTTACAATGATTGCCACAGTTGTTTTTGATTTAACCGCAGCCATTTTAATCGGAATTGCCCTCTCAATGGTCATCTTTGTTGTTACATCAAGTTCTATTGAGATAACGGTCGCAAATATTGACCAAAGGCATGAGAGTGGAAAAAATATTACCGAGAAGATGTCTAAAGTTAAATTGGTTTATGTTACCGGACAACTTTTTTTCGGTTCTCAGGACCAACTGCTTACCACCATTGAAAGCATAGAAGGTGCCGAGGTTATAATCTTGTCGGTAAGGGGGGTCCCTTCTATCGATCACAGTGCTATGCTTGTATTGGAGAACCTTTACCGAGACCTTTCAAAAAAAGGGGTAAAGCTTCTTTTCAGCGGATTACAACCAATGGTAAAAAGCAGATTTTACCGAGCAGGGTTTGATAAAGTTGTCGGTGAAAATGCAATTTTTAACAACGCCGTAGAGGCAATTGACTCTTTAGTACAAGGATAGCAGCCTTGACAATACCTCTTTTTTACTGCTATCCCATAGGTGGATTGTTTGGTTCGAAAAAGGAGTTTTAATGACACCGATTGCCTTGCCTCCCCTCACAAAAGATCTGTCGAGAGTCCTTATTGATGCGGATACTATTGCCAGAAGAGTAAATGAATTGGCCTTAGCCATTGATAGAGATTATAGAGAGAGTAAAGAGAACCTGATCTTAGTCGGAGTTCTTAAAGGTTCTTTTATTTTTTTGGCCGATTTAAGCCGCAAATTAAATGTTAAACACTCAATCGATTTCATCTCTCTTTCAAGTTACCCCGACTCATCCGAAATTACGGGAAATGTCAGAATGATTATGGATACAAGGGAAAACCTCGAAAACAAACATGTCTTAATAGTCGAAGATATCCTCGACAGCGGTTTTACCCTCGATTATTTAAGTCGCAATTTTGAGGCCCGTAATCCGGCCTCTTTAAAAACAGTCGTCCTTCTCGATAAACCCCAAAGGCGCAAAATTCCCTTCAAGCCCGATTATATCGGATTTGAAATTCCGGATGTCTGGGTTGTCGGTTACGGGTTGGATTATGCAGAGAAGTATCGCACCCTCCCCTACATTGCCCAGATGAATCCCGTCGACTGTTAGGAAGAGTCAGATGGATAAATACCACTATGTAGATTACTCAACTATCCACAAACATGTGAAATTTTTAGCCGAGTGTGTCAAAGAGGCAAATTATAAAAGTGATTTAATAGTGGCAATCGGTTCGGGAGGTTTTATTCCTGCCCGAATCTTAAAAACCTTTTTGGACTTACCGATACTGGCTGTGGGTATCTCTTACTATGCCCTTAATAATAAACCGCTTAACTTTCCCCAGAAAATTCAGTGGATTGATGAGGCGCAACAGCAACTCAACAAAAAAAGGATCCTCTTAATTGATGAGGTTGATGATACAAGGACAACTCTTTTATACTGCATAGAGGAGCTTTTAAAATACAATCCGTCTGAGATTGCAGTTTTAGTCTTACACAACAAAAGAAAAAAGAAGGCAGGAGAGTTTCCACCTGAGGTATCCCACTACTTTGTTGCTCAGGAAATTGAAGACCTGTGGATAAAATACCCTTGGGATGCTTTGGATATCGAGCTACACAATAAAAAATGCAAGGAGTCAAAAGAATGAGTGTAACAGCAATAGTCGGTTCCCAGTGGGGAGATGAGGGCAAAGGGCGCATTGTCGATTATTTGGCTCAGTCTTCGGATGTTGTTATTCGCTTTCAGGGGGGCGACAACGCCGGTCATACAATCATAAACGATAAGGGGAAATTTGCCCTTCACATAATTCCATCGGGCATCTTCAACCCTAAGACCACCTGCTTAATCGGAGCCGGAACCGTTGTAAACTTTGAGACTCTGGAGAGTGAATTAAAAACAATTACTTCTAAGGATGTAGTAGTCAACAACCTTTTTGTCGATCGGAGAGCCCATGTTATTTTTCCGTTTCACTGTATGCTAGACGGAGCCGAAGAAGATTTTAAAAAAGGAAAATGGGCTGTGGGTACGACAAAAAGGGGAATTGGACCCTGTTACAGTGACAAAGCATCAAGAGTCGGAATCAGAGCTCAGGAGATTCTTAATCCCGAAAGACTTAAAGAGCGCTTAGAGATGTTGATTCCCCAAAAAAATAGGCAGCTGGCCTACTATGGGTTACCTGAAATTAAGTTACAGGAGATGTTGGATTTAGGTGCAAAATGGAGAACTCTCTTTGGTTCAATAATTGTTGATACAGTCCCGATAATTAAAGAAGCAGTAAAAACGGGAAAAGATATCCTTTTAGAGGGTCAGTTGGGGATAATGAGAGACCTTGATTGGGGAATTTATCCCTACACGACAAGCAGTAACCCCTCTGCCGGCGGAGCCTGCAGCGGTTCGGGTATCAGTCCCCGTTATATCGATGAGATTGTCGGTGTCATAAAAGTCTATTCGACAAGTGTCGGCGGAGGTCCTTTTCCCACTGAACTTTTTGACGAAGACGGAAAAAAGTTACAGGAAATCGGAAAAGAATTCGGTGCAACAACAGGGCGTCCGAGAAGATGCGGCTGGCTCGATATAGTTGCCTCCTCATACTCATGTTGGGTTAACGGTCTGAGTTCTCTGGCTGTCACAAAGCTTGATGTTCTTGATACTTTTAAGACAATTAAAATTTGTACCGCTTATGAAATAGAGGGAAAAATTGTTACCGATTTACCAGACACCGATGCTCAGGAGAATGCCAGACCGATTTATGAGGAGATAGAGGGGTGGCTTTGCGACACTTCAAATTGCCGCCAATGGGATGACTTACCCCCAAAAGCCCAATATTTTATCACCAGAATCTCTGACTTATTAGAGACTCCCATAAAATTCATAAGTGTCGGTCCAGAAAGAGACCAAATAATTATCTTATAAGGGGATTTTCATGGCTACCGCTTTTGACCATAATCAGTTTATAAGTCCATTTACTTGGCGCTACGGCTCTAAAGAGATGCGTTTTATCTTTTCCGAAGTCCATAAACGCACACTGTTGAGAAAAATCTGGGTAGCTTTAGCCAAAGCACAACAGAAAGCAAACCTTGTAACAGAAGAACAGGTTGCCGATTTAATTAAACACCAAAATGATATCGACATCCAAAGAGCAACCGAAATTGAGAATCTTATCCACCACGATTTAATGGCCGAAATAAAAACGTATGGTGAACAGTGTCCTCTCGGAGGTTCTGTTATCCACATGGGTGCCACCAGTATGGATATCCTTGACAATACCGATGTCCTTAGGCAGAAAGAGGCTTTAAAGCTAATTATAACCCTCCTAGAAAAGCTTTTAGCAACGTTTGTTCTTAAAATAAGAGAGAGTGCCGATACCCCCTGCATAGGTTTTACCCATATACAACCGGCAGAGCCTACAACAATCGGCTATCGTTTGGCATTTGTTGCCCAAGACCTTTTGCACGATTTGAAAGATTTAAAAAAACTTGAAGAAGAGCTCAAAGGCAAAGGGATTAAGGGGGCAGTCGGAACCGCCGCTAGCTACAATGCTCTCCTTGAAAAGAGTTCAATGAGTGCCTTTCAATTGGAAAAAGAGGTGATGGATGAGCTCTCTTTGAAGAGCTTTTTAGTAGCCAGTCAGGTCTATCCCCGCAAACAGGATTGGAGAGTTGCAAACGCCTTAGCCGGTGTAGCTGCCTCTTTAAGCAAATTGGCACTCGATTTGAGGCTGATGCAATCACCGCCGATTGGAGAGTATTCAGAGCCTTTTGGCAAAAGCCAAGTCGGTTCAAGTGCCATGCCGTTTAAAAGAAACCCCATACTGGGTGAAAAAGTCTGTTCTCTTGCCAGACTTATTGCCTCCCAAGTCGCCGTTTTATGGGACAATGCGGCAAACTCTGCTTTGGAACGGACTTTAGATGATTCGGCCAACAGGCGAATAGTTATCCCTTTGATGTTTTTAGCTACCGAAGAGATTATTTTAAGCAGTCAGAAGTTAATTGAATCAGGAACCTTCAACTCGGAAAAAATTAAAGAGAATTTAAAAAAATATGGGATGTTTGCCGCAACAGAGCCTCTTTTAATGGCCCTTGGTTCAAAAGGGGCAAACCGTCAAGATATGCACGAACTTATCCGCTCATACAGTCTGAAAGCTTGGATTCCGGTTCAAGCAGGATTGGCAAACCCTCTTGCAGAAGATTTGGCGAACGAACCGTTGATTACTGAGTATCTTTCCAAAGAAGAGGTTCTCTGTTTAATGGATGAGAAAAATCATACGGGAGACGCAAAAAAGAGAAGTCTTCTTCTAGCCGATGAGATTGAGGCGTATCTGAACTAGTCCTCCTGTTCCTGCTCTTGAAATTCCTCTTGGTCGTCTTTTGGAATTGAACCGGAAAGGACAATCGCAAATTTTGCCGCGGCGGGTCCTGCCACCTCATACAAAACAGCCGAACTGAGAATAATAGTTGTCAGTAGATTAGCCATATCAGGGGGTAAGAGTCTTTGTCCGAGTGCAGCTAATCCGATGGAAACCCCCGCTTGGGGAAAAAGGGCTAAGCCCAAGTAGTTTCTAATCGATTTATCCATCTTACAAACTGAAGCTCCCGCAAAAGCTCCGAGATACTTTCCCACAATCCTGATAAAGAAATAGGCTATCCCCATTCCCCCGGCTACAATTAGCATATGCAAATCAAGTTTCATCCCTGAAACGACGAAAAAAGTTAACAGAATCGGGGGGGCAAAGAAATTCAGGAGTCTGAAAAGCTGTTTGTCGTTTGTAATATTCCTGTATGTTGCCCCTAAGACCATACAAGACAAAAGTGGCGATACGGAGAGTTCTGAACAGACTCCGGCAAGGCCGAAGATTATTATCATCAAAACAACTAAGCGGTGGTCATCGCTGTTTCTTTTTGCTATCAGGTACTTGAGAATGTAAGCAGAACCAAATCCCAAAGCAACAGCGCCAATGTTCTTAATCACCGGAATCATCACAATCGAAAAAGTTAGATGACCGATTTCAGCTGCCTGTAAAACAGCTGCACTGACACTAAAAGCAACCAGCGCAAAGGCATCATCAAGAGCCGTAACCTGTAAAATTGAGTCTACGAAGACCCCCTTGGCTTTGTATTGTCTAATGGTCATCATAGTACTGGCAGAGCTGGTTGCCGAGCCGATGGCTCCCAACATTAAACAAAAAGTCCACGGCAAGTCAAAAAGATAGTGCATTGAGACCATTATTAAAAACATTGCACTGCCGCTCTCAAACAGAGTCAGGACAACCGATTTCATACCGTTTGATTTAAGCTTAGAAAGCTTAAAAAAACGTCCTACCGAAAAGGCAATTATTGCCAAAGCAATATCGGTAACAACGTCAAGCTGCATTACGGTTTGGATATCAACCAGTTTTAAAACGCTCGGTCCTATTAAGATCCCAGCCAAAAGATACCCTGTAACATGGGGTAATTTTGCTACTTTTGTCACCCTTGTCATTAAAAACCCACTGCCCAGAATCAGGGTAAAGAGCAAAATAGTATACGAGTTATCGTGTACCGGCTTGAATCCGTAAAGGATCTCCATCAATTTTTCTCCTAAAAATATGATAGATTGAGAAGATAATATAGCACAGTTTTGTTGGCAATGGGATTATTTTGAACACTAAAAAGTTCTGCTACTCAATATCTGTGTGAAGATTGTTAAAAGTTGCTCCAAAAACTCCTTTTTACCACCGATTTTAGTCCCGACTCCCTGCCAAAGTGGGGTTCTTCCTCCCCCTTTGCCCTCAATTAAGGGTAAAGCTTCCTCTTTAACCCTTTTAAAAAAGGAGGAATCCTCTTTATCCTGCTTTAAGGCTACCATCCACTGAAGTTTCTCTCCATTTTGCTCTCTTACTACCGCCAGAGCCACATTGTTAAGATTTAAAAGAACTTCAGCTAAAGCTTTAAACTCGGGATCACTCCACCCCGTAGCATCAAAAACCGCAACACTGTGATTTTCAATCTCAACAGCCTCTTTTTCAAAAAGGAGTTGGGCAACTTTTACGCTTTGAACAGCGTAGTGGTAGTTACAATCAACTATCTGTCTTTGCAGTTCTTTTATCCCATCAACAACCTGTTCGCCGCCTCTGGAAAGGAGAGTGCCGCTGATATCAACAATCTCTCTGTTTTTTCTTATTAAGGAGACACTGCGATCCCCTGCAACCCAAAAAGTTCTCAAATGTCCCCTGATCCTCTCAGTTCTCAAAAACTGTATATACCTTATTTCATTAAGATTTTTAACGTGGATTCCCCCACAGGCTATCCGATCATAATCACCCATTTTAACAATCCGAACATCGCCTTCTACCTTTATCGGTCTTCTGAGATTAAGTTTAGGAATCTCCGAATCAGGATAAATTGAATCACTTACCAATTCCGATGAACAAACGGCTTTATTAGCCTCCTCTTCAACTTTTAAAATTGTTTTATCATCAATATCCAGACTATCCAATTCAATGCTGAAATCATCACTTCCTAAATGAACCGAGACTGTTCCAATCTTAAAAAGGGTATAAAACATCCCTGACAGAAGATGTTGAGCACTGTGTTGTTGCATATAGTCGTATCTGTGAGACCAATCAATTTTAATGGTGACAACCGAACCGACACTCAGGTTGCCTTTATTTTCAACCAAGTGACAAATCTCGTTGTCGATGCGCTGTGTATCAAGAACTTTAAGGTTATCAATAAAGCCTCTGTCACCCGGTTGGCCTCCACCTTCGGGATAAAAAATCGTTGAATCTAAAATTATTGCATCTAATTCTCCGACTTTTTTAAGTGCCACAACTGTCGAGGAACTCTTTTGTAGATAACTCTCTTCATAAAAAAGGGCTTTGGAACTCTCCATGAATTCAGAGTACCGATTTTTCTCTTTGAGGTCTACAACAAAGCCTTTTTTCTTTCCCTTACTTGTCCAAGCGCTTCAGTGTTGCTATCTTATCAGTGGAACATCTACTTTTTTAAGGAGTTTTAAGCATGGCATTATTGAAATCGGCTTGGGAGATAGCTCTGGAAAAAACAGCTGATATAGCTGCCGACCCCGATAAAATCAGAGCCGAATCAACTGTTACCGAAGCTCGACGTTTAGCCGGCTCATATCTTTCCGAAATTGAGAGTGACGGAACACACATTGAAAAAGCTTATTCAAAAGCCGACAAAGAGCGCCAGATTCTTTTAAAAAAAGGTCTCTCTTCAACGGTAGTTTTAAACTTGGCTCTTCCCCATACCGACGATTATAAACTGAGAGTCGACAAACTGATTCACATCGCAAAAATAATTGACGGTCAAGAGTCTCAATCGGCTAATCTTATAAGCCAAATAGGGACATTTATGGGTAAGTACGTTGAAGCCAGAAACTCCCTTTTAGAACGGGCACGGGCTCAGTACCAACCGATATATGAACAAAAAAGGGAGCAGTTGATGCAACAGTACGGAAGCAGTGCAAACTACTCACTTGACCAGGATCCGGAGTTTATCCAACTTTTACAAAACAGTTACTCAAAGTTAAATCAACAGTACCAGCAGGTTATCGACCAGGCCAAGAATCAACTAAAAGAGCTTTGGGGTCTTGAGGAGTAACTTTTAGTAGTATTTCTCAATTCTCTTTGCCAAAGATTTTCTGTAGCCATCCCAATCTGAAATAGGTTTGGCTGCCAGATTCTCATCACAGGCAGCCTGAGCCACTGCGGTGGCAACATACTCGATGACTCTGGGATCAAACGGTTTGGGGACAATATAATCGGCTCCAAAACTAAACTTTTGCCCTTTGTAAGAGCGCTCGACAATCTCAATGACCGGCTCTTTGGCCAATTGTGCCAAAGCTTTGGCTGCAGAGAGCTTCATCTTTTCGCTTATCTTTGTTGCTCTGACATCCAAGGCTCCTCTAAAGATAAAAGGAAAGCCCAACACGTTGTTTATCTGATTGGGATAATCGCTTCTCCCCGTCGCCATTATTATGTCGCTGCGGGTTGCAACAGCTGTCTCGTAGCTGATTTCGGGGTCGGGGTTGCTCAGGGCAAATACCATTGGATTTGGCGCCATCGATAAAAGCATCTCGGTAGTTATACTATTGGCTACCGACAGACCCATAAACAAATCGGCTCCCTTAAGAGCTTCTTCGGCATTTCTTTTTTCAGTGACGATTGCAAACTCTCTTTTGTACAGATTTAGGTCTTCTCTTTCGGAATGGATAACCCCTTTACTGTCTATTAAAATTAAGTTTTCCTTTTTGACTCCGACTGCTAAAAACATCCTTGCACTGCTTAAGCCCGCCGCTCCGGAACCCTGAATAACAACTTTTAAATCTTTAGGTTGCCTGTTTGTCAATTCGCAGCCGTTTAACAGAGCCGCTGTTGTTATGATTGCTGTACCATGCTGGTCATCATGAAAAACGGGAATATTACACTCTTCAATCAATCTTCTCTCTATCTCAAAACATTCGGGGCTCTTGATATCTTCCAAATTTATCCCCCCGAAAGTAGGGCTTATCGCTTTGACCGTTTCGACAAACTTATCGACATCCGTTGTATCTACTTCAATGTCAAAAACATCGATATCGGCAAACCTTTTAAAGAGAACCCCCTTTCCCTCCATAACAGGCTTTGAGGCTAAAGGGCCTCTGTTACCGAGTCCCAAGATGGCAGTTCCGTTTGAAATAACGCCGACTAAGTTCCCTTTTGAGGTATATTCATAAGCCAACTCTTTATTATCGGCAATTTCCAAGACTGGGAAAGCCACTCCGGGAGTATAGGCTAAAGAGAGCTCATCTGCTGTTTGACACCCTTTTGTGGGAATTACTTCTATCTTTCCCTTTACATGATACTCTAAGGCTCTCTCTTTTAGATTCTCCATTGAATTGACTCCTACTGTTTTTTCTCAAACTCAAAAACATAATTTAAGTTGTGTTTATCCCTTAACTCTATTAGCACTTTTTGCAAAGAGGCGGGAATCGGAATTCCGTTCTCCTTTCTTTGATTATAAGCGATCCACTCCTTCTCACCAGCTGTGTAAATTCTATTTCTCCCCGGGGCTTTTTCGGAAGCCCTCAATTGACGGCAGATTGTACCACCAACACTTTTAAAAATCTCTCTGCCCATGAAACGCTCAGGGTCTATTGCAATGAAAAAGTGTCCTAAAGGATAGGCAATTGCTTTTCCGTCCGGGTCAAAACCGTTAAGTTGCTTCAAAAAAGAGCCGTTGGCCAATGCTGCACTTAAAATTTCAACTACTGTGGCATAACCGTAGCCTTTGTAACCGCCACCCAGTTCTCCAATTCCTCCCAAAGGGGTTAACGCTGCCTCTCCGGTATTTAAATCCTCTAAAATCTGCTTTGTATCGGTACGGCTGTTACCGTCTCTTCCGATAACCCATCCGTCTGGAAGTTCTTTTTCAGCCCTTCCGTAAACTTCTATCTTTCCCCTCTGAGTCACACTGGTTGAACAATCCAACACAAAAGGGAACTCTTCGTCGGTTGGCAATCCGAAGGTGATGGGGTTTGTCCCCAACATATTCTCAACTCCAAAAGTAGGGGCAATCGAAGGGCGGGCATTTGTTCCCGTAATTCCAATCATCCCCTCTTTGGTTGCCATTGTCACATAGTAGCCGGCAATTCCATAGTGAGTGCTGTTTCTGACTGCGACCATCCCCATCCCGTACTCTTTGGCTTTCTCAATGGCAATACCCATCGCCTTTTTGGCAACGACGATTCCTAATCCGTTGTTTCCGTCTAAGACAGCCGCTGTTTTATCGTCTTTAATCAGGTCTATTTTTGTTTGTGGATTCATTATCTTAGAATCAATCCGATCGAGATAAATCGGCTTAAACCGGCCTATGCCGTGAGAATCGATTCCTCTCTTGTCTGATTCAATCAGGACTTCCGCTACCGCAGAAGCATCCTCATCACTTACATTGTAACACTTTAATACATCAACCATGAAGTTTTCCAAGGTTTTAAAATCGATTCTGCTTTCCATGCTCCTCTCCTTTGGTTAGCTCAATGTTTACCCTTTAAGAACTTTTTTTACAACACTCCCACGCCTTGCCTTTCATCTTTTTTTCTGCTATCTTGGCCAATGCAACGGTGCCGTACCCAAGTGGTAAGGGACAGGTCTGCAAAACCTCTATTCACCGGTTCGAATCCGGTCGGCACCTTTTTGGGGAAGAGAGCTCTCTTCCCCATCTTTGTAAAGTGACAGACAAAGTTTTAAAGTTCTTTTAGCCTTACCACAATGGTGTTATCATCAGAGACAAGGGGGCTGTTATGATCTATGAGAAGAATTTTCTCTTTAGTCTCAACACAAATTTAAGCACCTATCTTTTTCGTGTTACTGAAAACAAACAACTTGAGCATCTCTATTACGGGAGAAGATTAAAAGAGACCGATAAGGTTGTTGCTCTCTATTACAAATCTTCTTCACCCGATAATTCAAACGGTATGTGTCTTGAGTACTCCCCGCAGGGAACCTCTGATTTTAAAGAGACTGCTCTTTTAGTTAACAACATCGAAGGATTAAATAACGGAAATCTCTCCTATAAAGAGTATAGGATAATAGGGGGAAAACCCCGCTCTTTTTCGGGACTTCCCCAATCTTATGGCGATAATAAGGAGTGTTCTACTTTAGTTGTTACTTTGGAGGACTCTCATTTAAATATAAAAGTGGAACTTTTTTATACTGTGTTTTATTCAAGCGATGTTATCAGTCGAAAAGCAGTATTAACCAATACCTCAAATAAAACTATTGAGATAAATAAACTCTCCTCTATGCAACTCGATTTTCCTTCCGGTTCTTTTGATTTAGTTACAAACAGTGAAAAAGTCAAACAGGCTGAACTGCATTGTGGCAGTTCCGCTATCTATGGTATTCCTCTGTTTCTCAAAGATAAGGAAGCGTCAAACAACTGGGGGAACTGTTACGCCTTTAATCTTATTTACAGCAGCAACCACTGTAAAATAGTTGAGAAAACACCTAACAATAAAGTCAGAATTCTAGCGGGACTAAACAGTTCATCGTTTAAGTGGAGTCTGAAAGCCGAAGAGAAATTTGAAACTCCCGAGGCAGTAATGGCTTATTCTCACAGAGGCTTGAACGGAGTAATTTCTAATTTTCACGCTTTCGTTAAAAATCATATTACAAGAGGGCAATGGCAATATGTCAGACGCCCTGTTATAGCATTGTCATCAGAGTACGACTACAGTGAAAGAGAGCTCCTCTCATCGGCTAAAACCGCCAAGGAGATGGGCGCAGAACTTTTTATCCTTGAAGATGGGTGGTTTGACAACCGAAATGATAATCAAAGCGGCTTGGGTAATTGGCAGATTAACACTAAAAAGATTACCGATGGTTTAGCCTCTTTTTCCAAAAAAATTCACTCTTATGGCCTGCTGTTTGGTCTTTGGGTAGAGATGGAAGCTGTCAGCAAAGAGAGTGAAATCTATAAAAATAATAGAGATTGGATTATCAACAGCGAACTTGACCAGTCAATTTATCTGTTGGATTTAACAAATCCCGATGTCAGTGATTATATTTTTAATACTGTTTCGTCTTTCATTTCAGTCGGTAACATCGATTATTTAAAATGGGATATGAATCAAAGCTTAACCAATGACCTCAGTTTTACCGACGGGTTTGCCCATCGCTATTTTTTGGCTCTTTTTAATGTATTGGAGCGAATCACAAAAACTTTCCCTAAACTCATTTTAGAAATGACATCCTCAAAAGAAAACAGATTTGATTTAGGATTTCTCTGTTTCTCTTCTCAGATGAGCGTCAGTCGCAAAACTGATTTGTTTGACCGTCTTAAAATTCAGGAAGGAATTCTCTGTTCTTATCCTCAAAATACAACTCTCAATATTATAGGCTCCTCATTTAATCCTCAGACTCTCCGTTTAAACAATTTTGAATCCTCTTTTAACAGCGGTGCTTTTGGCCTTCTTGGTTATCAAATGAATTTCAACTCTCTGAGTAAGAGGGAAAAAGAAGCTATAAAAAAGCAGATTGAGTACTACAAACTGTATAGAGACCTGTTTCAGTTTGGCGAGTTCTTTAGTTTAGAGAGTGGCGAAAACAGAATAATTTGGGCACTGACAAACCAAGAGCGCTCTGAGTTTGTAATCCTTTATCATCAAACTTTGGCAAAGTCAAATTCCTATGAAGAGATATTAAAAGTTCCGTTTGCCGACAGTGAACTGATTTACGCCGTTACCCCAAGAAAAGAATTTCTCCCGACAGAGTGGGAAAAAGGACTCAATGCGAAAGATGAAACCGAGATTAAGTTGGAAAGTGAGATAGAGTATTACATTGTCAGCGGGGATATTTTAGCCTACCACGGCATAAGACTGAATGACCAATACAGCGGAAACTACAACCGGGAAACCAGAATTTTAGGAGATTTTGGTTCCCGGTTATACCATTTTAAAGCTTTGAACCAATAGTCTATTTCAGCTCATAAACAACGCTGACTGTTGTTGTTATCTCCAATTCGCCGGTGGGTACCGATGCCGATAAGCTATCCATGCTTAAAGCTTTTACCGCTTCAACTCTTAAAACTGGAGCCCCAAGATAATTACTGTTTGCGTTTTCACTTATTTTAAGGGGTTTGCCGACTTTCAGGTTGGCTGCATTTGCATATTCACTTGCTTTTTGGTATGCCTTATTTATGGCAAGAACTCTGCTTAAGGAATATTCGCTGTCAGTATTCTCTTTGCCAAATGTGATTGAGTTAACCGAAATATTGCTGATTTGTGAAAGCTCATCAATTATTGTCGAAAGAGCTTTGCCCTCTTTATCAACATTTGTGAGAACCACATAAAGAGATTGGGTTACTCTTTGGCCGACTAGGATCTGTTCCCCATCTTTGTAACGGTACTCAGGATATATATTCAAATTTGTCGTTTTAATATTTTTTTCCAAAACATTGTTGGAAATCAGAACTTCAAGCAGTGTAGCCATTTTAGAATTCACACTTTGTTGAGCTTCAACCGTTGTTTGAGCCAATTCGGAAATAGAGACCGCAAAGTTGGCAACATCTGCCTTTGCATAGACAGTTGCGCTTGCATTTACCTCAACACTCCTTTTAGCCTGATTCAGAGCAACGCTTTGGCAACCTGTTAAAACAATAATTAAAGTAAGAAATAAAAGACTCTTTTTCATAATTTTCTCCGCTAACCTAAAAGGTGTTGGTTGTTTTGAGCATAGCGCAAAAAGAAAGCTTGAGCTATTACCATTATGCCGTTATCGAACTCGCTTGTCCCCATTAACTCCAGGACTTCTTCCACCGGAAGAATCAAAGTATCGAGTTGTTCGTGGGGATCAAAGTCCTTTTCCCCCTCTTTAACAACCCCTTCGACCAGATAAAACCAGACTCTGTTGTTCATAAAAGCAGGATTGGGACTGACAGAGCCCAGCTCTACAACTTTTCCGGTTGGAATAAAACCGGTCTCTTCCTCCAGCTCCCGCAGTGCAGCTTGCTGAGGTGTCTCATTCCCCTCGACAATTCCCGCCGGAAACTCGACTGTCACTGAGTTACTTCCATGCCGGTACTGTCTAACCATAACAAAAGAGGCTATGCCCTCTTCGTTAATAAACCAGGGAATTACCGTTGCCCACTTTGGTGCATCAATTTCAATAAAATTACCGCTGCGTCCGTCAGTCGACTCTCGCAATACCTGAGTTATGTCAAAAAGGGGGGTTGAAAAAACTCTCTTTTTTCTTACCGTTTTCCAATAAAGATGGATATATTCATCTCTCATAATCATCCTTTTGCCAAATAATATTTATTCGGCTGTTTCATCTGTAAGTGTAGCACTCTTTTCTTCAATTCCACAAATAAATGGAGAGACACCGTTTTCACTCTCCTTTTGGGTAATTTTATGTTTGTTGCGTATCATGGCAATATGAAAAGTGACAGTTGTCCCGATAATCGGCAGAACTATGTACACAATCTGCGAATGGGCTATTACCATACTGATTATCAAACCGAGCCACAGCCAACCGATGGCTAAAATTTTTGTTCTAAGCGGGACTCCCTCACCTGTTCTCCAGTGCCTGAGATAACTTCCCAGCACCCTGCTCTGTTCAAGTTTTCGGGCCAATTTGGGACTGGAGAGTGAATAACAGGCTGATGCAAGAAGTACAAAAGGGGTGGTGGGTAACAGCGGTAAAACAACTCCTATAGCACCCATAACAACAAAGACCGAGCCAAGGACAATCAGCAGAGATTGTTTTGCTGTTTTTTTGTTCCTCTTTTTTTCAGTTCTCATAATCCCCAATCTAATGAAAACAGAACTAAAATCCAACCACAGTTAAAAAGAAAAGGTTGACCCCATTTTTTTGGGCAAAAGTAAAATGGAGGTTTTTAGAAATATTTTGTTTAGGTTCTAAACCTAGCTTTTTTACCAAAACAGCTGTTTCTTCTACAAAATAATAAGAATATTTGCAAAAAAAATGTAAGGTCTGACAATAACTGCTGATATATAAACATAACACCTTGAAAGAGTTAATATTGTTAGGTATAGTGATAAAAAAATATCTAATCCCCTTTTTAAAAGGGGCAGCTGACAGAATAAGGAGCACAGCACATGCTACTACAAATGCCAAAAGAGTTACTCATAGAGCAAATTAATAATGGATTAATTCTGATACTTTTGGGAATGGGTTTTGTTTTTGTCTTTCTCATACTGCTGGTATTTTCTACAAAACTCCTCTCATTTTTGGTCATCAAATACACTCCGCAAGAGGTTGCCGTTGTTGCCAAGAAACCACAGGCAATTTTGAGCCCTGCGGTGACGGTAACTGACCAACCAGAAATCGCAGCAGCGATTACCGCCGCAGTAGCGCAATCGGAGCGCTAGAAAACCATCTAAGGAGTACCCAATGAAAAAAGTTAAGTTTATGTGTACGGCATTTAGAGACGGCTTCCAGTCTGTCTACGGTGCCAGAGTTTTTACCAAAGATTTCATCCCAGTTGTAGAGGCTGCCAAGAATGCGGGGATTACCCATTTTGAAGCTGGCGGCGGAGCAAGGTTCCAGTCTCTCTATTTTTATACCAACGAAGATGCTTTTGACATGATGGATCAGTTCAGAAAAGCAGCAGGAAACGATGCCGATTTGCAGACTCTGTCCAGAGGAATTAATGTTGTCGGACTCGATTCACAACCGCGCGACATTATTAAACTTCATGCAAAACTTTTTAAAAAACACGGCATTTCAACCATTCGCAATTTCGATGCTTTAAATGACGTCAATAATCTGATTGACAGCGGCCAAGCCATCCATGACCAAGGCCTTCGTCACGAAGTTTGCGTAACAATGATGGCACTGCCTCCCGGGGCAAACGGAGCTCACGATCCTGCATTTTATGAAAAAACATTAAAAGATATTTTGGAAGCAGGTATTCCATACGATTCTGTCTGTTTTAAAGACGCTTCAGGTACTTCTACCCCCAAAGTCGTTTACGATACGATTAAAAGGGCAAGAAAACTTCTGGGGGATGAGATGAACTTAGTGTTTCACTCCCACGATACTGCCGGTGTCTGTATTCAACAGTATGTAAGTGCCCTTGATGCCGGAGCCGACCAAGTCGACCTTTCGTTGGTACCTGTCAGCGGCGGAACGTGTCAACCCGATATCATTACAATGTGGCATGCTTTGAGGGGAACAAAATATACTTTGGATATCGACATCGATAAAGTCATGGAAGCAGAGCAGATTTTCCAAGAGGCGATGAGCGACTACTTTTTACCTCCCGAAGCCACAATGGTTAACCCTTTAATTCCGTTTTCACCCCTCCCCGGCGGTGCCTTAACGGCAAATACCCAGATGCTGAGAGACAACGGTCTGATGCACCACTATACCGACATAACAAAAGCAATGGTGGAAGTCGTTGCCAAGGGCGGTTATGCAACCAGCGTTACCCCGGTATCACAATTCTACTTCCAGCAGGCTTTCAACAACGTAATGTTCGGACCTTGGGAGAAAATAGCCGAAGGATACGGAAAAATGGTTCTCGGTTACTTTGGTAAAACTCCCGTTGAACCCGATGCTGAAGTCGTTAAAATTTCAAGCAAACAGTTGGAATTGGAACCGACAAAAGAGAAAGCTGTCGATATCAACGACAAAGACCCGAAAAAAGGGGTCAAAGCCGCCGTTGAGATGCTCAAAGGTGAAAATCTTCCCGAAACCGAGGAGAATATCTTCATTGCCGCTTCCTGTAAAGAGAAGGGGATTCTGTATCTGACAGGAAATGCCAAGGTTAACGGTGTCAGATTACTCAGTGAGGAAAAAGAGGCTCAAAAGAGTTCCAAAAAGAGAAAGAGCGGCGATAGCGGATACACCGTTCAGGTTAATGAGAACACCTATGCCGTTGAACTGAAAGGTTCTCAGGCCATTGTCAACGGCGTCGCTTACAACATCACAGTTAAAGACGGAATCACTCAAAAAGCTCAGGAGGCTGTTGTTGAAACAAACTCTGTTGTGGCTGCTGCCGTAACGACAACCGAAAAAGTTGAAGTCAGGGCTCCGATGCCGGGTCTCATTCTGCGCAGCGAAGTAAGTGTCGGTGATAAGGTGAGCAAAAACGACATTCTGTTGATTATGGAAGCAATGAAGATGGAAAATGAAATCTTTTCTCCCGTTGACGGAGTCGTCTTGGAAGTTAAGGTCAAACAGGGAGACCAGCTTGCTGCCGATGATCTGCTTTTAGTCATAGGCACAGATGTCTCAAAACCACTAACTGCCGCAACACAGATTGCCCAACCGGTTACAGCACCTGTTTCCGCAGCCGCCCCACCTTCTTCTGCCGGTGCGACTGAAGTCAGAGCACCGATGCCGGGTTTAGTGCTTCGTATAGATGTAAAAGTCGGCGATAAAGTGCAAGAGAACGGGCTGTTGATGATTATGGAAGCAATGAAGATGGAAAACGAGATATTTGCACCCGCAGGCGGAACAATTACCTCTATCTCAGTCAAACAAGGCGATCAGCTGATGGCTGATGACCTGTTGATTACTATTGGTTAAGGGAGTTAAGTATGATTAATCAAGCATTTTCCCAACTGTGGCATACAACCGGTTTGGTTGGCTTCCTTGAGGCAGGAGGCTGGGGCAACTTAGTAATGATACTGGTTGGTTTTGTCTTACTGTACTTAGCCATAAGTAAAGGCTTTGAACCGCTGTTGTTAATTCCAATCGGATTTGGGGCAGTATTGGCTAATATCCCCTTTGCCTTCATTGCCGGAGTCGATCCGACAAGTACTTTTGGAGCAACCGGGTTTATAAAAATACTTTATGATATGGGAATAGAGAGCGGACTTTTTCCCATTTTGATATTCATGGGAGTTGGGGCTTTAACCGACTTTGGTCCGTTAATTGCCAATCCCAAAACACTTTTACTGGGAGCTGCCGCCCAAATAGGGATATTCGTGGCTCTCATCGGAGCATTGGTACTGAGTTTACTTCCCGGTATCAACTTTGATTTACATGCCGCTGCTTCAATAGGGATAATAGGAGGTGCCGACGGACCGACCGCCATCTATGTAACAAGTCGCCTAGCACCTGATTTGCTAGGCTCAATAGCAGTAGCAGCCTACTCTTATATGGCTTTGGTTCCGATTATTCAGCCGCCTATTATGAGGGCACTGACAACAAAAAGTGAAAGACTGATTAAGATGCAGCAGTTAAGACCGGTCTCAAAGTTGGAAAAGATCCTCTTCCCCATTTCGGTATTGACAATCTGTGCAATCCTTTTACCCTCTGCAACTCCGTTAATCGGAGCATTGATGTTTGGTAACTTGGCAAAAGAGTGCGGGGTGGTAAACCGCCTCAGTGACACCATGCAAAATGCCCTGATGAATACCGTAACAATATTCTTGGGTCTCTCGGTAGGCTCTAAGATGGAAGCCAAGTCATTTTTGAATCTGAATACTCTTGGCATTTTGTTACTGGGAATGGTAGCCTTTGGTTTGGGCACAGCCGGTGGAGTCTTAATAGCAAAGCTGATGAACAAGATCGACAAAAAACATCCAATCAACCCTTTAATCGGTTCGGCAGGTGTTTCGGCCGTTCCTATGGCAGCCAGAGTCTCAAGTAAAGTTGGACAGGAGTACAATCCACAAAACTTCTTATTGATGCACGCTATGGGACCTAACGTTGCCGGAGTAATCGGCTCTGCCGTTGCTGCCGGAGTTCTTTTGGCTGTTGTTCCTTTCATGGAACCGTTGATTAACGGTCTCAGACCGGCTTTGGCAATATTTATGTAGCTTTAAACGACCCTCTTTTCGAGGGTCGTTATTTATTGAAGTACCACCGCTTTTCGTTTATCATTCTCCTATGATTTATGTAGTCGTAATTTTAATCGGTGTCCTGATATATTTATGGAGTGCCTCTTTGTGGTTTTACAAAGACCGCTATACCTCTTTTATAAGTCCGAACGTTGATAACGTTTTTGACCGAAGGGCTCTGCCGATTGAGTTGGAACATGAAAGGGTAATGGATAGGGCTGTCATAATGATTCATGGTTATCCCAGCACCCCTCACTCGTACGATTGGGCTTCCAAACGGTTTTATGAAGAGCAATACGATGTTTTTGTCCCCCTTTTACCGGGCTTTGGCACGGAGCCCAAGGAACTTTACAAAACAACGTTTACCCAGTGGTACAACTATGTCGAAAACTTCTACAAAGAGAAAAGGGCCCATTATAAACACCTGTATGTTATCGGAACCTCAATGGGAGGCTCTATCGCCCTTAAACTCGGCGAACAGTTCAGCAATTCCCCTCTAGCCTGTGATGCAGTGGCAACGATTGCGGCTCCGGTTTTCTTAAACGACATAAAACTTGGAATAATCCATAAATGGTCTTTCTATTTTATGAGACTTGCCGCTCTTTTTACCCCGGCAATAAATCCCAAAATTCACACAGGCAGCGAGTGGATAAACGACGGAGAAGAGTTGTGGATCGGTTACGGCGGTGCTTTCGTCCGTGGAGGAGTCAGTTTCATGCATGCTCTAAAAACTATCAGAGCCGAACTTTCTAAAATAAACGTTCCACTCTATTTAGCCCATGATCAAAACGATAAAACTGTCAACTTTCAAAACCTTGCCGTTATAAAAGAGAAGGTCTCTTCTAAGAATGTTGTTGTAAAAATTACGAAACTGACAAGCGATCATAACAGACACACTCTTTTACTTTATCCTTCGATACAAAAAGAACTTGCCGATGATATTTTAACATTCTTTAGCGATGTTTATCGGGCTAAAAAGGAGCAATAATAGGATGAAAAGAGAAGATTACATCAGTTGGGATGAGTACTTTATGGGAGTTGCTCTCCTTTCTGCCCAAAGAAGCAAAGACCCTAATACCCAAGTGGGTGCCTGTATCGTTAACAGGGAGAAAAAAATTGTCGGAGTCGGGTATAACGGTTTACCGATAGGCTTAGACGATAATCAGTTCCCATGGAACCGGGAAGGACCTTTCCTTGAGACAAAATACCCTTATGTGTGTCATGCCGAGTTAAATGCGATTCTCAACAGCACTGTTAACTTAAAAGGGTGTAGCCTCTATGTTGCCCTTTTCCCGTGTAACGAGTGTGCCAAAGCCATTATCCAAGCAGGAATTACCGAGATTGTTTATCTCTCCGATAAATACGAGACATCCGATAGCGTCGTCGCTTCTAAAAAAATGTTGATTGGGGCAAAGGTAAATCTCAGAAAGCTTGCGGTAAGCCGCCAAGAGGTGTGTCTCTCTTTTTTGGTTGACTCATAAAATTTTAGATACCCTTATCTCTTCACACTCTTTATCTAAGGCAGCCGAAAGAAAGTTAACCTCTCTTTCAATCTCTTTTGTTGCAATTCTTTCCAATTTCCCTGTTATATCTTCTATCAAAAGAGTCCACTTTTGTCCCTTCTCTTTGAAGTGCCAGCCGCCAATTACCTCTCCTTCATAAAAAAGATAGTTTGGGTTTTCACTGTTTTTTAAAAAATAGTTATACGCCCTTTTCCCCTTTAAATAGGAGCCTCTCTTTGTTCCCTCCACAAGAGGGTCGTTTCGGCTTAAAAAATTCAGCCGATTTAAAAGCTGCTTTTCTCCGCTGAAGTGATTTTCAATAACAGAGTTCTCCCACAACCGTTTTGCATGTTCTACCAAGATATTGCACCATTGGCCAAAAGAGGTAAAATTTTCTTCTCCCCCTCCCTTTAGATACCGATTTATTAGATTGTCTTTATTATTCTCAACCGAGAGTTCTTCCTTATCCAAGCCTATCGGATAATACAAAGAGACTAAGTTTAAAAGTGGTTTGGCTAAACTTTCACCGATATTCTCACCGTTATGTACAAAGGAAGGCCATCTAAACACTTCTTGGTCAAAAGTATCCAAAGTCTCTAAAAGCTCGTTTTCAAAGTCCCCTTTGAATGTTTCAGCTACTTTAAGAGCATTGTTTAAGAGTTCTTCTACAGAAAGAGAGAGTGCTTTTAGCATTGGTTCATACCCTTTAAAGAAAAATAGGAGTTCTTCTTCATTTTGGGGTTTAAGGAATTTGTTAAAAAGAGCCCACTGCCCTTTTAGGACTACCCTTTTATTTCCGTTTGGGAAATTTATTGTTATTAAAGAGCCCTCTTTCAGAAGGCTCTTTATCTCTTTGTTTGTGGTATCTTCAACTCGGGATGCAAGGGCAATTGCCAGATCTTCTTTAACGACAACGGGAAAACCAATCAAATCAAAAGCACTGAACAGCTCATCTTTAGGTAAGCGAGCATTCAAATGATGATAACCAAAGGTTTGTCTTTTCATAAGAACCCCCTTTGGTCTATTATCGTCTACTTCAATTGGTAAACCAAGAGCAATCAGTCTTTCTCAGGCAAAACAAAGTTGAGCACTATCCCAACAACAGTGGCTAAAGCAACTCCGCCCAATTCAAATCTCAAATCTTTGCCCAAACTGAAAGCAACCAAGCCTCCCCCTATCCCAATCACTAAAATAACACTGCTGATGGTAAGGTTTCTCTTGCTTGCATAATCAACTCCGCTTTCAACCAGAGTCCTTAGACCACTTGAAGCAATTATGCCGAAAAGAAGCATTGAGATTCCGCCGATTACAGGAGTGGGGATAGTCTGAATAAGGGCCCCGAATTTTGGTAAAAATGAGAGAGCCGTTGAGATAATTGCCGCTCCTCCGATTACGTATACACTGTAAACTCTGGTGATTGCCATTACCCCGATATTCTCCCCGTAGGTTGTATTAGGAGGACCTCCCCAAAAAGCAGCCCAGGCAGTTGCCAATCCGTCACCTGCCAAAGTGCGGTGTAAACCGGGGTCACTGGTAAAGTCCCTTCCGACGACTCTGCTGAGAGTCATCGTATCACCAAGATGTTCAGCCATCGTTGCTAATGAGACAATCACAAATGTTAACATCGGAACAAAAGCAAACTTAGGCAATCCGAATTTGGGAAGCCCAAACCAAGCGGCATTGGCAACGATGCTGAAATCTATTATGTGAAAAGCGGGAAATACCAGACCCATCAAGAGGGTGAAGGCATAACCGACAACCAAGCCAATGAGAATCGGAATAACACTGAAAAACCCTTTTACAAAAATATTAGTAATAACGGTAGCTGCCAGTGTTACCACTGCAATCGAAAGGAAGATAAGGGAATAGGAACCGTTGGAATCTATCATTGCCATCTGCATGGCCGTTGGTGCTAAACTTAATCCGATAACGATTATAACAGCCCCGATGACTACCGGAGGCAACATCTTTTTAATCCAGCCGACTCCGATTCCTTTGATTATTAGGGCGACGAGACAGTAAAAAAGCCCCGCTGCCACAGCACCTCCCAAAGCATACGGAACTCCATAAGAACCCGATATTGCAATAAGAGCCGGAATGAAGGCAAAAGAGGAGCCTAAGAAAGCCGGAACTTTTGCACCGGTTATTAAGATATAGAGTAGAGTTCCAGTTCCTGCCGTGAAAAGAGCCGCAGAGATGCTTAATCCCGTTAAAATTGGGACTAGAATCGTCGCTCCGAACATCGCAAATACATGTTGGATGCTTAGTGGGATCAACTCTTTCAATGGCGGCTTGTCACCTGGCATATAGAGTCCGTTGTCGTTGGCCATAGGTTCCTCCTAAAGATTAATTTTTACGAATTTTAACGAGGCATTAAAATTATGCCAATACCCCAAGGCCTAGTTTTTAAAATTTATTTCCCTCTGGAGAGAAGATATATAACAAAATACTCTTCCAAAGAGCGCTTAGGACCCGCCTCTTTGCTTAAAAGCCTTCTCTTAGCCAAGCTCTGCCTCTTCATGTAACTTCTGTAAAGAGCCAAAGCAATATTCTGTTCTTTTTCCGAAATTTCCTGTTTTCCCAACATCAACATAGAGGTGTTGCGATCGATTGCCCTAATTCCCTGTTCGTTCATCTTCAACCTAAGTTCCACCAACTCTTCGTAAGTTAAATCAAAGAGAAATTCCTCCAAAGAGTAAACAAACTCTTCGTATTGCGCTACCTGAGACAGAAAATCACTCCACACGTTTTCAAGCATTGCACTTATTCTCATAATCTCTACCGTCCCCAAAAGAGTTCCCAATACGGGGACAATGGTGTGCCGAGCCGTCCACAAGTCTCTGATGGCCAGAGCAAAAGTTTCTAAATATCCGCTGGTTCTTCTGTCCCACATGATAATAAGTTCGTGGATTGCCTTTTTTGCCCAAGGTTCCTGAAGATCCTCTTCGGTAATCAAAGCAGTGTACAGATCTTCAGCCATAAGAGTGAACAATAAATTATTGTACTGCCGTTCTACTTTCTCTTTACAATCATCCAGATGATTAACAGTATCAATCAGTTTCATCAACAGCCCAAAAAGGTGGAGCTTACTGACTGTCAAACCGTGACCCAATACCGCTTTGGCTGGGAGATTCACAACGTGATTAAGACCATGTTCAATTAATTTTTCTGCCAAAGAGTCACTTGTTCTTCCGTTCTCTTTTTGAAAGAGGTCTGTATTTGGAGAAGGAGCTCGATCTACAATGGCTGCCAACTGTTCCAAATCTTGTATTCGATCTCTGACCGTCAAGGTAAAGGGGGATTTTGCTTTTTCTAAAATGCGCAAACAGGCATCTAAAGCCGATCTCTCAGCATCAGTAAATGTGACCACATTGACTCCTTTTACCTATTTCCTCTAACAATAAGCTACCTTTCTCTATAAGTCCAGAGACTTGGAACACAATAAACAGCTATGCTATGGTATCCTGTACATAGGAGAGCAGAAATGGACAATAGTGTTGCTAAACTGATGATGGAATTGGTTAAAATTGACTCCCCCTCAAAAGGCGAGCTCAATTTTACTGAAATTATTATAAAGAGACTCAACAAGATGGGTCTTTTAACCTCTGTTGATAAAAAAGGGAATTTAACGGCAACCCTCGATGCTGCCAAAGGGCTAGAACAAGAGAAGCCGATTGTTTTTTGTGCCCATATGGATACCGTCAGCACTGCTGTTAACGTAAAGCCCATTTTAGAAAACGGTGTTATTAAAAGTGACGGGATGAGTGCTTTGGGTGCCGACGACAAGGCAGCCATCGCTTCTATTTTGTCAGCTGTTGAGAATATAATCAAAAATAATATTCCCCACAAGAAAATAATACTGCTTTTTACAGTCGAAGAAGAGATTGGTTTAGAGGGAATAAAAAAGTACGACTTAGCGTCTTTAGCAGATGTCGAAGGGGTTCTGGTCTTTGATTCCAGCAACACTGTCGGAACTGTCGTAACTGCCAGTCCCTGTAAAATTGATGCAACTGTCACATTTAACGGAAAGGCTGCCCATGCCGGCTTTGTCCCCGAAAAGGGAATCAGTGCAATCATGCTGGCTGCCAAAGCAATCGATAAAATGAATCTCTTACGAATTGATGAAGATACTACAGCCAATATCGGAACCATTAAAGGAGGAGAGGCAACAAACATTGTCAGTGAAAAATGTGTGCTGACTTTGGAAGTCCGTTCGGCCAGCAGCCAGAAAGCAAAAATGCACATGAGTCACCTTGAGATTTGTTGCATAAAAGCTATCGGAGCTTTAGGAGGTTCTTACACCTTTGAAATCAATGAAGTCTATCCCTCTTACAAAGTAGAAGAAAAGGATTCTCTTCTTTTGAAAGTAAAAGAGGTAATAGAAAACTCAAATCTTAAATATAATGGTGTCCCCAGTGGCGGTGGCAGCGACACAAATATTATGCGTAACAACAATATTAGGGCTTTAACTTTGGGCGTCGGTTACAATAATGCCCATTCAACACAAGAATCAATTGAGATAAAAGAGTTAAACAATTTAACGGCTTTAATTCAAAATTTTGCCAAAGGATTATAAAATGGAGAGTGTTGCTATAGTAGGTTTGGGAGCTGTCGGCTCGATTTATGCTTATCTTTTAAGCGAAGCAATCGGTTATGATAATGTTCAGATAGTTGTTGATAAAAAACGTAAAGAGCGTTATGAGAAATCTCACCTCTATTTAAACAAAAAAGAGGTCGATTTTAATTACGTAACTGAACCGACTCAGAAAGCTGACCTAATAATAGTTGCAACGAAAAATAACCAACTTGAAGATGCAATAAAGGCTGTAAAACCTTTTGTGAAAGAGGATTCCACCTTCCTCTCACTCTTAAACGGTATCGACAGCGAAGTTGTCTTGGCAAGTCATTTCTCTAAAGAGAGGGTGATTTATGCCTTCACTACCGCTTTGGATTCAACCAGAAACGAAAATCAGATCTTTTTCTCAACAACAGGAATTGTCTATTTTGGAGAGTACGATAACTCTATTACTCCCCGGATAAATAAAATTGAAGACCTCTTTAAAAAAGCAAAGATTAACTACGTTGTTCCCCCAAATATCCATTTGGAGATGTGGGCGAAGTTTATGGTTAACGTAAGTATAAACACAATCAGTGCCATTACCGGGGCCACTTACGGAGAGTGTGCTAAAAACAAGGTAATCAGGAATTTAATAATTGAGACGCAAAAAGAGGTCGTAGCTTTAGCTCAGAAGAATAATATTAAAGAACTCGATTATTCTTACATTGAGAAATATCAGAAGGTTTTTGCTTCACTGCAGCACGACGGAAAAACTTCAATGCTTCAAGACATAGAATCTAACAGACCGACAGAAAACAGGTGGTTTTGTATCAGAGCATCGGAGCTGGCAAAAGAGTTGGGAGTCCCTACCCCTTTAATTGATGCACTGGGACGCCTTCTTGATGTCATAGAAGACAAAAAAGCCGCCCAATCCTTTGGTAAGGCGGACGGCAATATTTAAACTGCTAGAAAAGTTCTAGCAGAGAAGGACAATGGATTTAGTTTTAACTCTCTTTTAAACCCTTTTCCATTACATCCAGAAGGGTATACAGCTCTTTTGGCAATCTGTCACCGAACTTTGGGTAGTGGTTCTCTCGGACATCTTTAACCTCGTTCAACCACCCCTCTTTATCGACACTCAGCAGTTGCTCCATGTCTTTGAGGCTAACCCCTTTGGGAGGATCTATCGCATCAACGGCAGGCATGATTCCAATCGGAGTTTCTCTTGTTTTTGCTGTTCCTGCACAGGCTTCAAATACCCATTTCAGAGCACGGCTGTTCTCACCAAAACCGGGCCACAACCATGAACCGTCATCGCTCTTTCTAAACCAGTTAACCGAAAATATCTTTGGCAACTTTGATTGGTCGTGGGTTTTACCGATATTAATCCAGTGCTGGAAATAATCACCCATGTGGTAACCACAGAAAGGCAGCATTGCAAACGGATCACGTCTGACTGCCCCCAATTTTAAATCGCTTGCCGCTGCAGTAATCTCTGAACCTACTATCGAGCCCAGAAACACTCCATGATTCCAATCTCTGGCCATGTAAACTAAGGGAACAGTTTTAGCCCGCCGTCCTCCAAAAAGGAAGGCATCAATGGGAACTCCTTTCGGATCCTCCCACTCAGGTGCAATACTGGGACACTGTCTGGCCGGAGCCGTAAAGCGGGCATTGGGGTGTGCTGCCGGTTTTTGGTTTTTGTTGCCCTTCTCCTGTATCCACTCGTTACCTTGCCAATCTATCAACTTCCCGGGAGCATCATAGCCGATTCCTTCCCACCAGACATCCTTATCTTCAGTGATTGCACAGTTTGTGAAAATAGAGTTTTTCTGAAGGGTACTTAAAGCGTTGGGGTTAGAGTCCTTGCTTGTCCCCGGAGCTACTCCGAAGAAACCGGCTTCGGGGTTAATTGCATATAACCGTCCGTCTTCACCGAACTTCATCCATGCAATATCATCTCCGATGGTTTCGACTTTCCACCCTTTGATGGTCGGAATCAACATAGCTAAGTTAGTCTTACCGCAGGCACTTGGGAAAGCTCCTCCGATGTACTTAGCTTCTCCCTGTGGGTTGGTAATTTTTAAAATGAGCATATGCTCGGCTAACCACCCCTCATCACGGGCTAAAACAGAAGCAATTCTCAGAGCCAAGCACTTTTTGCCAAGCAGAGCATTCCCACCGTACCCAGAACCGTATGACCAAATCTCTCGGGTTTCGGGAAATTGAGCAATATATTTATCTTCAAGAGGAGCGCATGGCCACAATCCGTGATCACTTTCGCCTTCGGCTAAAGGTTTACCTACACTGTGTAAACAGGGAACAAAATAACCGTCTTCTCCAAGCACATCCAAGACGGCCGTTCCGACTCTGGTCATTACCATCATATTTATGACAACGTAGGGGCTGTCGGTAATCTCCACCCCAATTTTGGCAATATTACTGCCGACCGGTCCCATGGAGAAAGGAATAACGTACAAAGTCCTCCCTCTCATACACCCATCATAGAGGTTTGTTAATGTGTCCTTAAGTTCAACAGGGTCTATCCAATTGTTTGTCGGACCTGCTTTTTCTTGAGTCTCACTGGCAATATAAGTTCTG